>PJEL010002960.1_pt1 | contig 14958 bp, 10 predicted proteins | sample 1853271 | NCBI WGS metagenome assembly PJEL01 (sample SAMN08108733, study PRJNA415343) | Invertebrate metagenome, whole genome shotgun sequencing project. | host: Globobulimina | place: Sweden: Gullmar Fjord | collected 2015-08 | reverse complement strand
TAACCCACCTTCCCAAGCAGAGCCAAGTTCACCAGACCAAATTCCATTATCTCCATTTTGATCTGGTTGCAAGCTATAGCGAGTTGGCCCGTTGTCGGAAAAGAAAAACACAATGGTGTTATTTCGGATATCAGCTTTATCGATGGCGTCTAAAATTAAACCAACATTATGGTCAATTTCCATCAATACGTCTGAGTAAGCACCTCCACCCGACTTGCCTTTGAAGTCTGGATGAGGAACTACTGGATGATGAGGGTTAATGAATGATGTCATCAAAAAGAACGGGGCGGCATTTTTTGCGCCTTCAATAATATATTGAACACTCATGTCGGTGAGATCACGATCAATCAGCGGACGATAAGTGATGTCCATATCACGCACCACTTTTGCCGGTTTATCCGCACGACCTTCCACCACCTTCTGTGACTCAATAAGCTTCATGTCAGTCCCGGGGAAGTCAGGATCAACCGGTAAACTGGTATTATGAATACCGTACCAATGATCAAATCCTTGCATCTGCGGTTCACGCTCTGTGCTTTCACCCAAATGCCATTTTCCATAGTAAGCTGTTGTATAATCAGCCCCCTTTAGCACTTCCGCGAGTGTTACTTCCATTGGGTCTAAGCCACCTGGTTGGCCCGGCATTACCAAGCCATCTGTGCCAGACCGGATGGGAATCCGGCCAGTCATAAAAGCCGCACGACTGGGAGTACAGTTTGGCTCAACCTGGAAATCCTGAAACATCACTCCTTCACGAGCAAGTTGATCAATTTGCGGCGTTGGAGCACGAAGTCCCCCATAGATTCCCAAGTCCCCATATCCCTGATTGTCAGTCATGAGGACGACTATATTTGGCTTATTATCAGCCGCCCACAACAACGAGGGAACCAAGAAAACACCAATAAGAAATATGGAGAGAGCTTTGATATTCACGCCTAACCTCCTTTCAAACATCCTTGCCAGAGTGTTTAGTTTTGTAGTTGTCCTTACGAGTTAACATAACTGAATATTATCTTAACTTTTCAAAGAGTCAACAACTGTGATAAACATGCCGATTCTGGAACCTTGATTTCTATTGGTTAAACTGTCCACAAAATAACAATGGTTCACGCCCCTTGATACAACAAGAGCAGATTGGGCTCCACGACCCTTTCAATTTAGTTAACAATCGTTAACTTGTGTGTTAACATGTTAACTTTGAATTAACATTCAAAGGTTGAACTGTACATATAATCCATTCAGAAAAGTCACGCTTTTGGGCTAAAAAAATTAGTACCAAAGAGATGGTATCTGGTGCTAAAATCCAGTAGGGAAGGAGACTGACAGCAAAAAAGCTTTTTCAATATCAGGCAATGATTTTTCAAGCTTCTTTTCAAGCTACAGGATTGCAACTCTTTCCGGTCCGGTTTTTGCAGAAAAAAATCTGTATGCATACAATGAAATGCTTTATGCAAATTACAGCACCCATTTAATTTCAGGACAGCGCTGAGGAATACGGAGGACGTATGCTGGAAAAAATGTACGGAAAATACTGGCAGACAGTGATCGACACCATGCTGGAAGGCTTGATGCTGGTTGACCCTGATGGCAAGATTATTTTTGTCAACAGGGCGTTTGAGCAGCTTTCAGGCTACTCCAAGGAGGAAGTGGAGGGCGAGACCTGCGAGATCCTTGGCTGCGATACCTGTTTCGGCACCAGGGCTGAAGGCAAAGATAAATATTGCGCTTTATTCAAGGAAAATAAGGTTCGGCGCCGCAAATGCATCCTCCAGAAAAAAGACGGCAGCGAACTCCATGTGCTGAAAAATGCAGCTGTTATCAGAGATGAACAGGGAAAAGTGGTCGGCGGCGTTGAAAACCTCACCGATTTGTCTCCCATTCTAGAGAAAGAAGAGGTCATTTTCCAGCTGAAAAAGGAGCTCAGCAGTGAAGACGGTTTCCACGGCATGCTCGGTAAATCATCAAGTATGATAAAGGTCTTTGATCTGATCTCCAGTGCTGCACCTTCGGAAGCACCGGTGGTCATTTACGGAGACTCCGGCACCGGCAAGGAACTTGTTGCCGCAGCTATCCATCAACTGAGTTCCCGCCGTGAAGGCCCCTTTATAAAGGTTAACTGTGCCGCCTTAAACGAGAATTTGCTGGAGAGCGAGCTGTTCGGCCATGTCAAAGGCGCTTTCACCGGCGCTGACCGTACCCGGGTCGGTCGTTTTGAAGCTGCTAACAAAGGTGACATCTTCCTGGATGAGATAGGTGATTTGCCGCTTTCCACCCAGACAAAGCTGCTGAGGGTTTTACAGGAAAAGGAATTTGAAAGGGTGGGAGACAATCGTCCCATCGCAACTGATGTACGTATACTGGCGGCCACCAACAAGGACCTTAATAGACTTATGGATGAGGGGCTTTTCAGGGAAGATCTCTACTACAGGATCAGCGTCATACCTATTAATCTTCCTCCTTTGCGGGAACGGTTGGCGGATATCCCCCTGCTTACTGACACCTTCATCCACCGCATGTGCTTGAAAACCGATAGGCCCATCACCGGCATCGACAAGGAGGCCCTTGATGTTTTCATGCGTTATCACTGGCCTGGCAATATCCGGGAGCTTATCAATGTGGTGGAGTATGCCTTTGTTCTATGTCCGGGCGGTGAAATCAGCACGGCCCATTTACCGGCCCAGTTTTCCGGCAAGCAGCAGCCCCACCCCACCATGGGACCGGGTACACCGGCACCGCACCAGGCCCGTGACAACCGGCAGGAGCTGATCAGGGTTCTGCAGGAAACAGGCGGCAATAAATCTGAAGCTGCCCGCCGCTTGGGGGTCAGCCGCGTCACCCTGTGGAAATGGATCAAGAAATACGGTATCCAGATTGACAAGCAGGTACGGGAGCAGATGGACAGTTAAGGCAGCCCCGGTGATTTTCGGGCAGGCGCTGCCTGCTGCTTTTGCCGGAGAGCTGCATCAAGGTTAAAGCGGGCCTGCCGGTAATTGTGTCTCTGCCGGACTGCTTCTTTAAAATGATATATTGCCTGCTCAAACCTTCCCTGGCTCATTAACAGTATGCCATAGTTATTATGTCCGCGAGCATCTCCCGGATGTCGCCGTAATAACTCTTGAAGCTGTGCTTCAGCCTCTGCCTGCTTGCCCTGCAATGCCAGGACATATGCCAGGTTCAATCGATACAGGTTTATATTGGGACTCAGGTTTACCGCAGTTGAAAACTGGCTGACCGCCTCATCAAGTTTCTCCTGCCGCAGCAGAACATTGCCGAGATTATAATGGATCTGGTCTGCATTTCCGGGGCCCAAACCTAAAGCCTTGTTATAATAAATTGCCGCCTCGGCAAATTCATTATTCCGTTCCAGGGCATTGGCCAGGATAGCATGCGCCCTTGGTTTGTTAGGAGACTTGGCCACCGAGTCACGGCGCAAGGTAATCTCATCCTGCCACACCATGTTTCTCTGGTAGGTCCATACTGAAAATAAAAGTATCACTGTTCCTGCCACTGCAGCCTGCAGCCAGGTTTTCCTCAACCAGCGGCTGCTTATTGCAACAATACCGAGCACTGCCATCATGGAGGGCAGGTAGGTGCGATGCTCAAAGATAATTTCTATGCCGTAAACAGAAGATTCTATAACCAAATTACCTAAAAACCAGAGGATGCAGAACGACACAAGCCTTTGTTTTTTGGCCAGCATAACTGCCAACAGAAAAAGGCCGGCCAACGCAGCTATCGATGGGCTCGTTGTCAGGGGAGTGACCAGGGAAGTGGAAAGCACGAAATCATGGTCCAGGTTGAGCCTGCCAGGATAAGGCAAAAAAAGCAGGCCGACATAGAACACCGCCACCCTGAATTCAGTCAGCACTCTCTCATACATTGTAAAGTCCCGTATCCCGTAACTTGCCTTAATGGCATCTATTGGATGGGCCCCCAGGTATAGAACAGCCACAAGGACCAGGACAAACCCCACCCCTGCTATGGGGAGCAGCCTTTTTTTGAGCCAGGCCCCATCTAAATCCTGCAGGAAAAACCATTCATACAGCAGGATAAAGAACGGCAGGGTCGCCGCATTCTCTTTCGATCCCAAGGCAAGAACAGCGGCGCCAAAAGCGGATCCGAAAAGCAAAAACTTCCATCTGCGGTCAGCGGCCAGCCTGGCTTTTATATACAACAACAGGCTCATGATATAAAACATGGCGGCCAGGCTGTTCATCCGCTGGATAATATAGGTAACTGACTGGATATGCAGGGGATGGACAATCCAGATCAAGGCTGCTACATAGGGGAGCCATGCCGATGTACCGAACTGCAGGCGTTGATTAGGCAGGGAGAGGGTGGCTTGGAACAGAAAATAGAGAATGACCCCCGTTACAATATGGATCAGGATATTGACCAGGTGATAGCCTGACAGCGCGTACTCATGGAAATAGTAATTCAGGGCAAGGCTTGCATTGGCCACCGGCCGGGTGTGGATCGGGCTGTCAAAGGCCGCTTTTTTCAGGGATGTCCAACTCAGGCTGGTCATCCGTATTTGCGGATTGGCCTCAATATGGCGCCAGTCATCAAACATGATCGGGCTGTCAAGGGTATTTGAGTAGAGAACGACTGTTGCCAGTGCCAGGCTCAAGACGATGGACAGTTCCCGCAGGTAAGGGAATGATATTTGAGTATTTTGGCTGGTGTGGTTAGGAGTGTTTGGTTTTTGATTCATCACGGAGGATATTCTTCAACAAAACCATTTAAGGCTATGCCTGCAGGACATCATGGACCACCTTGGTTAAATCCTGGATCTTATAGGGTTTGGGTACCACGCCGCTGAACCCGAATTTGGGATAGTCCGCCATTATCGGATCATTGGCATAGCCGCTGGATACTATTATTTTTGCAGAAGGATCAACTGCCAATATCTCTTCTGCCGCCACTTTGCCTCCCATGCCTCCCGGCACTGTCAAATCAAGTATAACACCATCAAACCGTTTTTCTTCATCCAGTGCCTGCTGGTACATTATAACTGCTTCAGCGCCATCACTGGCCAGTACAACCGTGTACCCGGCATGGGCGAGTAAACCGGCAGCGGTCTCTCTGACCTCTTGATTATCATCCATGAGAAGAATGCTTCCCTCTCCCAAATAGGTAATGGCTTCGTCTTTCCTGGGTTCCACAGCTTCCTTGTCAGCTGCCGGCAGGCAAACAAGAAAAGTTGAGCTTTTGCCGGGTGTTGAGTCTACGGTGATATGCCCCTGGTGATTTTTGATAATAGAAAAGGCTGTGGCAAGTCCCAGACCGCTGCCCCCAGGTTTATTGGTGAAAAACGGATCAAAGATCCTGGGCAGATCCTGTTGATTTATGCCAACTCCCTGGTCATTCACAGAGATCCTTATATAGTTGCCGGCTGCAAGCTGCAATGGATTTTTTTTGTCGAGAACAATATTTTCTGCCTTGATGCCGACTATGCCGCCCTCAGGCATGGCCTGGTCCGCATTAATAACCAGGTTATGAATAACCTGGCTGAGCTGTCCGGAATCGACATCAACCGGCCACAGATCTTCCTGGAATTCATAGCCGCAATTAACATTGGCGCCGCGCAGCGCAAAACTGCAGGAATCTGTCAGTAACTCATTGATATACATTATTTTTTTGACAGGGGCACCGCCTTTGGAAAAGGTCAGCAGTTGCTGGGTCAAATCCGTGGCCCGCAGGGATGCCTTTTCTGCTGCCGCCAGTTTTTCAACAACTTTTTCATCCGTCCCTGCATAGATCTTGGCCAGCGAGATATTTCCCAAGAGCGCTGTCAGCAAGTTATTGAAATCATGGGCAATACCTCCTGCCAGCAAGCCGATGGATTCCAGCTTCTGGGCCCGCAGCACCTCTTCGGTCATTTTCTTGCGCGCCGTAATATCGCGAACGACCTCGATACCCCCATAGACATGGCCATCCTGGTCAATAAGCGGCGAGGCGGTGACCTCAACATGGAGAGTACCCTTGTCCGTCGGGGTACTTCTTTCCGCCTTATGAATCTTGCCGTCAAGGAATGAGGCGATAAGCGGACACCCTTCGCATGGCTCGTCTTTGTGCTCAAAAGCCTTGAAGCAGAATTCACCGACATGGTCGCCAATGAGCTGCCTGTGCTTGTCATTCTGATAAAGAACCGTCAAATCAGTATCCTGGATACTGATCCCATCACCGATAGCCGCAATAATTGCGTTGGACTTGCTCTGTTCGGTTTCTGCCCTGTACAGGGCTTTTTTCAGGGCATCCTCATCTTCCTGGCGTTTATCCAGGTTGAGCTTGGCAATCATGGAATACAGAAAAAACAGGAAAACGGGGGTAAATGCGACCTCAAGATACTCCTCATACCGGTCAAAAAAGAGAGTAAACCCGGTATGCTCCATGATATTGGTAATCCCCACAAAAAAGTATATGCCCGTTAATAAAAAGAGCAGGTATCTGGCTTGATGAAAGATATTTTCTTTTTTAATCCGCGGTACAAAAAAGAAAGCCACCCCGAATCCGAGGGTAGAAAGGCTGTCCAAAAGAACGATAAGGTTCATTGCCGCCTTACCTCTTTATTTCTCTAAGGTTGTTGTAAGACAGGATTATGCAACCGGATGCAAATGCAAAACCGGCAAAGGCGTAGGAAAAATGTTCAATGATATTGAATACGTCTCCCCAGAATAATCCCTCGACAACGGTAAAAAACCTGGCCGAGCAGACAAAAAAGAACCCCCAGAAGAACATCCGGAAGCCGGGGATTTCCCTTTTTCTGATCTCGTAGAACACGATGACCAGCGAAACAACGCCAAGCATGAGATTGAAAATCTCTCCTTCCTGGAACATTTTTCCCTCCCTTTCCTGGTTCCCGGCAACTTTAGAAAATCAAACAAAACTCATCCAAAACAATATAACCACTTATTATTTCTAAAATAAACTGAAAAAAACAATGATTATCAATTTGCAGAAACCATGCTGGTTCTCTTGACAGCAGCAGATATCCTGTTTTAATCCTTCCTGCTTCGTTTGTTTTTGTAATATTTTTTTTGAATAACTAGAGAGGGTAATTATGCGAGCCGTAATCCAACTTGTCAGAAAAGCGTCGGTCAGAGTCGGGGAAAACCAGGTATCGAAAATTGGACCGGGCCTGCTGGTTCTCCTGGGAATCCACAGGGATGACACAGAAAATGATGCCGCAATGCTGGCTGAAAAAGTTACCAATCTACGCGTTTTCCCGGACCAGGACAAGCTAATGAACCTGTCAATCCTGGATATGGGCGGTGAAATGCTGGTCGTCTCGCAGTTCACCCTGTATGGCGACTGCCGCAAAGGGCGGCGGCCTTCCTATTCCAGCGCCGCACCACCCGAGCTTGCCAACCGGCTTTATGAACTGTTCATGGAGGAAACAAGAAAAACAGGTATTACAGTGGCCTCCGGGGAATTCCAGGCAATGATGGATGTTGAACTCATAAACCAGGGGCCGGTGACACTGCTCCTGGACTCAACAAAAAAATTTTGATAATAACTTTCCTGTTTCTCAACTTTTTTTTGCAACAGAAAGTCTTTCCACTACTTTCCGGTAATATTTTTCCTGGTTTTCAAGTGATGTGGAATCCCCCCGCATTGCATCGAGCTTCATAACCAGATAGTTGAGCTTCTTAATCTGTTTGACCCGGGTGTGTTCATCTTCGGTGGCCGCAATCAGGTCTTCCAGTTGCTGAATTTCCTTCTTGGTCTCTATCTCGGGCGGCACGTATCCGGAATTTTTTAACATCTTATACGCTATCCGTAAATCATCCGGGATCATGCTGTCATTACTTGGCGGCAGGGGCCTGTTGCGCCACTCCTTTATATCGAGGAGCCCTTCCTTTATGGCCTCGCTAATCTTCCGTTCAGCTATTATCCGGATTGCTTCTATCATGATGGCTTCTTCCAGCGGCAGAAATTATTATGTGCCGGCATTCTCCAATTGTCAGAATATAGTTCCAGTCTTATTGTATACCTAGTTCTCCTCTGACTTTTTACGAGAGCATCTCTAACAATAATTTATAACATAGTATTGAACAAGATGGGTATACTCAACTTTCAGGATACCTGGCTAAATCATCAATCGGTTGATCTTTATTATTATGGGTATGAAATTAAAAATCTCTCTACTCGTCGCTGTTATTTGCTGCCTGACAACGACAGTTCTTTATGCTGAAACGATCTACAGCTGGACCGATGAAAGCGGGGTCCGGCATATGACCAATATTCCCCCATCTGAAGCTTCTGGCAAGGTAGAGATAATAGAACTAAAACCACTCCCCCCGCAGACTTTTTCTCCTCCTCTTCAGAAAAAAGCTGTTGCCATCAGCGATGAAACACCAATTGCCATCCATAGGGATCATGTCATTGTGCCAACCACGCTCATTCACAACAACACCACCATTGAAGCAAAGCTGCTCCTCGATACAGGATCCACCAATATTGCCCTGCATAGGGAAGTCGCATCAAAGCTTTCCTTAAAAGATTCTGGCAAAGGTTCTATTCAGGTGGCCGGCGGTAAGATGATCGAAGTGGATGTTGTTAGATTTGACTCTGTCACCGTTGGCCCTAAGACCCAAAAAAACCTGTATGGAGCCATCATCGAACACAAGGGAAAAAGTGTGCCGTATGACGGCCTGCTCGGCATGAATTTTCTAAAAAACGTTGAGTACACCATTGACTTTGATAATAAAGTTATCCGCTGGAGTACTGAGTAAAACATTTGTTAATTAATATGGGCCACCTTACAGCCAAAGACATATACCATCAGTTGGGCAGCAAAATAGACAACCTTGCAGCCCGCACGCCATGGAATGATGCGCTTTTTGCCATATTAAAAGAGCTTTATTCTGAACGTGAAGCCGAACTGGTGGTTGCCATGCCCTACGGGCTCTCCACCATTGAAAGGATCGCCACGCTCACCGGTTTCACCTTTGAAGAGCTAAAACCCCTGCTGGCAGGACTGTGTGCCAAGGGGCTGGTTATTGACCTGTGGCAGAACAACCAGTATCTCTATGTGCCCTCGCCCATGGTTATCGGCATCTTCGAATTCACCATGATGCGCACCGTTGGACATCTCAACTCTAAAAAATGGGCTGAACTTTTCCATGACTATTTGCAGGCAGATGATTCATTTTATGCCGCCAATCTGAAGGATGGCGACCAGGTGGCGCTGATGCGGGCATTGCCCCATGAAGAGGCAATCAATCAAGCAGAATATGTTGAAGTGCTTGACTATGAAAAGGCGGCTGCACTGGTTGATGAGTCGGACCGCTTTGCCATAGGTCTCTGCTCATGCCGGCACGAAAAACACCATCTCGGCACCAGGGAATGCGATGTACCGCTGGAAACCTGCACCTCTCTCGGAGTTTCAGCCGATTACCTGATCAGGAATAATTTCGGCAGAGAGATATCTAAAGCCGAGATGCATGAAACCCTGGTCCGCTCCAGAGAGCTGGGGCTGGTTTTCAATGCCGACAATGTCAAGAAAAGGGTCAGCTTCATCTGTCATTGCTGCAAGTGCTGCTGCAATGCACTGGCCGGTATCAGCAAATTCGGCTATGCCAACGGCGTGATGACCTCAAGCTTCATGGCGACACTGGATGAAGAGACCTGCATCGGCTGCGGCAAGTGCGCCAAGGCCTGCCCCACGTATAGCATAACCATGACCTCTGCACCAAGCCGTGAAAAGCCCAAACAGAAAAAACCGGTGATAGACACGTCTGTCTGCCTGGGCTGCGGGGTCTGCGGCCTGAAATGTGAGAACGGCGCCATTTCCCTGGTTAAAAGGAAGCAGCGTTTTATTCTACCCGAAACAACCTTTGAAAAAGCGGTGTTAACTGCGGTGGAAAAGGGCACCCTGCAGAACCTGCTCTTTGACAACCCGTCCACCATGAGCCATAAATTCATGCGCGGTTTTGTCGGGGCCTTTATGAAGCTGCCGCCGGTCAAAAAAACCCTTATGAGCGATCTGTTCAGGTCTTCATTCCTCGCCGCTATGAAGAATGGCGCTATTATGCAGGGCAAAAGCTGGCTCATTGATTTCTAGCCCGCTTTTCTCACAAACTGCTAACTATAAATATTCTCGAATGGATCAACAGGCAGTTTTTTGATAATACTTTGCACAAGGGAATCAGTTCGGTTATTATCCTGTCCTTTATCCAAATAGGAATAACTACCTACTTTTTTTCACAAAAAGGAGAACAAATTTTGCGAATTGCAGTAGTAAAAAATATCCTCGATGCCAACAGCAAGATTGCCCGGGAGAACAGAGAACTTTTCGCCGCTAACGGATTGGCGGTGATCAACCTGATGAGTTCACCGGGGGCCGGCAAGACCACCCTGCTGGAACAGATGGGCAACCACTTTCAGGACAAACTTTCAATCGGCGTTATTGAGGGAGACATCCAGACAACCCTGGATGCCGAACGGGTGGCAGCAGCCGGGCTGCAGGCCGTGCAGATCGAAACGGACGGGGCCTGCCACCTGGATGCCAACATGATCCAGAATAGCCTGGAAAACCTTGACCTGGGCAGCCTTGATCTGCTGATTGTGGAGAATGTCGGTAACCTGGTCTGTCCTGCAGAGTTCGATGTCGGTGAAGACCACAAGGTAATGATGCTCAGTGTGACCGAAGGCGACGACAAACCCTATAAGTATCCATTAATGTTCAAAGAGTCCAGGGTCCTGTTGATCAGCAAGGTTGACCTGCTGCCGCACCTGCGCTGTGATGTTGAAAAAATAAAGGAAGCGGCCTGGTCCATCAACCCCGACCTGCAGATCTTTGAAATATCCTCGTACACCGGCCAGGGCCTCGACGACTGGCACAACTGGATCAGGAAACAGCTCACGGATTCAGGAAAAAGCTAGTGGTTCGGGCCCGGATAGACGTCAGCGGCGTTATCCAGGGGGTCGGTTTCAGGCCCTTTATTTACCGGCTTGCCAATGAACTGGAATTAAATGGCTATGTTGCCAACACGGCCGCCGGAGTCACCATCGAAGTTGATGGAACTGACCAGCAGCTCGATCAATTTATTGAAACCATCAGCAATGACAAACCACCTCTGGCAGTAATTACCGATATCACGGTTGCCAAAAAACCGTGCGATGATACGCCGATTTCCAGCGGTTTTGATATCCGGGAAAGCATCACCTCGGGCATCAGGGTCGGCCCGGTCACTCCGGACACGGATGTCTGCGCCAGCTGCCTGGCAGAACTCTCTGACCCTGCTGACCGCCGCTATCATTACCCCTTTATAAATTGTACGGACTGCGGCCCGCGCTATACCCTGATTATCAAGACCCCCTATGACAGGCCGCAGACCGCCATGCAACGGTTCCCCATGTGCGAAAAATGCCGGGCCGAATACAGCGATCCTGGGGACCGCCGTTTCCACGCCCAGGCTACCTGCTGCCCGGTGTGCGGACCGTCGGTCAGCCTGACCGACAGTAAAGGAAATCCGCTTGGCGAAACTGATCCCATCAAGAGGACCGCTGAGCTCTTAGCAGCTGGAAATATTGTCGCAATAAAGGGATTGGGAGGTTTTCACCTGGCAGTTAATGCAATGGATTCCGTCGCCGTCGCCAGGCTGAGAGAACGAAAAGGGCGCCCGGACAAGCCGCTGGCCGTCATGGCGCCCGACCTTGGCAAAGTCAGCAATTTTGCACAACTCAACAGTCCTGCGGAAAAACTTTTAACCGACAACAGGAAACCCATTAACCTGCTTGACAAAAGAAGCCCATTCCCGCTGGCAGACAATGTTGCGCCGGCAAACCGTTTTATCGGGGTAATGCTGCCCTACACGCCGGTCCATCACCTGCTTTTTCACTACCATGATTTTGACGCCCTGGTGATGACCAGCGGCAACCTTTCCGGCTCGCCGATTGTCAAGGATAACGACGAGGCCTTTGTAAAACTTGGAGGGATTGCCGATTACTTTCTTCTGCATGACCGAACGATAGTCACCCAGACCGATGATTCCGTCATCCGCCTGGCCGGCCGGGAAGTCTCCCTCTACAGACGGGCCCGCTCCTTTGTGCCCACCGCCATCAGTCTCGCAAAAGACGCCGGCCGAACCCTGTCGCTGGGTGCCATCATTAAAAACACAGTCTGTCTGACCAATGGGCATGAAGCATTTGTCTGCCAGCATATCGGCGATCTGGACAACCTGGATACCCAGCGTCACCAGGAAACCATCATCGATCATTTCAGGTCGCTGCTCCGCATTGAACCTGACCTCCTGGTCCACGACCTGCACCCTGACTACCCGGGCAGCCGCTATGCCCGTTCCCAGCAACAGCTGCCAACCATAGGAGTACAGCACCACCATGCCCATGCGGTCAGCTGCATGGTGGAACACGGGCTTGCTGGACCGGTTATTGGACTCACCCTGGACGGCAACGGTTATGGCCCGGACAACACTGTCTGGGGCGGCGAAGTGCTTCTTGCCACCCATGACTCCTTTGAACGCCTAGCCCATCTTTCTAACGTAGCCATGCCGGGTGGTGATGCAGCTATCCGGGAACCATGGCGCATGGCGGTCAGCCATCTTTACCGGGCATTCGGACCGGAATACAAAAAGCTGGACCTGCAAATCCTTCATAAACATGGAGACAAACTGGACATCATGGAGCAGATGGTTGAAAAGTCCATCAATGCACCGCTGACCTCAAGCTGCGGCAGACTTTTTGATACTGCCGCCGCACTGCTCGGGCTGCGTCATACCGTCAGCTTCGAGGGACAAGCTGCGGCTGAACTGGAAATGCTTCTTGAGCCTGATAGTACTGATAGCTCTTCATATCCTTTTGAAATTATTAAAGCTGAAGACAGACCATGGCTGCTGCCGGTGAAACCAATCATTATTGGTCTGGTCAATGACATTCTGGAAAATATTCCGCCACAGCTCATCAGCACACGGTTTCACAACACCCTGGCAGCCTTATTTACACGGGTGTGCCGAAAAATCAGAGATCAAAAAAATATAAACACGGTGGTCTTGTCAGGTGGCGTTTTCCAGAACCTGAACCTGCTCCGGCAAGTTAAAACCGGCCTTGAGGTTCTAGCTTTTGATGTTTATGCTCATGAGCAGGTTCCGACAAATGATGGGGGACTCTCCCTTGGGCAGGCTGTTGCCGGCAGGGCGATGTATGAGAGAGGCAAAAGGTTAAAGTCTGAAGGCTAAAAGGCTAAACATAAAAGACTTTTATGTTGAAGTAATAGAGTAATGGCATGTTAGGAAAAAACAAGATCGGTTTACAGGGCGGTCGCAAGAAAATAAGCAAGAGGACTCACCCTTGCATATTGCAACCATACAACACAATTTACACTGAAATCTTCAACAAACTTCTTTTACCTTAATTAGTTAGGTTAGGTGAACTCATGAATATGCACTGAGCCCTTTCCTTTTATCTTTTTAGCATCGTTCAAAATTTGCCGGTGATGCGTAAAAAGGATGACCTGGTTTTTCTCGGCAAGATCGGCAAGGGCCTGAAGTGTAGTTCGGGAACGATCATCATCAAAATTGACCAAAATATCATCAATTATAAAGGGCATGGATTCGCTGGACTCCAAGCGCCATTCAAGAGAGGCAAGACGCAAAGCAAGATAAAGTTGATCACAGGTCCCGGCGCTCATCTGACCAACTTCCAGTCTATTGCCATTAGGCTTAATGCCCACAAGAATAGGCGCACCCTTATCATCTACATCAGCACGTAGACCTTCAAAAGAATTCTGCGTCATTTCGGAAAAATACTTTGAAGCAATTTTGAGTACCGGATCTTGATGCTCGCTCCGGTAGCGTTCAATCTCATCCTGCAGAACTTTGGCCGCCAGCTTGATGCGGACGTACTGATCGGTCAGGCGTTGTATCCTGGCCGCCACCTGCTCCAATTTCTCTGCCGCCTCGGCTGCCGCAGCGCTACCGTCCATGAGCTGCAGTTCCTTATTCTCTTCACCTATGACCTGTGAAAAATGTTTTATCTGTGGGTAAAGTTCTTCCTCGATCTGACGAGAAAGTGCTGTTATCAGGCCCGGCAGCTCATCCACATCCACTTCACCGGCCTGACGTTTAATCTCCTCAAGCGAAACGCCCTCGCTCACCTTCGCCAGACTGGCCTCAGCATTGGAAATCTTCTCCTGCAACCGCTGGTATTCTGCAGATTTCCTGATGGCTTCGACGAGCTCCACGGCCTCGTCGCACTTGGCTATGGCAAGCAGATCCGCCATCTGTCCAGCCAGGCTTTGCAGTGTTTTTTCAGCATCCTGTATTTCAATGGTGATGGTCTCTACTTCCTCACCATGCTTCTTCAGCAGCTCATTGTCCTGCCGGGCCTTGCCAAGCATGGCGTGCAGCTGCAGTACAGCTTGATCCAGGGGCAAATCCTTCAAATCAGGGGCAACCTGTTCCAGCAGCGTCTGTACATCATTTGCGAACTCCTTCACATCACGATCAATGCCATTAATGCGGCTTTGAAATTCCTCTGCCTTTTCAAGCTTGTCAAAACAGTCTGCGATGGTTTCAAGGAGATCGAGCGCCTCGCTGGGCTGCACCTGTTCCGTAAGCCCCAGGCCAGCCAGTGCTTTATCCCACTTTGTTTGCCACTCGCCCTTGGCTGTTTCAGCGACCTTCTGCTCTTTCTTGGCCTTGTCCAAAGCCTTTTGGACCCGCACCTTCTTGTCGGTGAGTTTTTCCAACTCAGCTTTGTTGTCAGAGATAGTCTCCAACACAGATTCGGCAAAGATCAGAACCGGAGCAAGCTCTTTGCCGGAAAACTCCCCGCTTTCCCCCAGAGCGGTCAGTTCCTCTACCAGGGCTTCACGGTATTTCTGCCGCAGCTTGTCTTTCTCTTTGGCCTCGCCTTCTTTATTTAAGGTCTCCGTCACCTTAAAACCAAGTGTATCGATAGCAGCCAGCCAGGCGAGCATCTCCCTGGGAGATA
>PJEL010002959.1_pt1 | contig 14961 bp, 13 predicted proteins | sample 1853271 | NCBI WGS metagenome assembly PJEL01 (sample SAMN08108733, study PRJNA415343) | Invertebrate metagenome, whole genome shotgun sequencing project. | host: Globobulimina | place: Sweden: Gullmar Fjord | collected 2015-08 | reverse complement strand
AATTCACCTTCATCTAACACATCGACACCACACTGGCGGTCTTGAAACTGCTGAAACCAAGGGAAATACTGTGGGAGACTGCATGGATGATCTACTTCGGCAGTATCCTGGTTTGGAAACAGAGCTTTTTGAAAAGAAAAGAAAACTGAAAGGTTTTATTGAGCTTTACCTCAATTCAGAAAGCACCCATCCTGATGAGCTTTCCACTCCGGTAAATGACGGTGATGAGATCAGTATTCTGATTATGCTGGCTGGCGGTTGAATAATCGGGGAGCTCTTGAGAATAGATGACAGATCGCCTGGGAATGGATCCCGTTATTTGCCATAAACAATCATATGACTTAAAATGAGCCTTCAAAAACGCGGTTTAAGGTTTAACCAACTCAGATATTCAGGCGATAATATGGAAGGACAGCAAGTTTCATTGGATGAAGTGTTTGCGCCACGAAGTGTTGCGGTAGTGGGGGTTTCCAATCATAATTTAGCCTTTGCTGAGGTAGTGGTTCATGCTCTGCAGCGGGCAGAATTTCCGGCCATCTATCCGGTAAATCCCAAATACGATGAAGTGATGGGTTTAAAGTGTTATGCAGGAATTTTAGATATTCCAGGCCCGGTGGATCATGTCGTCGTCAATATCCGAGCTGATTTGGCACTGCAGTTGCTGGATGATTGTACTGCGAAAGGCGTAAGGTCTGTCCATTTCTTTACAGCTGGTTTTGGGGAGAGTGGTATCAAAGAAAATGCCGAGTTGGAGCAGGAGATGCTGAAAAAAGCGCGTGCGGCCGGTTTCCGGATTATCGGCCCCAACTGCATAGGACTATTTGTGCCCCGCACACGCTTGGTCAATGATTTTGGCATTCCCCTGGACCCGGGGCCAATCGCTTTTTTGTCACAGAGCGGCGGCCATGCTTTTAATCTGCCAAACTTCAGTGCCAATCGAGGCTTGCGTTTCAGTAAGGTGGTCAGCTACGGGAACGCCCTGGATGTGAATGAAAATGAGTTGCTTGAATATTTTGCCCAGGATGACGAGACTGAAATCATCGCTGCCTACATCGAAGGGGTCCAGGATGGGAAACAGTTTGCTGCTTCGTTGAAAAAGGCTGCTGCCGTCAAACCGGTCATCATCTGTAAAGGAGGGAGAACCGAAGCCGGTTTGCGGGCGGCCCATGGGCATACGGCCAGCATGACAAGTTCGGTGGATGTTTTCGACGCCGTCTGCAAACAGCGGAATGTCATCATGGTCGATGGAATCGAGGAAATGATCGATGTGTTCGTCGTCCTACGATTTCTCAAAACCATCCCGACAGGAAACCGGGTAGCACTGGTGGGGGCCGGTGGTGGTCCCAGCGTCCTGGCCGGGGATGAAATGGAAAAAGAGGGCTTGAAAATGCCGCGTTTTAGTGCAGATCTTCAGAATCAACTGAAACAGGTTCTACCGGTGACCGGCAGTATTATGAGTAATCCCCTGGACACGACAAACATGGCGACCCCCGAAGCGATAACGGCCGGTATCAGAGTCCTGAGTGGTACAGCAGATATCGATATGATTGTCTATCATTTGGGTTTTCATCCGATCAGTAAATGGGGTATGGGGTTCTTTACAGATAAGAAATACATTCAGCAAATTGCCGATGCCATGAAGACAGGTCTGGGGTCCAGCCAAAAGCCATTTATGGTCGCGATGCGTGTTCCACAGACAATAGAGGGCATGCAGGAATTTTTAGCCGTCCAGGAGGTGTTTGTAGAAAACGGCTTCCCGGTTTTTCATGGCATGGGCGATCTTGCCAGGGCTATGCGGCGAGTGATTACCTGGAATAATCATAATAAGAAGAACCGGTAATAACCGGGCGCTCTTTCAAACGGTTTGGATTGGTTTTCGGTATCAACAATCGCTTTTTTCAGGGGCAGCGTTTAAAACAGATTGCAGTACGCTTGAGGGGAGAACTGGTGGTAGGCAGCAGAACTTCCTAATTAGACGTCGGTTCGCGTCTCAATATGATCCTTGATAATTTTCATCAATGACACTTCGGCGGGATCGATGATGCCGTCGGCCTCCATGACATCGCTCATCAATTCCTGTAACAACAATTCCTCTTCAAGTGTCAAATCATCAATAATTTTTACGATGCTCTCTTTATTGAGTTCAAATTTTCCCTGGGCGGGCACAAAAAAACTCAAGACCTCCTGGTCGATCTCTTTATAGAAGTCGTCTTTGTCTCCAAAGGTTTCCAGCCAGTTTTTAGTGGTGAATTCTTCAATCACTTCGAATTCACTTTCGTCCATATACCCGTCAATTCCGGACATTATATAAGAACACAGGACAATTTTTTTCAGCGCTGCTTTGCTGAGAGAATCATTGTTCGCTGACACCATTGAAAAAACTCCGTTTGGTTAAAGGACCGGATCCGACGTCTCTATACCTTGAAAGGCGGGCATATATAAAGCTGTCGTGAAAACAAAAAGATCGGAATTTCTACCTAATCCACACCTGCTTCGCCCTTATCATAACTAACTTTTTTAGAAAAAGAAATCTGAATGTTAAATTTGTTGTTGATGTCATCCAGAAATTATAACTTGACGTTAAAGCACTTATTTTATTAAGATTTTTAGTGAGACTCGAATCTGATTTGCGAATAATCCATGATTTTGTCTGGAGCCGTTCCGGTTTTGAACAATTGAAATCATGCTTAATGTAACCGATTTATATTACTAACAGGGAGAGACCATGAGTGACATTTTCTCTATCGAAGGAAAAACAACCTTGATTACTGGAGGATCGAGGGGGATCGGGCTGATGATGGCCAAAGGATTTGTCAGGCAAGGCGCGAAAGTATATATCTCATCCAGAAAAGCGGATGTGTGCGCACAGGCTGCGGAAGAGCTGTCGAAAGAGGGGACTTGTGTCGCTTTGCCAGCGGATATCACTACCGACGAAGGCTTGCAGCAATTACTAGACCAGCTGGCTCAGAGAGAAGAGAAGTTGGACGTCCTGATTAATAATGCTGGCAAAGGCTGGGAGGCCCCCTTGGAAACCTTTCCGGACATTGGTTGGGATTCAGTTATGAATATCAATGTCAAATCGATTTTCAAACTAACTCGTGGACTGTTGCCGATGCTTGAAGCTGCCGGAAGTAGCGAAAATCCAGCCCGTGTCATCAATATCGGTTCCATTGCAGCTGATTTGAATAAGGGCTCAACTCTCCTTTCATATGGGGCCAGCAAATCGGCAGTTCACTGGCTGACAAAGACGCTGGCCCATGAACTGGGACCACGCCACATTACAGTCAACGCTATTGCTCCTGGAAGGTTTCCATCTGCTATGACCGCACCTGTCATGGCTGATAAAGAACGCTACGATGCAGAAGTAGCCGAAATTCCTCTGGGTCGCTGGGGGCAGGAGGCGGATATTGCCGGACTTTCCATTTTCCTGGCTTCACCCTCCGCTGTATTTATTACAGGTGCCATTATTCCGCTGGATGGGGGCACACGTTTGGCCTGAAAATTATGAGCAGACTGAAGGTTAATGGCTGTAGGATCCCTAAACCCATAATATTGCCAGAAACGATTTGAAGACAATTGCGTTTCAATAACAAGTTTGGACCTGTTATCATTAAAATAAATGGGGCGACTGATCTTTGTTCTTCAGCCATTAATCCAGCAATGCTGATTTGTGTTAATCGGTTTTACCGACAAGGCATTTATGTCGAAGGCGATCTGGATTAGCGCCGAACCGATTGTAATCTGAATAAATTCAAACCAATCAATTTCCTTGTTGATTTATTCTTCAAGAATATGTAAAATATCAATTAAAAAATCAATATTTAGTAAAATATAAAGAAAATATTAGGGAATACATAAAATATTTTAGATTTTACAGGCCTGTCATTTTTGAATTAGAAAAAATGACGGAATTAGAAACCGTGCAGATCAGTGCGGGCACGTTCCAGGTTGACACAGAAACGCTTGGAGCTTAAATGGGGAATAACATGGATATTTATTACATTGATGGACAGTTTATAGAAGAAGATAAAGCAGTGATTTCAGTTAAAGATATTTCAGTTCTGAGGGGGTTTGGTGTTTTCGATTTTCTGATCACCTATAAGAAAAGACCGTTTCGTTTGAAACAACATGTAGAGCGGCTGCAGAATTCAGCCCGTTATATCGGACTCAATATCAAGCTCTCGACAGATGAAATATGTGCAATCACGGAAGAGACCGTCAAACGGAATACCCATCACGATGAATCCAATATCCGCCTTGTTTATACTGGCGGAATCGCTGCCGATGGTGTGACACCGGAAGGAAACGGTCAGTTGATGGTGATGGTCACTCCCAAGCATCAGTTGCCGGAATGGTGGTACACTGATGGCGTCAAGATAATCACTGTGGATTTTCAACGGATTTTCCCCAAATCAAAAAGCACGAATTACCTGACTGCTGTGTATGCCCTGGGTTTAGGCAAAGAGCAAAATGCAGTTGAGGCGATCCATATCTCTCCGGATAACCTGCTACAGGAGGGAACGACCACCAATATATTCCTGGTTCAGGGAAATCGTTTGATTACACCGGAAAAAAATATTCTGCCGGGAGTGACACGAAGCGCTATTCTCGAGTTGGCGGCTGATCATTTTGAGGTGGAAGTCCGCGATATTGACAAAAATGAGCTGTCAGATGCGGATGAAGTATTTATCACTGCTTCCAATAAAGAGGTGGTGCCAGTGGTGACGATTGACGATTTGACGATTGGCAATGGTAAACCAGGGCCTAAAACCCTGCAGATGATGCAAGTGTGGCGCGATCATACAATCGCTTACGGACAAGGAAAAATATAAGATGAAAGAAGTCCGGAAATATCCTCCCTTGACAAGAGCAGAAATCGATCTCGCAGCATTGGCGAATAACTATCAAGAGCTGCGCCGTTTAGCGGCTCCGTCTGCTAAAATGATGGCTGTTGTCAAAGCAGATGGGTATGGTCATGGTGCTGTCAGAGTTTCACAAATCGCCCTTGAAAATGGAGCTGACTGGCTAGCCGTGGCCCGCATCAGCGAAGTGAAACAGCTCAGAGAGGGCGGAATCGAAGCCCCGCTGCTGCTGTTTGGGATCTGTTTTCCGGAATATATCGCTTATCTGGTAGAAAACAGTGTACGGGCGTCTGTCAGCACCCTGGCATCCGCCAAGTCGCTCTCAGAAAAAGCCGGTCAGCTTGGAGTCCGTTTGAAGATCCACATCAAAGTGGATACCGGCATGGGGCGCCTCGGAGTCGCAACAGAAGAAGTGAGACGGACAGTGCAGACAGTCTTGGATATCGAGGCCTTACCACATCTTGAAGTGGAAGGACTGTATACCCATTTTGCCTGTGCTGATACTGCCGACAAGGGTTCTGCAAACATGCAGCTGACTCTTTTTAAAGAACTTCTGGCTGAACTGGACAGACACAATTTTGAGGTGCTTCTGCGCCATGCCGCCAACAGCGCGGCAACCATTGAACTACCTGAATCGCATCTGGACCTGGTCCGGCCCGGAATCGCCCAGTATGGTCTCTGGCCGTCGGGGGATACCAATCGCAGCCTGATTGATCTAAAACCGGTGATGTCGCTGAAATCCAGAATTATCCAGCTGAAAGAGGTTCCTGCTGGTTTTAAAATCAGCTATGGCAGCACATACGAAACACCGGAGCGAACCCGCATTGCTACAGTACCGGTTGGTTACGCCGACGGATACCCCCGTCTGCTGTCCTCCCGCGGTGTGATGCTGGTACGAGGGGTCAGAGTACCGGTTGTGGGCAGGGTTTGTATGGATCTGACCATGATTGATGTCGGTGGGGTGGAAGGTGTTGAATCGGGTGATGAAGTCGTCTGGATGGGGCAGCAGGGCACAGAGAAAATATCAGCCGAAGAACTTGCCGCATCCGTGCAGACTATAAATTACGAGATAGCAACGTCCATTACCTCTCGAGTGGAAAGGGTCTATTTTTAGGATTAGTTCAAGGGAATGGTCCCGTGTCTATCATAAAACCGTTACAATCGCAGATTCGTCTCAAGATGATCTAATCTCAATTCGCTGAAACCCCAACTCGCTTCGCTCAAACATCGGGGTTTCGGACGCTCAATTTCGTTAAGATCATCTAAAAGACTCCTCTAAGCAATTGCCACGGCTTCATGACAGACACTCTTTTCATTTTTTCTATTCACTCTGTGGTCTCTGTGCCTCTGTGGTGAAGATTCTGGCATTTTTTTAATAACAGACATGCCCTTTTGGGCAGAATAAAAGACAACAACTCTGGTGTTATGACAACCAAACAGAAACAGAACGAACCGGATTGGAACAGTGGAAGGTGGCATTCCTCCGATAACGAGGATGTTACCGCAGAAATTATGATTACAGGGGACTGGGCCCCTATTCGGTTGTTTGCTCCAATAATTGCTGAAAATCCGGAGGATATTTACGGTGATCTATTGCCGGTGTTGCGTCAGGCTGACCTGCGGATTACCAATCTGGAATGCCCTTTGACAAACGGGGCGAATCAGGTCTGGAAAAGTGGTTCCATGCTCAAGGGCTTGCCCACCCATATTATTGGCTTAACCACCGTCCCTTTTGAAGTGGTGACAACGGCTAACAATCATGTTTTTGACTATGGTCGGGATGGATTCTCTGAAACACACCGGCTGCTTTCAAAAAATAGGATTCAATCCGTGGGGTCTGGAGTGTCGAGTCTGGAAGCTAAAAAACCGCTGGTTCTTGGCGTAAAAGGAATCCGGATCGGCATTGTCAATTTCAGTGAAGGCGAAGATCAGACTGCCGCCGCCAATGGACCCGGCGTGTTCGGTTGGGAAGTACAAAAGGTAACAGACATAGTCCGAGAGTTGCAAAACCAGGTGGACATTGTAATTGTGATCAGCCACTGCGGTGTGGAGTACATCCCTTTTCCACCACCATACGTAGAAGAGGCATTTAAAGAGATTGCTGATGCAGGGGCGGACCTGGTCATTGGGCATCATCCACATGTCCCTCAGGGCCTCCAGATACACAATGGCGTGCCGATCTGTTACAGCCTGGGGAATTTTGTATTCTACCAGGAGACAGAACTGGTCTATCGTAAAACTGGCTATATGGTACAGGTGGGGGTCTCCCCTAAGGGTGTGGCAAAAATTGAGTTGATTCCATATGAGATTCAGACCGACCGGTTATCACTGCTGCAGGGAGAAAAACGGGACTGGTTTTTTGAGTCATTGAAACAGGTCTCCCTGCCGTTGTCACAACCGCATGGAGTAGAAGATGGCTGGAACGGTTTTTTATGCCATTATGGGAAGCAAGGTTTTAAGGATGAAATCCAGATGTTGATGGAACGGCTTGACTCCGAAACTGAAAAAGGAGCTGCCATGTTCAGAAACCGACTCACCACCATGCAGCATCAGCAACACTGGATCGATACGATGAATCGAATTATCTCAGGGGCGATCGATCAGGCGCCCGAATGGTCCTTGTCCTTGCTGGAGCAGTGGCTGACTCAAAAACGTTGAAAATCTGGAAATACTCCCATGCAGCCAGAGAAACTTTCGATTGTGATTGTAGATTCAGGATTGGGCGGCTTGTCCATCTGCGCGGACATTGCTCGTGGATTTGCTGAAAAACGATCCGTGAAACAGGTTGATCTAACCTATTTCAACGCTTGGCCGGAACAGAATCGGGGATACAATGCCCTGCCTGATGCGGCTGCGAGGATCCGCGTTTTCAATGCGGCACTGATGGCCTGCAGGCAGTTCAAACCGGACATGATTTTGATCGCCTGTAATACGCTGTCAATCCTCTACCCTCAGACACCATTTGCTGCAGAAACGGATCTGCCGGTGGTGGGGATTGTCGATTTTGGTGTGCAGATGGTCTACGACCAACTGCAGAAACATCCAGAGAGCCAGGCGGTTATCCTGGGAACGCTGACAACAGTCAATACACAAACACACAAACGGGAGTTGGTTGATAGAGGAATTGCCCCGGAGCGGATTATCGGACAGCCCTGTGATCAGCTGGCGACACAAATTGAAAGTGGGCCCTCAAGTCAGAAAGTAAGCGAGATGATCGATCGCTTTCTCGGGGATGCGGCCAGGAAAATTAAACAGAACGGGGCTCCGGTTTTCGTCGTTTTTTGCTGTACTCATTTTGGTTACGCCCGGGAGTTATTCAAACCATGGCTGTTGCACCACATCGGAAACCAAGCGACGATGATAAATCCAAATTCAGCTATGAGCGCCCATCTGCTTGGACTGTACCAGGATGAAATCGTCCGGGAAACGGCTGTGCACATCCGTGTCGTCTCGCGAATTGTCTGGAATGATGATAAAGTAAAAGCTATAACCGCTGCTGTCTCAGAGATTTCTCCACCGACAGCTGAGGCCTTAAGAAACTATCAACAGGATACAAATCTGTTTTGAAAGAAGGGAAAAGACTGATTTACCGAAATTCTTGCTTTATAAACACAACTGAAAATTATATTTTCTAATCAAAACACCTAAATAGAGAATCGAAATGAAAAAAGTATTGATTATTACGGGTCCGGCTGGGGATGCCCAGGGGTGGGGCGATCTGCAAGTAACCGAAACCATGTGCGAGGCTATTATAGCCAATGGCCACGATGCCGAGATCGCTTATGTTGAAAGTATGGATGAGTTCAAACAGGTCATCGCTGAAAAATCCTATGATATTGTCTGGAGCGCTCTCTATCACATTTCGTCCAACGCCGAAATTATTGGCATGAGCGAAGATGATGACGCCTGGCTGGCAGACTATTTCGATGCTGAGGGGATTCCCTATATTGGACCAAATGCGTTGACGATGAAACAACTGATTCAAAAGCACTGGACCCATCAAATTCTTAAAGAGAATGGAATCAAGGTTCCCTATCACTATCTGGTCGATGTGAATGATCCGCTGCCGGATGTTGTCTACCCTGCCTTTATTAAACCCAGTACAGAATCAAGATCAGTGGGCATCAGCGATGATAGCGTTGCCAACACACCCGAGGAGTTGGAAAAACAGATCAAGTGGGTTCAGGATGAATTGGGACAACCGGCGCTGGTGGAAGAGTATTTGCCCGGGGAGGAATACACAGTCTTGATGTTGGGAAATGGCGATCGCCAGGAGTTTCTGACCTGCACCGTGCATGTGGATGCTAAGCATTACAAGAAGTACCCGATTCTCAGAAGTGATCTGCGGGGGGTTGGCATCACCAAAATGAAATTACCGACAGAACGGATCGAAGAGGCAGTCAACCTCTGCAAACAGGCAACAGATATTCTTAAGTGCTGGGATCATGTGAGAGTGGATATGCGGATCGATGGTGAAGGTGATCTAAAAATCATCGAAGTCAATGGTATTCCGGGATTAAAGCCGATAAAAAGCTGGAGTCCACAGATTTATACACTGTATCACCCATCCCCGGAGGGCGAAATGGTGGATTACCAGAATCTGATGGCGCATGTGGTCGATTCTGCACTAGCCAGGTATAATCTGAACTAAAACAACGATTGTCTAAAAAGCTTATGTCTCTTCCATTCGACCAGAACCTGTTTGACAAATTTCTGCAGACAGACCGCCATGAAGGGGTTGACGATCTGGGCGGTTTTGCCTACCAGCTGGATTTGTCCCTCCCGGCAATCGCGACTGCCATTCATGCGGGTCATCAGGTTAGAAGCGAGCTGCTGCCGCTGATGGAAATCACAGAAGCGGGCCGGCTCTTTGAAGAGGATGCTGCCACTGATGAGATAATCCAGGGATTTCCTAGCGCTATCTGGGCGCTGGATTCCCGTGTGGAGTATGATATAAACCGTCCACCTGCAGATGCCCTGCCCCTGACGCCTGAGAAATTCTGGGGTACCCGGGTTTATCGGACACCGCCTTCAGACGCTATGAACGCTCGCAGCATCGAAAAATTTTATGCCTTCTACCGCTTTATTGGCAGTTACGTGCAAGCCTTGCTTACCCGTCATGGCAGATGTGTTGTCTACGATATCCACTCTTACAACATCTCCCGCCAGGTGGAAAAGGGGATCGAGAATCCGCCGGTCTTTAACCTGGGAACTGTACTGCTGGATAAGAAAAAATGGGGTATTCAGATCGATGCCTGGTTGCAGCAGCTGAAATCCATCTCTATTCCTGATCATGATATATCTGCGCTGGAAAATGAAGTGTTCTTCGGTCGTGCCCATCTCTGTCGCAGCTTCATTGAAAGTGGTGAAAATATCCTGGTCTTGCCCACCGAAATATCCAAGATCTACATGAACGAACTTGAAGGAACTCTGAAGGCACCTGTCGTCCAATCCCTAAGGCAGGGTCTGCAAAGTGCGATGAAGCAGCACAGTGAAATCTTTGCCAGATTGTCAGCACAAGCATCCCCAAAAACCGCGTAATTTAAGCCGGCCCACTTTGCCCGCTCCTTGAAATCATAAAAAAGGTGTCTGATATCAAAGACACCATTATATCCCACAGTGTAGGGGTACCAGTGGAGGAAACTCAGAAATCACAATTGGTTCAACTAAGGATCGGCTCAAAAAATACGTGGCATTCTGTCAGCAAAATGTCCAGTCTTTTGCGGACAGCTTATGCCAAGTTATTTTTGTACGATCCCTAACAGCATGGAGCGAAGTGTCAAATCAAATCATGGAGCAGCTGGATTCAATCTTTAAACCATCTTCGGTTGCGATTATTGGTGCTGGCAGCCATATGGCCAAGTGGGGCGGTCGCTTGTTTATCCGATTGCGGGAATCGAATTTCAAGGGGGATATCTATCCCGTCAATCCAAAACATTCTGAAATTCTAGGGGTTAAAGCCTATGCCAGCATTGCCGACATTGAAGGCCCCATTGATCTGGCGGTGCTCTGCCTGCCGGCAGCGAAGATCCCGGGCCTGCTGGAAGAATGTGTCCAACAAGGAGTCAAAGGCGCGGTGATTATTACGGCCGATTTTGCTGAAACCGGGGCGACAGGCAAGGATCTGGAAGAAGAGATTGTCCATATCGCTCAACAGGCAGGGTTGAGATTTGTCGGACCTAACTGCATGGGCATCTGGTCGTCTGCCGTCGGACTGAATCTGGCCCTGCCGGTCAATCCCATATCCGGCCAGCTGGCGTTCCTCTCCCAAAGCGGTTCATATGGGATTACACTGTCCCGCATCGCGGATGAAAAAGGGTTCGGTTTGAGCAAGTTCATCAGCTTTGGGAATCAAGCGGATGTGCTGGTTTCGGAATACCTGGAATATCTGGCCCAGGATCCCGATACAAAGGTCATTGCCCTTTACCTCGAAGGATTGAAAGATGGACGGAAGTTTTTCGAAACCGCGAAAAGGGTCACACAGATCAAGCCGATTCTGATCTTCAAGGGCGGCAGTAGCACTCAGGGAGCCCGGGCAACCGTTTCTCATACGGCTTCCATTGCGGGTGAAGATCGCATCTTCGACTCCATGTGTCGGCAGGCGGGAATTATTCGGGTGACTGAAGTGGAGCATATGTTTATCATGGCCGAAGCTCTAATTCGCCAGCCTTTGCCGAAAGGAAACCGGATTGCTGTGGTTGGCAGCGGGGGTCAAGGAGTTGTGACCACGGATGCGCTGGCCACCCATGGTCTGGATGTGATTGACCTGGATGATGAAGCGAAGACCAGGCTGAAAGAAGTCCTACCTGCCCATGCACCGGTCCCAGGGAATCCGGTAGATTTTGCTGGCGGGACAAGATCGGCGCGGAAAGAAGCCGAGGTGGCTCATGCGCTGGCATCATTGGACTATATCGATGGTTTGATTACCAATATCCCAATCCATTTGATCTCCGCAAATTCGCCGGAAGAGTACAGAAAAGGATCAATTGAAGGCGCCGAGCTGTTCGCCGGGATTCCAAAAAAATATGGTAAACCCGTGGTCGTCATACGATCCAAGGGGATCATCAACCAGGATATCGTCGATGTCCTCAAGAGCGCCGGCATTCCTATCTATGACACCCCTGAGGACTGTGCACGTGCCATGGCCGGACTTGTGAAATATAGCAGGATAAAAAACAGTTAGAGGAAGTGGATCAGTTAACCAAAATGTAATGGAAACATTCCGGTGCTGGACAGATATATTCGCCCCTTGAGGGGGGTTAGGGGCATAAGCGCTAAGTTGATTGCTTCATAAAGGGTCTATTGCCTGTCATTCCGGCCTCCGAGCCGGAATCTAGTCGCATACACCTGGATTCCTGCTTTCGCAGGAATGACAGTAGTGAAAGAGCGATGAGGTCAAACAACTTAGCGCTTATGGGGGTTAGGTGGATGTTCTTCTGATCTCTGGTGAGGCCGGCAGCGGGATTCTACAGTAAGGTTTTAATAGAAAAACCTGACGGTGTTTAGCCAAACATTGTTAAATAATAAACTATCCTATAATAGATAACTTAAGGAAAAACTAATGAGATTATCAAAGCCAAGAGTTGAGCCGCTGGAATCGGCCGATTGGAACGACCAGCAGCAGGAAGTCATGCAGCGGTTTACAGATGCTGGAGAACCAAAAAATATTTTTAAAACCGTAATCCGACACCCGAAACTGTTGAAGCGGTGGATGGTATTTGCCAACCATATCCTGGGGAAGTCTTCACTGCCGGAGAGAGAACGGGAGCTGATCATCTTGCGGATTGGCTGGTTATGCCGCTCCGGATATGAGTGGAGCCAGCATGTGGAGATTGGTTTGAGATGCGGATTAAAAGAAGCTGAGATTGAGCAGATTAAGGAGGGGGCGGCCAACGCTCAATGGTCTGACGTGGACAAAGCCTTGTTGCAGGCAACCGATGAACTGTTCAACGATGCATTTATAACAGATGAAACATGGGCGGAGCTGAACAAAAATTTCAGCGAAGAGCAGCTGATGGACATTGTTTTTACCGTAGGGAATTACAACCTGGTCTCCATGGCACTTAACACCCTGGGAGTTCAACTCGAGCCGACGACAGAAGATCGTTTCAAATAGTGGGAACGTAAGTGATTGTCCAGAGAAATGGCATGGAGAGCCGTGGATTGTGGACATAATAGCGGTGTAACTGGATGGGAAATGGATGAAAAAAGCAAAAATCTTCTATGGATGGTGGATTGTTCTTGCAACGAACATAATCTGTATGCTGGGTTTCGGTACCTGGTTATACGCATTTGGGACCTTTTTTGAGCCAATGACTGTGGAGTTCGGCTGGTCCCGGGCTCAAACTTCCGGGGCAGCTTCTTTCAGGAGCGTCGAGGGAGGGATTGCCGGTCCCATCGTGGGTTGGCTGGTGGATAAGTTTGGCGCCCGCAACGTCATCCGGGGTGGTGCCGTGATCTCGGGGGTTGGTTTCATGGCTATGGCTACAGTGAACTCGCTGCTGGGTTTTTACTTGGTATATGGCATCCTGATCTCTATCGGAATGAGTGCCATGCTTTATATCCCGGCCTTTGTCGTGATTGCCCGCTGGTTTTCCAGAAGACTCTCCTTTGCTGTTTCAATCCTGGCTATCGGTGCCGGTATCGGGGGGTTTATCTGTACCCCTCTGGTAGCTTTTCTGATTTCGAATTACGGATGGCGTTCTGCATTTTTCTTCATCGGGATCGCGATTTGGATAATTGTTCTGCCGCTCTCCTTCATCATTGTCAATGATCCGGAAGATATCGGGTTGCTGAGGGACAACGAATTGGCTGTAGAACCTGCCGAGGTGTCTGAGTCGGCGGAAGCAGATGACCAGATCCAGAACCCCATCATTGCAGTGCAACCGGATTGTACGCTGAAGGAGGCTTTTCGGACGCACACATTCTGGTTCCTCGCAGCGACTTTCTTTTTTCAATCAATGGCCCATAATGTGATTTTTGTGCATGGTGTCATATCACTGACCGACAAGGGGATCAGCTATGAAAAAGCGGCTTTAGTCATCGGTCTGCTGACCCTTGTCAGCCTCATCGGCAGAATTGTTCTTGGGTACCTGGGGGACTTCATCGATAAGCGTTACCTGATGTCAGTGGCCTACATCATGCTCGGGTCAGGGGTGTTGGCTTTGGCCAACTCTAACAGTATGCAGGATGTGTATCTCTTCGTTGCCCTCTTTGGTATCGGATTCGGGGCAACCATTCCCTTGATGGCGGCGATGCGGGCAGAGTACTTCGGAAGAGCTTATCTGGGCCGCATCCAGGGCTTCATGTCACCAGTGGTGATGCTGGCTGGTGTAGTAGGCCCGGTAGCTGCCGGTTTTCTTTTCGACAGAACCGGTTCCTACCAGATAGCCTTCACGGTTGTTGGGGTTTTGCCGTTTGTGGGTGCGTTGATCATACTCTTTACAAGGCCACCCATACTGCCCGGAGAACCGGTTCCGGCCCTTGTCTGAGCAACCCTCATCCAATCAGCTGAAACGGCATTATACCAGAAACTACTTGAGCTTGAGATATTAATGCTTATCGTGTCATGCCGGACTTGACCCTGCATCCAGGAGTGCCTTATTGTGGTATATACCCGATGCGGATAAAACCCTTGCTAATACTCAAATATAAACAATCATCACAGGAGAAAATTATGTCTGTACTACTTGAGTTTTCTATGGTCCCGATGGATAAGGGAGACAGTTTCAGCGAATATGTTGCACGATCCCTGGATATTATTGACAAATCAGGTGTCTCATACAAGCTCAATCCTATGGGAACCGTTTTGGAAGGTGAGTGGGACGAGGTTATGCAGGTGGTGACCGATTGCTATCGCAAAATGAGCGAAGATTCCAACCGGGTCAGCTGTGGCATCAAGATAGACGCCCAAAAAGGCAAAGAAAATAGACTCAAGAGCAAAATCAAAAGCGTGGAGAAGGTCCTGAATAGAGAACTGAATACGTAAGCAATTTATTAAGGAACTCACAACCTTATTCACACAGTAACTATCTTTTCTGAATATTGTGAGAGATTTCATTTTCGATCTGGGGGATACAAAAAAGGCAGGATCTGATTC
>PJEL010002958.1_pt1 | contig 14965 bp, 10 predicted proteins | sample 1853271 | NCBI WGS metagenome assembly PJEL01 (sample SAMN08108733, study PRJNA415343) | Invertebrate metagenome, whole genome shotgun sequencing project. | host: Globobulimina | place: Sweden: Gullmar Fjord | collected 2015-08 | reverse complement strand
AAAAACCACCGTTGGAAATATCAATCATTTGCCCACGAAATGGTTCTCCAGTCGGGATCCCGTATGTGTTGAGGAATTTTGCTGCAGCAAAACCTGAAATTTGAAATCTTTTTCTGGCCCGTTTGTCAAAGTGGTTTGCTAATACTATTTCGCTGGTTTTATTATTGTTATGATAAAATTCCATTATTTCCCTTTTAAATTCCGGATACACTTTTTTAATTTATATCATCAAATAAAGGATCTACTGCACACACTATAATAGTAAACAGCAATATCCATGCCTATAATACAAAAAAATGTTTTTCTCTGTTTTCAAAAACTATATCAAGAGGATTACGATTGCCGGGGAATTTTTTTGTGGGCCTAAGTATCTTATATTATAGTTTTTTTTAGATCTTGTGACTGTGTAATAATTTGTCAGCAAAAATATTAATAAGATCGTTAGGTTTTGCAGGTCTTGCCTATTTTAAAAAATTAGCGAAATTTCAACATATAAAACCGCATAATTCAACTTGATTATAATAATTATCGAAATGTCGATATATAAAAATAAATAATTCGAATAAGTAGAACTGCTATCAGGCAGAAAGTTGTTAAGGTGCTATAAAGAGTTTATAAAGACGCCATTTTATTGCTATTGAATATAATACTAAACTCATGCAGAAACGTTTTTTTAATCTGTCAGGTGAAGTCTCTATTCAAAATGTATGCTTGGCGCTTCAGAACTTTTGGGGCTTTATCGTTACTATTCGGTTCAAGGGCTTCTCCCTGCTGGGGCTCAGCGTTTAAAAAGTTTGATAATAGACTGTACGAAGCGCATTATGGTTTCAATGTGCTTAAGCTGAAACCTTGCCGCTGGAGGGAAAACATTTATAAAAAATGGAGACCAAAATGTTAGATATATTGATACTTCAAACCATGACATCCAATTCGGGAGTGCCGCTTATTATTTATACAAAGTTTGTAGCTTTTCCTCTCTCGGTATCGATAGGGATAACCTATGTTAAAACATTCCGGGGGCCTACTCACGGACTTATGTCCAGACCGTGATTGGTGGTCCATGCCATTGGCGATAGTTTTACCAGGGCTTGGCATATCGGGGCACTGGCTATTATACGGTTTAGGACAAGTTTTAAGGACCCACAGGGTCGGTTGCGGTGTCCGGCTTATGCTTCAGGAGACAACCATTGAACGATAGAAAGGTGCAGGGAGCAGATTGTTGGGATGGTAATTTATGATAACTAACAAAACATACCACTATACTATAAACAATTCCGACACTGCTCCGAGAGCATTTTTTCTCTCAATGTCTCTTCTTTTACAGACAGTTGCAGACAACCATCGCAATTACAGCTTGCCGTTGTCTGAGTCTTATAAAAAGATACCGTTTTCGTTCAGGCACTAATTAAAAATATTATTGTTTTTTCTTTTTACTTTAACAAGCCCTAAAAGACCAAGACCAAGGAGAAATACTGTAGCAGGTTCTGGAACGGGAGCTGCTCTGACGTCATCGTCATCGTCGACAAGGGCGTTTCCATATGCGAAATTGTCAATTATTGGAATATTGTTAGCACTAATACTAAAGCTAGTGAAAACTTCGTCTGTCGTTATTCCCCAAAAAGTATAGTCATTCGGTGTACTCAACCGAGTAAAGGTGTCTACGACTGAGTTTCCGTAATTAATATCAATTTGAAATTGAAATTCTTCTGTTTGGGGTATATAAAGTCCAGGGTTTTCACCTTTTCCAAAATCAAAACTTAGAGAGTTTGTTTCTTGTGCTAAAGCTATCTCTAATGGAATAGGATTAGGCTCTTGAGAAGCTTGCCATGATAAATACCCGGATGTCAGATAGGTAGCATCGGTAGCGAGGGTTTCTATTAGGTAAAGACTTGCAGGGTCAGCTACGGAAAAAATAGTCCCATCTCCATGACTATAGTCTGGGGTCTCGTCTTGTGCACCTGTTTGTGTGTAACCATCAAAATCTATTACTTGAAGAATCTCTGTGGCCTCTTCCCAGAGTCCCCTGTCATCATAAATAGTAAGCGCTTCAGCCTGAAAACTCAAGCCCGAGAACAATAAAATAGTTACTAATCCTACCAAAAACCTTCTCATCTTTCCAATCCCCAACGGTTAAAAATTAATAAAAATAACGATTACGTTAATTCAATCTGATAATTAAATGTAGCAATTACCATGCCGTTTATATATATATCTGATATAATTAACTATTTAATATTTAAAATCCATTTGCAGGCTATCAGTGTAAAGGATTTCGACATCAAATACTAAGGGGGAAATTATTTATATTTAAAGAATTATAATTTGGAAAAAAGAGTTTTGTTTACTCATGGGAGTGTTCATTACTCAATGATCTTTTCTGAGTCGTAATTGGGATTTGAAAAGTAAAAAAGATTCCGGATAGATGTCGAATTCTTTTACACTTATTTATAATAATCAACAATTTTGATCATTGTAAAAAGCTTATAGGTATTTAGACTATTGCTGATTTCACAATACAGTTCTTTAGAGAGGGACATTATGTTTTGGCTTTTAAAGTTTGATAAATCGCTAAAACATCCAAAATAAAACAATCACCCTAATAAATATCAACCCTCTATTTTTCCTCTTATTTCCATCATTATCCTCTCACAATTAACTGGTAATCTATAGTTAAAGTGACCAAGGAATTTAACAAAGAGGAGTAGGGACAATGGAAAAATCAAATTTTAAAGAATCACATTTTACCATAATGATTATCTGCTTTACTGTGGCTTGTGTCTTTCTGGTATTCAGTTATTTTGCAACGAATGGGTTCGCTCAGAGATCCTATCAGCAGATGAAGGTAGAGACAGATTCTAATGAGAGTCTTGAGCAGAATCAAAATAATAGCAACCGCGGAAATCATTTGAGCCGTATCGATAAAGACGGTGACGGAAAAATTTCACAGGATGAATTTCCGGGGCCGGACGAGCATTTTACGCAATTTGATATTGATGAAGACGGTTATCTTGATGAAAGTGAAATGCCAAAAGGTCCGCCCTCAAAAAAAGGTGAAAAACATTTTAGCCGTATTGATAAAGATGGTGACAGAAAAATTTCACAGGACGAATTCCCGGGGCCGGACGAGCATTTTGCACAATTCGACACCCATGAAGATGGTTATCTTGATGAAAGTGAGATGCCGAAAAGACCACCATGTAGGAAATGAAGATGCAGATAGTCTACAAAGAAAAAATGTAAAAAAAGGAGAGCAATTGTGAAAAAAAATTTGAAAGAAAATATCTTGTCAATGATTATGATTATAGGGTTGTGCCTGGCTGTTTCAAATTTTATTGGTTGTGATGAAAATTCACAAACCGATGGAACAACGGATACCGAAGAGGTATCGACTGAGGTTGAAACAGAAACTGAAACAGACAATCTCAAAAATAATTATGTCATCGTCGATACGGGCCAGACGCTCTATTTTGATAATTCAACAGAAATTTCAGCACCTGCTTCCGGTGATTCCTTTTACGGACAGGATGGCAGTTATAGTGGGGTGCAACCGTCTTATACTGATAATGGAGATGGCACTGTAACAGATAATAATACCGGTTTAATGTGGCAGCAGGATCCGGGTGAAAAAATGAGCTATGACGAGGCGGTTGCAAATTTGAGCTCATATAATATAGGCGGTTATACTGACTGGCGGCTTCCCACCATCAAGGAACAATACTCCCTGATACAATTTAACGGGCTTGATCCAAGTGGATTGGAAGGCGATACTTCGGGCATTGTTCCCTTTATTGATATCAGCTATTTCACTTTTCAATATGGTGAAGAAGCTGCGGGAGAGAGAATTATCGATTCCCAGTATTTATCATCGACAAAATACGTCAGTACAACAATGAACGGTGATGAAACGGTATTCGGTGTTAACTTTGCAGACGGGCGCATCAAGGGATATCCTCTGGTAATGCGAAGCCCTGATGGAGAGTCTGATAAAGAATTTTTTGTTATGTATGTCAGGGGCAATACCGATTATGGACAAAACTCATTTTCAGATAACGGTGATAATACAATAACAGATCAGGCGACATCCCTTATGTGGATGAAAGATGATAGCGGGGCTTTAAATGCAGGTGGTGACTCGGATGGCGCGCTCACCTGGGAAGAGGCACTGGTCTGGGCTGAAAACCTTGAATATGGCGGTTATTCCGACTGGAGGCTCCCAAATGCCAAGGAACTTCAAAGTATCGTCGACTACTCAAGGTCTCCTGCGACAACAAGCTCAGCAGCAATAGACCCCGTTTTTAATACAACGGTTATTACGGATGAAGGTGGAGAAAACAACTACCCCTTTTACTGGACCGGTACAACCCATGAAAATATGGTGAATGGCAGCAATGCTGCCTATATTGCATTTGGAGAAGCCCTTGGTTGGATGACGTCTCCATTCGGTAGTGATTATACACTGATGGATGTTCATGGTGCAGGATCACAGAGAAGTGATCCTAAATCAGGAGATCCTTCAGCATATCCGTATGGTCATGGCCCACAGGGCGATGTGATACGAATTTACAATTATGTTCGTTGTGTGCGCTGATATTAACTTAAAAAAACAAGGAGATTTTATGACAATCAATTCGATTGGTGGAAGTAGGCAAGGAACTGGAATGATGAGGCCACCTCAATTCCGGGCTTTTACCGAAGATCAGAAATCACAGGTTGCATCGATTTTATCTGAGTATGATTCATCTTCTTTGACGGCGGAAGATGCCGGTTCAATTAACGAGGCTTTCAAAGAAGCAGGATTTAAAGGAGGCTTTGGGTTGTATCAGGCAATTAAAGAAGCTGGCTTTGACGGTGATACGATTCGGTCACTCGATCCTTCTTCTCATGTGGAAGGCCCACAGGGGCAGCCACCACCACAGCATGGCAATGGCCCGACAGGTCTCAACGAAGAAGCTCTGGCAGAACTACAGAATATCCTTGAACAATATGATCTTGAACATCTGTCATCGGAGGATGAAAGTGAACTTCTGAATGCTCTTGGTGAATCAGGACTTTTGATGTCGGGGTTATTGTTTAATTCTTCGGTATGATTATCGTGAGTTTGAATATAGCTTAAAAATCCATGTCCCCTATCAGTTGATATGGGACATGGCCCTGTACTTAATAACTCCATATCAGCTCCCACCTGCGTTATTCTGTTGTTAAAAATGTTTTTCCTTATTTTTTTGCCATAGATCATTAATTATGATAAAAACTACGTTTTATTATCTGTAAGAGAGCATTGACAGATGTTATCTGGTAATTTTTTGTTTTAAGCAGGGGGAGCACTATGTCGGAAAAAGAAATCTTTGATAATGAACAATATCTGAAAGAACAGGCTGCAGAAATCAGGAAGCGCATCAAGCAATCCGGCGATAAGCTTTACCTGGAATTCGGAGGAAAACTTCTGTTTGATTACCATGCGGCAAGGGTCCTGCCGGGTTATGATCCCAACATTAAAATCCGTCTCCTCCAGGAACTTAAGGACCAGGCAGAGGTGTTGATCTGTATTTATGCGGGGGATATCGAACGGAAAAAGATTCGGGCTGATTTTGGCATCACATACGAAACTGATATCCTTAAGATCATAGATGACCTGAATCGTTGGGAAATCAAGGTCAGGGGGGTGATCGTTACACGGTTTGAAAACCAGCCTGCAGCTGTGATCTTTAAACACAAACTAAAGATGCGTAATATTAACGTCTATACCCACTACTATACCAAGGGTTATCCAACAGATGTAGATCTAATCGTTAGTGAAGAGGGGTATGGTGTCAACGACTACATTGAAACCGAAAGCCCCCTGGTGATCGTCACGGGTCCTGGCCCGGGAAGCGGAAAAATGTCGACCTGCCTCTCCCAGCTTTACCACGACAACCGCAACGGCATCCAGGCGAACTATGCCAAATTTGAGACTTTTCCCGTGTGGAACCTTCCCCTTAAACACCCGGTCAATGCTGCCTATGAGGCGGCCACGGTAGATCTTGCAGATGTAAATATGATCGACCCCTTTCATCTGGAAGCCTATGATACCAAATCGGTCAACTACAACCGTGATGTTGAGGTCTTTCCTGTTTTGAAGCGGATACTGGAAAAAATTACCGGCGAAGCCTCTTGCTACCGCTCTCCCACAGACATGGGGGTTAATCAGGTCGGCTTCGCCATTGTGGATGATCATGGGGCTAAGAAGGCTGCAAAACAGGAGCTGATCCGACGATATTTGAGGCATCGATGTGAATACGTCCTGGGGCTTTCCGATAAAGAGACTCTACAACGGGCGGAACTACTGATGAAGGAGTACGACTTGTCCCCCGAAGATCGGCCTGTGGTAAAACCGGCCAGAGAGTGTGTAGAGATCGCCCAAAGTGATCCCCGCCTGGGAAATGAAGGGAAATTTTTAGGCGCTGCAATACAGCTCCACGACGGCACCATAATCACGGGCACTAACTCTCCACGAATGCATGGGGTATCGAGCGTAGTTATCCGAGCTCTGAAGCATATGGCAGGTATTCCCAACAAGATTCAGCTTATGCCACCAAGTATCTGCGATTCAGTGGCAAGCATGAAGACTGATATTATGGGTGAAAAAGGCATGAGCCTCGATCTTCAGGAAACACTCATTGCCCTTGCTATCAGTGCCACGAGCAACCATGCTGTCCATCTGGCCATGGCAGGATTAAAGGCATTTCGGGGATGCGAGATGCACATGACCCACATGCCGACTCCAGGGGACGAAGAGGGGATCAGAAGGCTTGGGGTAAACCTCACTACAGAACCAGTGTTTGCGTCGAGTGATCTATACACCATGTAATTGATTGGGCTGCTGTTTACGTGGCCTCTAAATACTATAAGTCATCTAAGGGCGTTACTTGTAACGCCCTTTTTTAAAAACATATTTTGAGGCTTTGTTTTTGATCAATTACCAGTAATTCCCGATATTAATAAAGCAACAATTATTTGGTTTAACTTCGGATTTAGTTTCTGATTAGAGGATCAATTCTATCCCAGTTTATATTTTCTCATTTTTCCTCTCAGGGTTGAGGGATGAAGGCCGAGAAGATCTGCAGCCCCTTTATCCCCTTCAATTTTTCCTTGAGAAAGGAGCAGTGCTTTTTGGATATGTCCGATAAGCACATCATCGAGTTTTTTGAAAACGTTAAACCCCAACTGAGAAGATTCCTGAGTGGAGTTATCGGATAGCTTAAGGGTGAGCTCCGGAAAAGTAAGTGGAAAACCGCCACTGATGATCAGACTACGCTCAATGAGATTTTGAAGTTCACGTATATTTCCGGGCCATGCATATGCCTGTAGTTGATCCAGAACACCGGAAGCAAACACCGGCTGAAATGAAAGGTTCATTTCAGCGGCTTTACTTTTTGCAAAATGCTTCGCCATCTCTATAATGTCTTCTCTTCTTTCCCGTAAAGGTGGCAGGTGAATAGGAAAGACATTAAGCCTAAACCATAAATCACTTCTAAAACTGCCATTTTTAACCATTTCAGATAAATTTTTGTGGGTGGCCGCAATTACACGGGTATCCACGGAGATAGCACTTTGCCCTCCAACTCTGCGGAAACTTTTTTCCTGAAGAACGCGTAAAAGCTTCACCTGTATCGCGGCCGGTAGTTCAGCGATCTCATCAAGAAAGATAGTACCCCCGTCAGCCTGCTCAAAATATCCCCTTTTTCTTTCTCCCGCCCCTGTAAATGCACCTTTCTCATGACCAAACAACTCACTGTCAACCAGGGACTCGGAAATAGCCCCACAATTAATACATACGATGGGTTGATTCGCCCTTGAAGACATTTCATGAATCGCATGTGCCGCAAGTTCTTTACCGGTACCGGTTTCTCCAGTCAAAAGAACCGGACTGTCTGTCTGTGCGACCTGATGAACTTTTTTCAATACGGATTTAAGCCCTGTTTCAGCACCAATTATACGTGTTGCATTTGTGTGGCCTAAGCGGTTTCTGAGATCTGCATTGACTTTTTCAAGTTTTTCATTTCTTGAGAGGACATCACGGTAATGAATTAAATTGAGTATCGCTCCTGTAAATGGTTTTTCTAAAAGTTTCAACCGATGGCTATGGTCATCCGTATATCTGTTATGACCGTACGCAGCGAGATTGAAAAAAGCGGCATATGGTTTTCCCAGCCCAATTGTCAGGGTCATTGTTGAAAGATCTCTTTTAGAACGAAATTTTGTAAATTTTATACCAATCGCACTCAAATGTTCTGTAGCTTCCTGTGCAACTTTACTCGATGATAACCTATTGTCTACTTTTACAAATCCGGGCTTAAAGGTCCTCAGGTCATCAATAGCTTCCGGAGAAAGACGAATGCGTTCGTCTACAAGATACCCTGCCTCAGAAGTTGCTACGGCAAGATATCTGAGAGTATCCATTGAATCATCTACAATACCTGCATTAATGATGTCTACTGGTAAAAAATCCTGTAAATAGCTGATGGAGGAATGAAGAGCCTTTTCAATTTGAAGACTGCTGAAAAGGCGTTGGGTAGTTTCCTGGATAAATACCTGCTCGTCAAGTTTAATTGTAGTTTTCACTCTTTGGCCACCTTTTTTTTGTTATTTTCAAAATATGGTCCGTAAAACAAATATTCCCACCTTTCAAATATGACGGCCTTCAAATAAAACAGGCGCAACCTTTCATATTTAACAGATAATGTTCTTTTTATCCTATAAACAGTCGAATTTCAAGTTATTTGAAAGTGGCACACTTATTGTAATGACAAACTATATTGAGAGTTGATGATTAATTTTTCGATCATTAAAAAATATATTATCGAAACATAATAATGTTCGATTAAATATTAAAACTGGTGGCCATCCGGAAATGAACCATCTATGGACGGTCACTAAACAATTACTAAAAAAGGAGTTCTTATGTCCGACTATGATGCAATTGTTATCGGTGCTGGAAATGGTGGGTTAACATCCGCTGCATCACTTGCCAAAGCAGGGAAAAAAGTCCTGCTTTTAGAAAAACATAATATTCCGGGAGGATCGGCCACGAGCTTTGTCCGGGGACGGTTTGAATTCGAAACAGCCCTGCACCAGCTGAGTGGTATCGGAAGCGAGGAAAAACCCGGCATGTTACGCCAGATATTGACCGAACTTGAAGTGGAGGATAAACTTCAATGGTCGGAGATTAACAATCTTTATCGAGTTATTTTACCTGGACAGTTGGATATCAGCCTGCCTGCGGATCGGGAACAGGCCATCGCCATTCTGCAGAAACGATTTCCCACTGAAAAAGAGAATATCCAAAAATTTTACGATATGGTTTATGCATTTGTTTTTGACGACTTCAGTATTACCCGTATGGGAAAAGAGGATGCAGAGCCTGAAAATCATCCGGTGTTTTTCAAATACAAGCTCAAAACCACTCAGGAAGTCTTAGATGAATTTTTTGCTGACCCGATGCTGAAACTCACCCTGAGCTTTTACTGGTGCTATATGGGGTTACCCCCTGATAAGCTTTTGTTTGAACCGGTTGCCTACTGTATCTTCGCTTATATTGAATGGAAGCCATATCATATCAAAGGCGGGTCACAGGTTATGTCAACGGCATTAACAGAAACCGTACTTAGATACGATGGAGACATCCGTTTTAACTGTGGTGCGGAAAAAATTATAGTGGAAGATGACTGCGTTAAAGGCGTGGTAACAGAGCATGGTGATACCTTCACGTCACAAAATATTATTTCGAATATTTCACCCATCCGAACCTTTGTAGATATGATGGATGTGGCTGTTATCCCTGAGTCAACCATCACTGATATGAAAAACACCAAGCCGTCAATTTCGGCCTTCACTCTCTATATTGGTCTCGATTGCACACCTGAAGAGTTGGGGTTCAACGAATCGATGAATGTGTTCTATTCCCATGGAGATACAAGCAAGGGCTTTGAAGCCTCCCGTCGTCTGGATACCGATGAAGATTTCTTTATTATGAGCTGTTACACTATAGACGAAGCGGGCATTACGCCTGACGGCTGTTGTCAAATTGCTGCTATCTGTTTGAAATATGGGGACCCATGGATGCAGCTTCCGCCGGATAAATATTATGAAACCAAGTACGCTGCCGCCGAAACTCTGCTGCAACGTATTGAAGAGCACGCCCCGAATATTCGGGAACATATTGAGGAGTTGGAAGTGGCCACCCCCCTTACTCACATGCGTTACCTGGGTCATCCTGGAGGAGCGATTTACGGTTTCGACCAGACCCCTAAGGATTCCGGATTGTTCTTCCAGATGTTTAACGATATCGAAGGGCTCCATTTCGCAGGCGGTTGGACAGGATGGGACGGTTTTCAACCAACGCTCATGTCCGGTTACACAAAGGCAAGTGAGTTGTTGAAAACCATGAAGAAAGGAGAATAACACCATGAAAAATTATGCCCGGCAGATTGAACATTTTGATGAGATCAACGCAGAAGCTACCATTACAAAAAAATACGGCAGGGATTACCGCTCTGACAAAGGAATAACCCAGTCACAGATAGATCGTTACCATCCTTTACATATAAAATTTGAAGTTGCAGACATCATCGAAGAGACCGGATTTGTCAAGACATTCCGGCTCGTTGCTCAGGACGGTTATCTGCCTCCATTCCAGGCAGGCCAGTATATCAATGTTTATGGAGAGGTCAACGGTGTTCGGAGCAGCCGTCCCTACAGTATGTCGTCTTCACCTCTTCAGCGGGCATACTACGATATTTCAGTTGCCCGAATCACTGGTGGTTTCTTTTCGGATTTTATGCTGGACCAGGTTAAAAAAGGTGACATTCTTAAGAGTTCCGGTCCCTCTGGTAACTTCTATCATAACCCTTTGTTTCACCAAAAGACATCCGTTTTCATCGCTGGTGGCAGTGGTATTACCCCGTTTATGAGTATGATCCGGGAAATCTGTGATAATGCACGAAAACGAGACATCACCCTGCTGTACGGAAACCGGACCACCCATAACGTTCTTTTCCATGAAGAGCTTCTTGAGCTTGCATCCCGCCATGCCAATTTAAACTACATTCCTGTGATTTCGGAACCAGAGGGAGATTACGACGGTGAGAAGGGTTTTATCGATGCCGCTTGCGTTAACCGAAATGTAAAGAACATTGAAGCGTGCACATTTTATATCTGCGGTCCTCAGGCCATGTACGAATTCTGTGTTCCTGAGCTTGAGAATATGGGTATCCCACGGAAGCGACTCAGGAAAGAAATGTTTTCCACCTCAGGCATGGTCACTAAAGAACAGGGATGGCCGGCAGAATTGACAGGGGAGGAAATGGTTTCTGTTAGTGTCAAAGGTTTTAAAACCATTTCTGCAAAAACCGGTGAAACGCTTCTTACTTCCCTGGAACGGGCCGGTATCATCATCCCGGTAAACTGCCGTTGCGGTGAATGTAGCATCTGTCGGATCAAGCTGATTTCAGGGAAAGTGTTCCAGCCCAGAGGCGTGCACCTGAGGGCTGCCGATGCTCAGTTCGGCTGGGTACATTCCTGTAAGTGTTACCCACTGGAAGATCTTGAAATATTAATTTGATGGTGGTGAAAGATTTGGGGCACTCCTTTGTCACTGATCAGGGGATGCCTCATTTCGCAATAATTAATAAATATTAAATTGTTGAGTAGAAAAATAAAGAAATCAGGCCTTCTTATTGTTCTTCATGAGTATGCCTAAGGATTCATTACGAATGACAGAAATAGGTGCAGGTTTATAAAGATATTTTATTTCATTGCGTCTAAAAAAATCTAATCGCTCATTAGATGGATCACCGGTCATAAATAAAAACCTACCGTACGTATTTGGATATAATTCTGTTGCCCTCTTGAAAAAGGACAAGCCATCCATTACAGGCATATCGACATCACTGATAATAAGTTTGTAGTATTTTTCATTCAGTTTTTTTAGGCCCTCTTGTCCATTTTTTGCGATATCTATATTACCTTCTTTGCTTAATATTGCTTCTATTAAGTCTGAAACAATATCCTCGTCATCTACGATAAGAATATTTTCAGTCCAAACTGGTGAAAGGGTTTGGATTTTTCTTTTTAATTCTGGAGCATATTCTGTGGTTTCAATAAAATTCTCGATGAACCGCAAATGATTTTGAATGGTTGTAGCAGCATACTTAAATTCTTCTGTTTCCTCTTTAAGAGAATTAACAACATAAAGGAAAAGATCGTTCCATTCAGAAAATTCTGATAAAACGAGGGCTTCCAACATAAATTTTTCGGTAAGGGTTCGGTTATTAATTTTTTCACTAATTGAATTATAAATTTTTTCTGTTTTTATTTTTATGTCACCACTTATTGATATTGGCGGTGTCGGTAACGGCTTTTTGTGGTCATGTTCAGCTGCACTGGCCATAACATTATAGTGCCATGCCTCATCTTTTGCTGAATTTTCAAGGAACTCTGCCAGGACCTGGTTGCTTGCAAAATATATTGCAGCCTGGGAATAAGTTTTAAAAGCCAAATCTTCGATATTCATTAACCAATGAATTATTTCTCTCATACAGAACCTCTTCTTACAGATAATTAGCTCAGCCTAAGTTTATGATCATATTGAGTTATTCTATAGGTACGTTGCTTTTTAAAATGAGTTTAACCTATTCTCCAGAACTAAGTCACTATGCCAAATATGTGACGATTAATTATATGTAGTGGCCTTAGGCCGTTGTGTATCATCAACTAAAATATAAGCTTATATTAACTTAGATATTAATCTTAGTCAACAAAAGTTAGGCGTGTCTTACAATAATAAATTATTCATATACATTCTTTATAGGCAGGGGTATTTTAATCAGTAAATTATAGGGGCATAATTACTAAACGAATTTATATTGATCTTCACAGGAGCGGAATTTAAAAAATTCTAAATCAACCCAAAATTCAGGGTAATTATAAAAATAATCTTGCAATTTCTACCTGAGTTGGAATATATTTTATTAAATTATGGAGAACGCTTCCGATTAAAGCCACCGGTTTGGCAAGAGATTATCAGTTTCTGGCATTTTGGCGTTTTTAAACTACAAGCTTATTCATGAATTAAAAATCGCCAGCTTAACTTATCCTGTTAGACAGTGTACAGGGATCGATTAATACCTCAAAAAGTGAATTATTCTATTGTGACAGTGAGTTTCTTATAACTGGGAGTTACACTTAGCGGATATTTTAAATATCATGGTTTTGATTATGAAAAGTATAGTAAATAGAAATCCCTTTTCGATGCTTGTAAATTCTCTCATTTCACGTGAAGATATTGGTATTGAAGAACGTGGAAGACGAAAACTCTTTGTTTTATTTTTAATGACATTGCTCACACCCCTTATTCCTTTTGTTATATATCATTTTTCTGCCGGGAATTACCAGTTTGGAATTGTTAATCTTTCACTGGCTATCTTTTTTGTCATCATGGTGTTCATACTCCGTAAGTTAAAGAAGGGAAAGAATCTTTTTCGGCTGACAATGTTCATGATTGAATTGATCCTTCTTTTCTGGTGTATCAAAGGGGCTATTGATGGTTATGCCAGTTTATTCGCAATATCCTTTCCACTTTTTGCATTCTTTTTAATGGGTAAGCGGGAAGGATTAATCTGGACATCTATTTTGTTTTTTTTTCTTATAAGTTTTTTCATAAATCCATTTAATCTGGAAATCATTTTTAACTATCCAATAAATTTTTCAATTCGTTATGTTATAACTTTTACCTTTGTAATCCTTTTTTCTTACAATTATGAAATAGTAAGACAAAATTACAAAAAAGTAATAACATCTGAGCGGGAAAAACTTTTAGATGAACGTAACCTTCTCAAAGAAACAATAGAAAAGTTAAATTATGAAAATAAAATGAGAATGAATGCTCAGGGTGAACTTGAAAAGCATAAAAATCATCTGGAAGAACTCATTTCTGAAAGAACAGAAGAAATTCTGAAGAAAAATATTGAATTACAACACTCAAGAGATGAACTTGAGTTAAATGAAAAAAAGTATAAATTATTGGCTGATAATCTAACTGACATTATCTGGGCAGTAGATCTGGAACTAAATTTTATTTATATCAGCCCTTCAATAGAATCAATGTTTGGCTATTCAGTTGAAGAAGCAATGGCTCTGCCGATTGATAAATTGAATACTCCTGTATCTTTTAAAACATTGACTAAAGTCTATATTGAGCAGCTGGAGATTCAGAAATCAGATAAAATAAATAAAAATCACTATTTTATACTTGAACTGGAACAGATTAAAAAGGACGGTAAGGTCTTTCCTGTTGAGTTGAAAGCATCATTTATCAGAAATGAAAATGATGAACTTATGGGCATAGTTGGTATCACAAGAGATATCAGTGAAAGGCGAAAATTTGATAGAGAGAAAGAAATAATTCAGGCTCAGCTATCTCAGGCACAGAAAATGGAGGCCATTGGTACACTGGTTGGCGGCCTGGCTCATGATTTCAATAATATTCTTGGTGGAATAATCGGCAGTTTTAATCTCATTGAATTGTTGATTAAGAATGAAAAGATTTCAAACAAGGATAAAATAAAGAAATATATTGGTGTTGGACTCGAAGCATCGAACAGATCCTCACATATTATTAAACAGCTGCTCACATTATCGAAAAAACATGAACTTACCCTGGTTTCTCTTGATATTAATATTTCTCTTAAGCATATTCTGACTATCTGCAAAAACAGTTTGCCAAAGTCCGTTATTCTTGATTTTCAAATTGGACAAACCCCGATTTATATAATGGCTGAGCCTGTTCAGATTGAACAGGTATTGCTGAATTTATGTATCAATGCATCGCATGCAATGACAATTATGAAAGAAGGGAATGAAACTGAAGGTGGAAGATTAACATTGGTATCTTCAATTGTTCATAGCTCAGATATAGAACCGGAATCTA
>PJEL010002957.1_pt1 | contig 14970 bp, 14 predicted proteins | sample 1853271 | NCBI WGS metagenome assembly PJEL01 (sample SAMN08108733, study PRJNA415343) | Invertebrate metagenome, whole genome shotgun sequencing project. | host: Globobulimina | place: Sweden: Gullmar Fjord | collected 2015-08 | reverse complement strand
TATTCGGTGATTAGCGCAGCTTGGTAGCGCACTTGGTTTGGGTCCAAGGGGTCGCAAGTTCGAATCTTGCATCACCGACCACTTTTGATTTACATATCCCCTTAGAATACACAGTAAAATTCCAACTCATAAATTGCTCCTGTGCATATCCTGTACTCATGTAAATCTATAACGATCCTATTACTGTCAACTTATGCTAAGAAGCTGCGTATTTCGTTAGTATTGGCTTAGGGTGATTAAATTCTGCTGATTTGAGTTGCTACGGTCTGTCTACGGTACTTCTTGCTGATTTTTTGTGAGTTATGAATTCTCTTATGCATTATCAAGTTTTCATTTCTACTTCTTTAGCATCATAGTAAATAGCTCATATCGAGATTTACTATGATGTATAGCTCAAAATACTGAGTTTTCTGGATACTTTACGTTATTCTTTAACTTCAAAAAATTGCTTTTCTATTACATTAAGGTGTTCTACCAAATTACAAATAAGTTCATTCGTTTCCAAGTCATTAGTCAAAGCCATAGAAGTTGGCCTGTGACTTTTATCAAACTTGATTATTTCCTGTTCTTTAGAGTCATCATTGTAATAACTAACAATCCAATCTGAGGCTTTATCGCAGTATGCCTTGCTACCCGAGAAAGACGGACTGAGCTGGCCTTTAATATCCATATCCTCAATAACATTTCCTTCCTTATCAGTAACACGAAGACCATAATGAACCCAATCATAAAGGTTTATATACATAGAGATGTTCTTACCTTGGAAGACACCAACGTTATAGTGTAAGCCAATATTTCTATTGTTCTTGCTGTTTTCATAGTACCGTTCTGAAATTGATTTTATGGATTTTCCACCATGGACAATGATCTTTCGCTCACCATCTTCTAGTTTAGCATTTAGGGCTGTCCAAAAACGTTCCTGAAGACTTATTCTGGCCACAACAATCGCTTGTTCAATTTCAAAAGCAGCACTTAAGTCCTCTTTACTTGCTATTAACTTTTTTCCTAAATTCATCTTAAATTCCCTTCGCTGATCGGTTAGTTCTTCCAATAATGAATGATATTGTATCAACGCTTCTCGGAGAACACTCTTTGTCGCTGACTCTTTAATGCAGTCAGCTATCCAACTAATTATGTCGTTTTCGAATGAAAACCTTTCGTAATCACTTTCTATTAGGGTATCTTTACTGGGGTTCTTAGCTTTTAAGCTCTTCTTACTCGCTGTTTTACCATCTAGTGTTAGATATAAAAGCCTTACATTCTTGCCTACCCCTCTGTTTTGGAGTTCTTTGTTATAATCATATAGTTGATTGGGTTGATCCCCTGCATCAATTTTCATTTCTATACCAATTAGATGTTCTGAAGACTCGAATACAAAATCTATACGTTTATTATCCTCTGTACTATCTTCCATAGTAACCTTGAAGACCTGTGACTTATCAGTAATACCCAGAACATTTACAACAAAATTGTTTATGAAAATCCTCCCCATACCGTGACTTCCATTTGCAGAAAACAATTCATATAAAAATCTAGAATGAGTTCCAACTTCCTTTCTAGCAGCATTTAGAATATTAAAAATATTGAAGTGTTCGCCATTTTTATTGGATTGTTCTTCATGAAACTGAAGAGCTTGATATGTGTGATCTAATAATTTTTGAATTGGAAGATTGTCACTCACTAATACTTCACTTTCTAACATCTTATTTTCCTTAATATTAAAAAACCAGTTACTACGGGGTGATTTGAATAGCTAAAAAACATAGCATACTTCATGCAGATAAAGCATTGAATTAAATTACAAAAAGTTAAATGTCATCAAGTACTTTGCTTGCATAGGCTTTGAGAAATTAAAATCCTGCTGATTTCAACTGTCATGGTCCGACTACGGTACTTCTTGCTGATTTTTGTGTTTTTTGGGGTACTTACATACTTTAATTAGCTCATTAAAAGTTCGCACATAAATTTTACATTAATATCCTACAGAGCTTATGTAATTTTTAATTGATCTACTTTGTGTTTTTTATAGCCGTAATTAGTTAAAATAATTAACTACTTACAAAAAAACAAGGATAGACAGTGAGTCGCTATAACATAAACGTTACAGAAGAAAGGTACAATGAAATACGCGAGGCTAATGACGCACAACGCAATTTAAATGCCCAAATATTTTTTATAATAATTTCAAGCATCTTAATTTACCATAATTATGAATCATTATTTAGCTGGATTTCTAGTTGGAATTCGATGGATGCCCCTTATAAATATTCAGTAGCTTTTTTTTATTACATAGTAGTTATTCCATTTTCGGCTATACCGGATGTTTGGGATTGGATGCCTACTAATTATAAAAATATAAATATTATCATTTCTGCAATAGCATCCTTTTTTTATACTTTATTTGTGTGTGGTGGGATTTTATACGCTGCAATAAAACCAGCATTTATTATATGCTTTCTTTCAGGGCTTTATTTTATAATTACATTTTCTTTTACTTGGCTCTTTACTCAATAAGGACAAAACTATTTGTATATGCTTAACTACCTGTGGTGCCTGAATACCTTTTTTCCAACACAGCTTAAAGGTAATAATTAACTAGCAGGAACCATAAGATAATAATCATTGATGATGTCCGCAATGTGATAATCCCCCCCTTCCTTCCGTAACTAACTTAATTTCACACACATATTAATTTCTTAGATTAACCTCTAAGGAATTAATTATGCTAAAACGATTCAAATTCACTGACAAGGCCATCAAGTCCTTACCTAACAACCCATCTAGTTCAGCTTCCACCGATGTAGAATACAGCGATACCCAAGTCATTGGCCTTAAATGTTTAGTTGGTAAAACAGGTAACAAACGTTTCTTATTTCGCTATACCTTTAATAGCCGCAAGCAAAGTATTGGCCTAGGTAGTATCAACGACATTAATGTTTCTTCAGCCCGTAAAATTGCTCAAAAATACCGAGTTAGCTTGAGCGAGGGTATTAACCCTAAAGCTGAACGAGATAGCCAACAGCGATTAACACTCAATGAATTTTTCAATCAACATTACTTACCTTCAATACGAAAGCGTAAGAAAAGTTGGGAAGATGATAAGTACCGTTTTGATGTGATGGTTGCACCTAAATTAGGACACTTTTTATATAACGATTTACGCACCATTGATGTTCAGCAATTACACCTAAACCTTACTGAAACAGTCAATAAGTATGGGAATTACTATGCACCGGCAACGTGTAACCAAGCTTTGATGCTCTTAAAGTCGATGACTAAGAGTGCATTGCATTTAGGTGTTGTTGAAGAAGATGCTTGCCTGCCAGTAAAGTTGTTCAAACTTGATAACGCTAGAACTCGATTCTTAAATGTTTATGAAGTTAAACGGCTCATTGAAGCTTGCCGTGAATATTCAAATAAAACCATTTCTGGGTATATTGCCCTGCTTGCTTTAACTGGCTTGAGGTGTTCCGAAGTTGCAAATATCAAAGTTAAAGATGTTGATATTAAAAAACGTGTCATTCATATCAGCACAACTAAAAATGGTAGAGCACGAACGGTGTATTTGACTGACTTAATGTTGTCGTTCATCGCAAGAGTCCCTATCAAAGCTGATAACCCCTATCTCTTTGCGGGTCGTGCTGCTGGTAAACCGCTTGGCTCAGTTAGAAAAACATTTATTAAACTACTTAAACGAGCACAGATTGATACTGAGGAAGTTTGTCTTCATACATTGAGGCATTCTGTTGCCAGTAATTTAGTGAGTGCTGGTGTGTCACTTAGATTAGTGCAAGAGCAGTTACAGCATAAGTCGATTATCTCTACTCAACGCTACGCAAAGCTAACCACTGAGTCCATGAGAAAAACTAGCGAAACGTTATCTGAGATGTTTGGATAACCCATCAACTTTAAAAAACTATTAAATCAAAAGGCCTATTCCGATTATGGAATAGGCCTTTTTGCATTCTAAGGAGAATAATATGCAAGTGATTGATTACCTACCTGATGCAACGAAATTAGCATTACCCCAAGCTGCATCTAACAGTTTAATGGAACTATTAATTGAACCCTTTGGTGATGTAAAAACAGCTCATGACTTCTGGTCTGAGTATCCAAGTAGGATTATCTGTTTGGAAGCTCATGAAGACATGAAGTTTATTACTAGTACGCTGTCTGATGTACTTTGCCAGCTCATTGAAGACCGTACTTTATCACCTGAATTTACAGAAGACTTACCAAGTAATTATCAATGCCAACTATTTATCACAAGCGATGAAGGTAACGGCATTTATTTGATAAAGCCTACCGCACTCAATTTACACAAGGCCACTTAATTATGACTAACGAACAGTTAATTCAAATCATCTGTAATGCTGATTTACCGTTACAAGCTCGGTTTGATGCTCAACATAAACTTAATCCCTCAACTAAAACCCTAAACGTATAAGGAAAGACCATGACTACTAAAAATGTAAAACCTACCACTAAGAAATCAGAAAAAAGCAAAGCTGAGAAGGAAGAACTACCTGAATCAACACTAGATAAAATTACTGAAGTAGATTCAACTAACTCCCCTCTTGTAGATGTTGATTTAGCCTACCAAACCGTACTGGTAGGTCACGCGCCTAAGCTATCCACTAAGGCTACTGGCGCGGTTGGTTATGAGCTAGCAATCAATACTGATGATAATCGTCAATACTTGAGGTTAACGAGTAACAATAGTGGTGGTTTATTTTCAAAAGAATGGGTTAGCTTGGATGCAATTTACGCCCTACTAGAAAGCCTTGATAGTGATAAGCCCTTTAAATCATCTACATTTAAAGCTGTCATTAAAGGGGGCAGTTCAAATAATGTTTCATTCTTATCAGCAGTACTTCGATGTGAAGAAATAGCATTAATTCTACCCTCTGATAAAAGTCAGTACTTACATGCTCACAATCCTTTGCTGATTAATCGCAAAGAACATTTATCAAAGCTAAAGCCGTTACCCACTCCAACAGACTAAAACTAACCTTTCATACTGTGTGAACTCACGCAGTCCTCTAAACAATTAGCACCAAGGAAACACATAATGAAACTGACTTTTGACAGAAGCCAGTGCTTTGCTGTGCCTGACGCATTACTTAGCATACTCAACTCAATCCTCGCTGAAATAACGCTACCAGATACTAAATCAGACACCATTATTTTGAATTTTCGTGATCCTGATTATTCAGCTGATGGCGGTGGATTTCATCCTGTAGAAATACGCTTAGTGAAACACCACGAGTTTTGGCAATTTGCTTACATCACAGACTTTAGCTTTCAAGGATTACCCTACCCTGAGTTAGCTGTTGATATAGATGTTTGCTTTATTAGCAAGGAGGTTTACAGCATCTATGGCGGTTGGCTAGATAAAACGAGTGGTGAAGAATTGAAAGAGTTGTTTTTAACCAATTTCATTTCTTATGTCGAGATGGAGGTCTTTAAAGTGGAAGTTGCTTTCCACTAACCCTTTTATGAACAGGAGCAAGTTTACTTAACTTTCACAATAACCAGTAACGTACATTAGCCGAGAGGTACGAACGGCTGATGTACGTTACCTAAACATCACTATTCACTGTCAGCCGGATTAATCATTCGGTGGTCGGTATGGATAAGGAGCTATGAAAATGAAACATCTACTCACCACCTCAAAACGAGGTTTAATTGAAATTGAAAATAAAGATAGCAAAACAACAGTAACGGTAAAGCCTAGTACGTCAGGTGCAATTAAAGGCGCTAAAGTTGGTGGTCTTATTGGCATTAGATTTGGCCCACAAGGTATTGTTGCAGGAACAATCATTGGTGGCATTACTGGTTTTATACTGGGAAAAGATGATTAACAACTAGGTAAGTTATTAAAGGAGAGGCAGATAGCAGCCTATGTCTCTTTTTTTATGCCTGACATGGCTATTTAGTAAAAGAGATTACTGTAGAAATAACACTTAATCACCCCATTTAAAATACTGGAATGATTAAGTGGTTGAGGCAGTAAAATTAATAATATTAAGGGATAAAAAATCCCATGTAGTAGATTGTATTAATTGCATAGTTAGCAGTTCGATAATAGGTTCAGTAGTAGACCCAACTGAATGGTAAGTACATAGTAATTTGTTAAATGATTATTTGAACTGGGAATAAACCTTATTAATAGAATAAGTCAGTTTACTAATAACTTCCTTACTGCCCCAATTGCTTTTGTCAATCAAGGTCGCAGCGAAGTACACACGTAGTTGCTTATATCTTGGAAGTTCTTCCGAACCATCATAAATTGCATCTAGAGCTTCATCAAGGTCATCAATACGACGTTGTCGACTAGCGCTTGGCTTTAGGTTTGCTAATTCTTGGAATTCATCTTGTAAATCGTTTATCAAGGTTACGGTGCTCATAATGCTACTCTTTATTATACTAATCACTTCAGAGTCGAAATGATTTTCGGCGAGCAGTATATGCGCGTAACCTCACTTTAGTCAAACCATTCAGCACCGAAACAAAACAACTATAATTCATACACTTACACCAAACAACTCAACATAAACAGGGTGACGACGGTATGTCCAGTTTAATTAGGCACGAACCTGCGTTCACGACCAAAACAGGTCAAATAAAATATCAATTGAACAACCGATATATTTTTTAAGGAGAGCGAAGATAAACTCAATTTTTTCAAAATACATACCGTTAATATTTTTATTAACACATCAATAAAAATTAAAAACTCAAAAATAAACACGCGCCTATTAACAATATAATAGGGAAGGGTCGCGATTAAAAACAACTTAAGCTAAAAGATTTAAGGTTGGGGAGTAGATGGTCGCGTTACTCGCAACTTCTCGGAAACTTTGTTCATTGCTCAACCAAGGTTACTTACCTGAACACTATTAACTTAAACCCGTATCCCTAAATTTCAACGCAAACAAACTGTTAAATTCATACCGACATGCTCCAACTCATTATCTAAATGGGTTGGAGCATTTCCTATGCATTTTATCAACGATAACTCTTTACAGGGGTTATCAATTTTTTTAATAGATTCAGGAGAATCAATATGATTAAGCTTAAAACAGTACTAAAGCTATTTAAACAATTTGCTATTGGATTCTTTAAGATTCTTGGCATCGTCATGTTAGCTATATGGCCTGAATTAAGAGAAGAAAATGAGAAATATCAAGCGAAATAATGACACAGTTCGCCAAGGGTAGATTGCTCAAGCCCTTAATATTATTGACTCACAGCGACGGACTAAAACTTTGGTAAGGGTAGAGACTACCCAACGCCATCACTCTGATATCAATATTTACACGTGCGCATTAAAAACTGTTGGTAGTTCTGGCATGGTAGTAACCATCTTTGACAAAGACGATATAAAATTTTGGAAATATCTCGCTCAGGTTATATCTCTACCATTACCTAAGTTTTAGTCCTTACCTATAAGCCACGTGTAGAAAGACTTTCAAAAATTTGTTCTGGCGCAATGAAGTGATAATTCGCTTAAGGAACTCTATTCTATTTGGTCGTTTCGTGTGTTGTAAGTTATTGATTTACTGTATAAGAGGTGGTGTTTATATTTTACTAATTTTAAGGAACAAAATTTATGGCTACTTCGACTAAAAAGAATATGCTTTCTACCCCCGGTGGTAATGAACGTGCTGCCTCCACCATCAAAGGTATTGTAAGGCTTGAGAGTGTTGTATTGTTATTAGGTCAGCATTCTAAGAATATTGATTTTAAAAAGTACCCAAGCTCAGAAGAAGCTCTTATTGGGTTTGATAAATTCAAAGCACTCCTAATCAAGCATTCTAAATACGATGGTGATTTCTTTATTGAAATGCCTTCTGGAAATTTATTAAGAAAAACTTTGATAATGGTTTTAGAGCCTATTACTAAGCCCAGTGAAGGAATTATTATTAGAGATACATGGGACAACATAGTCGATTTCTTACAAGTTTCTGGTGAAGATAATCGTCAAATTGTAATTAAGGCTCTAAAGTCAGCAGCTGAGATTAAAACCCCCTCTGCAAAATCTCTACCTAACTGGGAAGAATTAGGAATTAGCTAAGAAAATAAAAACAGCTAAGTTAAATAAATCTATTACAGCCCTTTAAAAAAATAAGATAAGAATTATATTCATGGATACGAGTAATCATTCAGCTTCATCGAGTTTCACTGATTTTAAAAGAGAGTACAAAAAACAAAGCGATCTCCGTATTGAGCTACAAGAAACCTTCATAAAACGGTTTAGTTCAGAGTCACAGCCCGACATCGAATCAGCGCTAACATCATTTTTTGAACAACGTAAAACACCTTGTAAAACCTCAGATAGTGTAGGTAAAGAGGTTGAACAGTACCTCAACGACCTTCAATCTCCTTTCAGCTTTGTAAGTGGGTCAGGGAATGTTGTTCATATTGGTATAGATACAGAATTCGAATATGACGATAAAAAAGAGCAGAACAAAATCCTTTCATACCAATACTACTTAGTAACTAGTGATGACAAAGTTATGAAAGAAGTAGTTTATCCTGACAGTGATGAGCCTAAAGACAGGCTCGATTTTAACAAGTTTATTTATGAAATACTTAATAAAGCTAAAGCGCTCGGATATATCAGTGAGTACCCATCTTTTACCTATGTTTATGCTCACTTTATGCGGGCTGATATTGCTTCGTTCAATGCGTACTGGAAGATAGGTAATAAAAAGCTCGATGACGCGAAAGCCACTCTTGGAAGCGTAAGGGGGGCATATGGGTTAGATCTAGATGCTATAGGACGATCGAAGCATCGCCCAACTGCTGTTGTATTTTATGATTACAACAAGAAACCTCAAACAACTCGAATACAATTAAAAGACACGCTGTTTTTATCGCCTGGACGGTGTTCTTTAGATGTTATTGGTAAAGCGATTAAGCTTGATAAAATTAAGTTACCGAAAGCTTATTCAATAGAAAAAATGAGTGAGCTATTAGCGAATGATAAAATATTATTCGAGAAATATGCGCTTAGAGATGCTCAAATTGCTGTCCGTTATGGCTTATACATGCAGGAGTTTGTTTTAAAAAAACTATCTAAGTCAACTGGTCTGCAGCTAGATAATCTGCCTAATACTCTTGGAAATTTATCTGTATCATTATTTAAGCATGTTGCGGCTACAGATAGTCTTGATTTTAATACCGTCTTTGGAATGGAAAATATAATTACTCAGCGTTGGAGTTTAAAAGCTGGGCGTGTGACTAAAAGTAAATCAATCGAATTAACTGGTGAAAGAGACCGTAATGAAGCAACCGCTAGGCGCTGTTTTTATGGTGGTCGTAACGAAGATTACCTCTTTGGTCCATCTAGTAAAACAATTATTAATGATTTTGATTTAGTTGGTGCGTATACAACTGGCTTGGTAGATCTATTGCCTGTTGACTATCGAAGTGCATTTTCTAGTAAAGATATTAATGATTACCTTGGTCATACAATGGGATTTGCTTTTGTTCGATTCAAATTCAAAGAAGGTACCCGTTTCCCATCATTACCCGTGAGGTCTGGTGTTTATGGCCTTTATTATCCTATGGAAGGTGAAACTTATTGCACTGCACCTGAGATCGCTGTTGCAAATTCAATGGGTTGTGAGCTTGAAATACTTTATGGTGATGTGATCCCTTGGGTTAAGGGTAGTAAACCTATTTTTGAATCATTTACCCGTCAAATTCGTAGTTTGCGGAAAGAATATAAGGGAAGTTTTCTTGAAGACGTGGTCAAGGAGATAGGTAATACTTTATACGGTAAAATTGGTCAAAATGTTGGGCGAGAGAAAACTAGTTTTGATAATAAGACAGGATTAAGTAAATCGTCTGGTAACTCACCCGTAACCAATTCTTACTTTGCTTCTCATGTTACCGGATTTATTCGAGCGGTACTGTCTGAAATGTTGGCCGCGATCCCTGATGAAGCCGAAGTTTATAGTGCCACTACTGATGGATTTTTAACGAATTTACCTGAGGAACACTTATCCATGAATGGGCCCATCACATCCAGATTTAATGCTCTATGCTCGTATCTAGGTGATGACTCGATGATTAAGTTGAAACATAAAGTTGGCCAAATAATCGGGATGAAAACTCGAGGTCAATTGACAGCTGAATTACTTGAAGATGATGGCATTGATGAATCTCTATCTACGCTATTAAAGAAGCCTGTACTAGCTAAGGCCGGGGTTAAACCTCCTGCAGATTGTGTTAACGAAAACGATTGGATGGTAAATCTATTTTTAACGCGTGAGCCAGGACAAAAAATTTCTAATAACTCATTGGTATCTGAACGAGATATGTATCTTAAAGAAATGGATCTTATTGAGATAAAGCGTGATAAGTACTTAAACCTTGAATTTGATTTTAAACGCAAGCCTGTGAACCCAACTATGGTCAAGGTTCGTAACCCTATTACTGATGAGGTAGTTGAACATATTCAATTTGATACGGTTCCATGGCAAACTCAAAATGATGCTCAATTAGCAAGGGCTACCTTTGATGGTTGGCGACTTGAAAACTGTCTAAAGACTATGGAAGATTGGCATAACTGGATGGATTTATATAAGACAAAAACTTTAATTACAGTTAAAAATCAAAAATACACCGAAAATGGATCTGAAGATTTATTTAAACGTGAAGTGTTAACTGCTATATCTAATAATCTTTACGGGCTATCTAAGAATTTTGACGATGGACAAACAAGAACTTATCCGATGATTGCTGCCGAATTCACTGAAGCTGGTTTTGAGTCATCTGATAGAGATCTTACAAATGCAAAAATTCGTAAATATCATAAACACATGCTTCCAGCTGCTCCTAAATTAATCCCGTTACTTGTATGGCTAATTGAACGCTACCCAAAAATGGACACTAAAATGTTCTTCATTGAGTCAGAGTTTGATGAAGTGATGCAGTTAGTTAATGATTATCAAGCTGCTGAACTTGTAGCTGATTAATAAAATAGCCCTAATCCGATTATTGTGTCGGATTAGGGTTAAAATATGGATCGTTTGAGTGTAATACTGGTTAGGTGAAGTGAATTAGAGTTAGCTACTCTGATTGGCTAATATTGATTCACGCTAAGCTAAATTAGCGGAAATTACGCGTAATTTAAAAATCTACACCCCAACTTCAATTCTTTTAGCTTAAGTTGTTTTTTTAATGGTCCCTTCCCTATTATATTGTTAATAAAATCACTTTTATTTTTGCACTTTTTAGTTTTGGTTGATGTATCAATTTAATGGGTAGTTTTTCAGTTGTCATGGTTTTCAATTTTTAATGATGATGGTTAGCAAGTTAGGGTTAGCCTTGGTTTGTAGCATTGTTAAAGTTTCTGTTTAACATCCCGTTGTAAAAACGACTCAATTTAGCTGCTAATTTATTTACGGTTCACCATGACAAACTTCGGCTATTTTAACTGGCTCGCTTGGTGTCACCTTTAATTATGATTCGCTAACTTTGGTCAAATTTTATCTATATAACTAGCATTAAACGTAGTGGATTTTACGGTGCAGGTATTTATAGCATCATTGGTGATGAACTCGTGAGAGTTCAGTTTAGAAGTATTGAAACCGAACTACTGATAATTCAAGATCTTAATAGGTTTTTATAACTTTCAGTAAATCGGTTTCAAATATTAGCTAGTTCTCTTTTTCACTTTCTTGTACTAAGACTGCTTTACTAACTACCAAAGCTTTCTTTGAAAGAAGTGGGAAAGGATATGTACACAAGAAGCCATTTTTTCCTAATATTGGGTGAGTAATCGAATTTCGAATATCAAACCTCATGTCTCTTAACGTTGAAAAGATATCTTCAAAGTCAGATTGCTTTATGTTGTTAGCATGTAGGAAATTTTGAACTGTTGAGTTTTTACCACAATTTTCTGTAGAAGAAATATAGTTAATAATTTTTAATAAATTAGCATTTACTACATCCGAATTAACTTCAGTTTTTATATCAACAACATCACCTCTATTAGCGTAATGTCCATAGATATCAATCAAAGTAAAAAACTTTGACCGTCTAGTTAAAATTTCTTCAACCTCTTTCCATACTTGGAACATATTATTTATTGAAGTAATTTCAAAAGATAAATTTAACTCATCGTAGTCAGGAAGGTATTTAGATAGACCACTTATCTTAATGGTTCCTTTTATCGAATTCGTTATATTAGTGTTATGTTCTTCGACTTCAACTTCAAGATTTCTAGAAACCTTTTTTATATCAATAAAAAAGAAGCCATTCTCATTAGGAGTTCTTACAGATTCAACTCGACTAAACATACCTTTGTAGATGCTAAAGTAACTATCAGTACCCGGATAAGTATGATTGGTATCAAAGACTTCACCATACTTTAATTCAATTTCCTTCTTCGCTATTTTCTTATATAAAACAGTTCTTTCTCTTTGACGTGTTCTAGCAGTGGAAATGAAATTTTTAGGAAGTAATGGGATGCTAGTTTTCTTTTTATTGTCAAATAGCTGTTCTCTTACCATGGTAGCTATTACAGAGGCTAAGATAGGAGGGACAGAGTTTCCTATTTGCTCCATACAACGTTTGGGGTTACCAACTATTTCATAACGATCAGGAAATGACTGAATTCTTTTAAGTTCATCCACAGTGAAATGTCTATTTTTCCAGTGAAATGGGCCAGTGAACTTTCCAGGTTTAGCTTTTAGTGTTCTGCTTGGACGTTTACTGTCTGCCTTATAAAGTAAATCGTGAAACTTAGATCTCCAAGCAAATACTGGGTGAGGGTGACCCATCTCAGCTGTAAAGAATGAATAATTTAGGCCTTCGGGAACTTCTGGTAATAGATGACCATACAAGCCTCCTAAACCATCATGATAATCTTCATTCGGATCTTGTAAATCTCCAATTGCATCCTCACAAGATACCAGCTCAAATTCAGGGTTTGAATCTGGGCCATGAGTAGGCATAGGAAAAGAGAAACGTCCTGATTTATACCCAACCATAATTAGTCGTTCCCTGTGTTGAGGAACGCCGTAATCAGCTGAGTCAAGAATTCTATAATTCAGCTCGTAACCGTGTTTAGAAAATTCAGCTACTATATCCTTTAATGCCTCCCCACCATTTGCACCAGTTAAACCATAAACATTTTCAAATACAAAGACTTTTGGTTTTATTACATCGAGTATTTCGCAGTAAGTTTTAAATAGTTGTCCTCTGTCATCATTAGTACCAGCTACCCCGCCAGATCTACGACCTGCAGCTGAAAATGACTGGCAAGGAGGGCCGCCAATAATACAATCAATGCCTTTATTTTCATATTTCGTTGCATCAAATAGCCTAACATCTTCATTATGAACCACAGTAGAAGAAGAAAACAAATTTCCATTTGTAATATTTTTTCTGAGAGTTTCACAATATGCTTCTTCAATTTCTACACACGCAATAGACTCAAATCCAGCATTGTGAAACCCAATATCTAGTCCTCCAGCACCCGTAAATAAACTCAATGTCTTAATTTTTTCCAAGGTCTTACTCATTTCTAATTTCAATTCAGAGGCAATATTGCCGAAAATCTCAGTAAAGCGTAACTACTTTTGTTATTGATACCTAAACCCAATCATATCTTCCTTCAAAGTAATGATTTCTCTTTTCAAACATTTCTTCTAATGGTGAAAAGTCGATTTCTTCGGGATTAGCCAAAATAGGGAATGTTCCATCAATAAACAGCTGTGTCATGTTAGAGGTTTGTGCTTCTTGGATTATATCAGGATGAAACTTTATTGTCTTAGTTGATGGATCTATCCAGATTTTATGATTGTCAAAGACGCTATGATGATTTTGACATAAGGCAAGTCCATTTGTGGCATGATCTACTGAGTTTGGAGCAGAGACTGGATGAATATGTGCCCCCACCACAACCCCCATATTCACACCACACATAGCACAGCAGTTATTGTAGGCCGCTCTCACATTCTTAGAGAAAGCATGATGCCTAACTAAAACATTAGCACTTCTTCTAACTCTTTCTTTGACTTCTGGAATATTTAAAGTATTGATACCAACAGCATCAATAATACTACGTACATTACTCGGGGGGATTACATCTGAATTACCGCTTACAATATTAAGTGCAACATCAAATAAGCTTGGATGGAAGGCATAAATTTCAACTCCTTTGTTATTTACATAAACAGACCAGCCTGTTTCTTTGGCTTCGTCAATTACTCTGCGATCAAAAAGTATAGAAAATCGGGTATTTCTCCCAAGACGGGATACTCCTTCAGCCATAACCAATATGCCATCTTCAGCTTCACCTAGTAATACTGGAATTGATGAATTTGGGGACATTACTGGCTTATCTTTTCCCGGATTTTGAAATCTAAGCTCATGTGGCTTATTACGGGCCATAGGACTAACCGATGATACATGAAGGGCTACAGCGACTTCACTACCGCCTAGTGAAGCAGTTGCTAGACCAGGCCATCCCTTAGCAGAATCAATAACTTCTATCGTATTGTTTCCGATGATATTACAAATTCTAATGAATTTATTACCGCGACTTTCAGGCATAGCTATCTCTTTTAAAAAAAAACCTCTGTATATTTATACATGCATTCTAGGTTGTAAGAAAATAAACATCAACGGTTATTTATTAGGTTAGTTATGTATCGACAATATGCAGTTAAGTATTTCTTAGTTGTTTATAATATATAACAATATTAAAGGGCCTTTGTAGTAACTATGTTTTTTTTTAATAATGCTCCTTACACTACTCGTACTATCAAGGGAATACATGAGTACACCTCAGTGGTGGCTATAGCTCAGTTGGTGTCACGAAGTGCTCAGAGCCCCGGATTGTGATTCCGGTTGTCGAGGGTTCAAGTCCCTTTAGCCACCCCATCTTTCTACTTCCCCAAGTAAAAAATGAAAATCTACAAAAGAATATTCGGTGATTAGCGCAGC
>PJEL010002956.1_pt1 | contig 14972 bp, 11 predicted proteins | sample 1853271 | NCBI WGS metagenome assembly PJEL01 (sample SAMN08108733, study PRJNA415343) | Invertebrate metagenome, whole genome shotgun sequencing project. | host: Globobulimina | place: Sweden: Gullmar Fjord | collected 2015-08 | reverse complement strand
TGTAGATTGAAAAGACGGAACCAGTAAGGTCTCCAAATACATAAATGAACAAGGGAGTCGCGCATGCCACTGAGCTATTGGCCGAGACCATTCTTGCCAGTTCTTTTGTTTCAACATGGAAGGGTCTGTGTTTTAAGCCATCCTCGTCTTTTGCAGAATTCAGCCTCCAATTCTTTTTGAAATCTTCAATTGTAGAAGTGGTTCCAACTCCTCCCGTGGACACAAGAACGAGGTCGTAAATCCTTTGGTCTCTTCGCTCACATGATCGGGCTCCGACCTTCTCCCACTCTGTTAGTGAGTAGCAAAATTCGCCAAGGTTCTCCTTGCCTGGTAAGACTTTCTTAGTGTCTCCAAGGAAGGAGAGACCTTGGTAAATCTTTTTCAAGATTATAACCAAAATATATAGTACCAAAATATATAGTATGGGAATGATGTTGAGCTTTCGTTTGAATGCTTTATTGATTCTACAGCGTTCCATAGCGTCCAATCTTGACATCCAGGAGTTACATTAAAAAATGAGCAGATCATTCCTTTTTCTGTCCTAAACAATAACACATTGTACTTTAACTATTAAGGAATTGTCATCACGTCCGAACAAGAGGCATGATGTCCAGCATTTTCCTTACACAATTGTGTGAGGAATTTCCTCTTGCAAGTGGAAACCAGTCACTGGTTTCCAACTGAGTTGAATCAGGCCTGTCTGCCGTTTGCCTTGGTGTATATTTTGTCCAACTTTCTGAGATGTAGTATTATTTGAGGATGGCAATTTTGGTTTGTGGTGTTTCTTCAGAGTCAACTCCAGAATTATAGGCCAACCAGCTTGCTAAATGTGGAATACATGATCTTTGGCTTCCTTCTAATGGAACGTATGACATCTAGCCTCCAGATCACAACTGATTCCAGATACTCAGACTGCTTTTCTCCCCGAGCGCCAATCTGCCCAAAATATTTGGATCCTCCAAGCCCCTCAACAAAGACTTGCGCAGGAAGAGGACTATGCTATACTGGCAAAATGTGATTTTAGGAAAGTGTATGATACCATCAGTAGACCTTTTCTGCTAGAGGTCTGTGCAACGCTAAACCTCCCAGACTACATGCAACAGTGGATAAAAATGTTATTACATCAGACAAAGAGTAGAGTATTTGTGAGTAACTGCTTCTCAGATTATCAATGCTTTGAAGCAGGATTACACCAAGGATGTCCAGCATCCCCAGCCCTCTACCTACTTGTCGGATTCATGCTCTATGAGGCGATACCAAGCACAGATATCGGGATTCGATTGCAACAGTCGCTTGCAATTAATCACACCTCCCGTATCTCACAGCCGATGAAAGATTTCATCTGCAATATGCAATATGCAGACGATAGTAAAGTAGTCTTACGCCCAGCACAGACTTAAACCTTCCACGCAGTTCTGCGGGAATTTCCCCTGGCATCAGGCCATGTATGGATATCAGATGACGCATGCAGCAAAACTACTTTGCATCACATTCTGCTCTGGGACTCGATTACCTAAATATGATTGGCAGACCAAAAAGGCCAAACTAGCACATCAGCCAGACAAGCTTTGGAAAATGACTGGTTTGTCGACTTTTGCTAAATATTACTTGTTCAACAAGTTCATCATCTCGCAAATCCTTTATGCGGCCGAAGTCATAGATATTCCTGAGCATATTGAAGATAGCATACAACAGCTGGCTAAATATTTGCTCCCTCCCGGATCCGGGACCAACATGTTGGACGAAGGAAGGTCAGCAAAGCAAAGCTGACTGTATTGCTAAACTTACTGTAGTGTCCCAAGGCAGTACTTTTCAAGTTTTGAAACGCTCAATTCCGAAAAGTTGCCGGTGCTACGGTAATTGAGAGTTCCAGAGAACCAAGTTTGGTTTCTTACCAAGATGGTAAGAACGTTCAAAGAATGCTCTCTGAATACTAATCTTCAGGCTAAACTTATTTCCTCACTTGCCTTCTTGCCCCAAGGCACTATAGAGAAGTAGGTTCACTTGAAATACATAGAGAGGTAGGTTTTTCCACTTTTGTGGTTTCCACCTCTTTTCCCATTTGTTCAAGGAGGGTATAGGGTATATATTGAATTTGTTTTTTTATCTGCAAATACTTAGCGGCACCACAGTTGTACTACACTACTATTTACTATGTAATACATTGACTGACTTGAGAATAACAGAAAAGAATGGAGAAGGAGACTCTAGATTTGCTGACGATCCTGGAGGAGCATGCGCCTGTCTTGTCACGGGAACGTCAGGATGCTTCCTCATCAGAAACTGACGGAACAAGATTATGTTCTAAAACTGCATGCGTTGACGCGCTGACAAAGTTGGGAAAGTTGGAGATGACCAAGACCGTTCTGGGTACGACAAACGCTGGGAAGCGGTTGAGGGCGATAGTGAAAAAGGATTGCGATCCTGACGTGTCGCGACTCTCTCGCGCAGTCATCAGTCGGTGGAAGTCGATGGTATTGAATGAGACGTCCCAGGGAGGGTTGTCCCAGGTGACTGATCAGACGGATGTGTCTCCAGCAAAGAGTATTGTGAGTGAGGCATCAACACAAGAGGTTGGGCGTGCGTTCTTGGTACACACTGGAGACACAATTAGAGATAAGATTAGAAATAATCTATTCGATGCTTTATGTATCTGTCGAAAAACAGAGGGTGTGGAGGTTGATGGGGACCCTGGGAAGAAGGAGGCAGACATGGCTGCACGTATTGAGTTGAGCATGTATTCTTCATTGGATGGAGTCTCGGCGAAATATAAGGCCAAATTTAGACAATTGTATTTTAATCTAAAAGATCCAAAGAACCCAGACCTTAGAAGAAGGGTTATTCTCGGGGAATATAGTCCAGCAGATTTGATGACTGCCTCACCAGAGGATTTGGCAAGCGACGCAAAGAGGGAGGAAAACCAGAGAATTCGGGATAAAAAGCTGTTTGACTCTGCTCCAAGTTCTGCGAAGAAGGCTACAACGGATCAATTTCAGTGTGGCAAATGCAGACAGCGCAAATGCACCTATTATCAGATGCAAACTAGGTCTGCAGATGAGCCAATGACAACATTCGTGCAGTGCACGAATTGCAACAATGCATGGAAATTTTGCTGACATACTTTCAATTGAGAAAAATAAAAATCATCTAATGAATTACATGAACGACAGTATTACATGGCATCTCCGGATGACTCTTCGCTAACATTCTCAGCAGCTGCAGCAGCCTCAGCAGCTTCAACCCTCTTCTTGAACAACTCGGCCATCTCCTCTGCCTTCTCGTAGACGATTGCTGGATCTCTGAGCATGTCTCCTGGAGTTGGTTCAAGCTTCTTTGTGCACAGTCCAACACGGCCGCGCTTTTGGTCCTGGCTGAGAACCATGACCTTGATCTCATCACCAACGGCAAGGACCTTTTCGACATCCATGACTCTATCGTGAGAAATCTGAGAAATGTGCAACAATCCAGAGATACCGCCAAGATCAATGAAGGCTCCATATGGCTTGACGGACATGACAACTCCCTTGACAACATCACCAATATTGTATGAAGCAGCAGCATCTGATGTGACTGCACGCTTGTTTGACAACATCAGTCTGTTCTTCTCTGGATCTGCTTCTATGATTTTAAACTCCATCTCGGTTCCAATCAACTGCTCAAAGTTTGGCACACGTCTTGAAAGCTGACTTCCTGGGCAGAAAGCTCTGATACTATTCACATCAACCAAAATACCACCCCTGTTGACAGCAACGACTGGTGCAGTGATGGTGGCCTCCTCTGCCATCATTCCCTTCAATTTCTCCCAAATGACCTCGACCTCGAGCTGCTTGATCGACAATGTAAGTTCTCCATATCCTTCACCTCTAATGACATAGAATTCACGAACAGTTCCTGTGGAAACAACAGACTCGGCCTTGGACACTGGCTCAAGGGACAACTCAGATGTTGGACAGAAGGCAGCACTCTTTCCTCCAACATCAATATAGGCTCCTCTGTTATCCACTCTGAAAATTGTACCGGTAATCTGCATTGTATATATATAATCAGAACACGAATACAACGAATCCACCCGCATTCCTCATCAAGCGGTGAACATACAACCACAGCAGCCACACACGCACCTTATCGCCCTGATTGAACGAAACGTCAGCAGTTCCAAGAAGCTCTTCAAATCTACGATAAGCTTCATCTTTATCAAAACTAGCATCTGCTTCCATTTGTGCACCCACATTCTCGAGAGATGCAACTCTGCAGGACACGAATCGCTGCTGTGCTGCGCCAACACGCATGGGCACTGCCTCACGGCGAGCGGACACCAAGGCCGTGCGTTGAGAATTCACCAGAATACGTTGCATGTTGATATTATACAATTCTATGCTATTCTATTTCATGTATAAATTAGCAAGGATGGCACATTGTGGTCTACAAAATGTCTGGATATCGGGATATCCTCCAACGACGGCAGAAACCAGAAATTTAGAAAAATGTTATATAAAGTAGCATGTTTTCCGTAAACCCTCTCTCTCTCTTTCTCTGCCCAGATATATGCACTGAAATTGATTGAATCGAATGTATTCGAATTCAAACGAGTTAGTAATAGGTATTGATTGAATGAATGAAGCATAGTATGATCTTGTAACAGCAACACGTTGTGTTCTTACTCGTCAGCACAGAGAGAGCGTTGACCAGAGGTAACGACCACCACAGTTGTTGATGTTGTTCACTATTGTACATGCCAACGATGAGGAGCCAGTCGGTATTCTTTATTCTCTTCACATGCATTGCATGGATGGGGGTGGATGCAAAACCTCCAAGAAACTCATATCTAGGTATGCATTATACAGTATCATGTTGTTTGTACCTGTCTGACCATGAGAGAGTATGTATTCCATACACGATTAATCTGTATTACTCTTGAAGATTTGTGGGAAAATGTATTTGATGAACTTCCAGTATCCAAAATAAATGAGGCAGCAATGCGTGTTGAAGAGAGGATCTCTTCAACTGAGGACGATGTGGTTGACCAACCATCTGTGCACTCAAAGAGCCGGTTGGCAGATTTTCTAGAGGCACGGAGGAAAACCTCCAAGGCAGCACTGAAGAATATTCAACAGAAGATTTTGCTTGGAACAAAGAATAAAATGACGTTACGACAACTTGGTATTCCTGTGGATGAAAGCAAGGCTCAACATGAGAGCATGATGTGCTTTTCCATGCAAAACTTTGGAAATGATGATGGATATACAAGCATCTTGGCAGGGAGTGACTGTATATCTCAGCAAGGAGACACTGCTACAGCTACTATAAACTGGAAATCAGAGTCTACGTTCATGATAGAGTGTCAACGAGATGGTAATCAGACCACTATGTTTGGGATGAAGCATGAGGAGGTGACGAGCACCATCAGGGCAGCTCTCCATGGTCCTTTAGAGTATGGGTTACATGCATCGTGCATGTTTTCAATCGCCTCGAGAAATCCATGGACAGAATCTCATGGTACAGGTACAATAGTACATACACGCGTACCACTCACACAAGGAAATGAAACCCATGTCTTTCACACACCCCTGAATTCCATCAACATTCAAATGTGCAATCTCTTGGCAGAGTCAAGGATAGTGCCGGCCATAGTCTCACTCGAGTCTGTCAAGTTGAATGGGAAGCATCTAACATCACAGAGGGTGTTAACAGAACCACAACAATCAGAGTGTCACAGATACACGTATAGAATTCCAACAGTGGCTGTAGCTGAGGAATTCCTAGTCACGGGAAGGACCAAGATTTCAGGAGATCCTGGTCCTGGTGGATCTTCTTCGATTCAGATATCCATTGGACATCTACCTGCGATTTAAAACTATTGTATATGTAAGACAACGTCTATTCATAAAAATCCCGAGCCATTGCGATAGAAAACTCACGTTATCTTCGGATCACTATCGCCATGTCTCCTACAATAGCACTCTCAGTTGGCGCACCATGCGCGAGATTGGGACCACTGACCTCTAGAAACTCCATGAAAACATCACAGAAGAGACGATTGGGAAGAATGCACCACGTTGTTGTCCGTGCAGGAGTAGAACCAGCCTCTTCCTTGGCCATTGCCCAGCAAGCAATAGCTTTTGGTACGTTGTTATTTATTCGTTTTATCCTAGATTCCTTGCATCATTTTGCAGTCACATCTGATGGATGATGAGCAATACTATTTGCCTGGTCTAATCGAACCGGCAGACTGTTTCTTCCTCATCCTTCTTGATACTCACCATGTGGTGGTCGTCTGGCAATGTATTTCATTCCTATTTGATAAACAACGATGGGCATCTTCTATGCAGCTGCGGTTGCCGGAGCAGAAGCTGCATATACAGGAACAAACTCTAAACCAGGCACTCCTGGTCTTCCGGCCATGGTACCAACCTTGATTGGCACCATTGGAAGTGTTGCCTCTGCCCTCTTGATACGATCAAATCCAGATGTGGCTCTTGTTGGATGCATCGCAGGTATTGGATCCTCTGGATATATGATGTATACATATATAAACAGGATAAAAGATACTCCATACAACCCAGAAGATTGGCCAGGTGCCAAGAGTTGGCCAGCAGTCATGACATTGATCACCTTTTTCATCTTCATGGCGTATGTCCAGGGAATCACCCAGAGTGTATAGTTTCATACATGATTCTTTCCTAGTGATAGTAATAGTAGTAGTAGTAATTCTTTAATCGACGATACCATGAATGTTGAACATCCATGATGGTTACCGTACCACCAGAGAGAGAACCAGACTTTTTGGCATACTGCTACTGGCCATGACCATGACCATGCATGATGATGCATCATTCGAATGTTCCAAGACCTTCTAGAAGGTCTCTGACGCATGCATGGTCGAAAGAATCTTTATACCAACATCACACCTTGTCTATAACAGAATAAAAACATAATATTTGTTATCGAAGCGTTATTTCAAACGTAGTCATTCCTTCTGCTGTCAAAGGAAGACTCTCGATTGGATCACACTCACATCCTCGATCTACAAACAAGTGGATACTACTTCATCACCTTTACGTAGAAGTAGTTACTTACGTTACAAGATGGCTACAGAGACTGAAACATATGCATTCCGTACGTATATATGACTACACGTGACGTTCCCTTGCCACCCACGTCCTCTTCAGGGTGGTGGGCGGTCTGTGGCTTTTTGACTTGTGACTTTTTTTTTACTCACTGGTTTCCGCTATTGATTTTCTTACATCACATCTATACTACCATGCAGAGGCTGAGATTAATCAGTTGTTGTCACTGATTATCAACACATTCTACTCAAACAAGGAGATCTTCTTGAGAGAGTTGATTAGTAATTCCAGTGATGCCTTGGACAAGGTCCGTTATCAGTCATTGACTGACAAGGCTGTCTTGGAGTCAAACCCGGAACTCTACATTCACATTGTTCCAGATAAGACGAACAAGACTTTGACTATCATTGATTCTGGAATTGGTATGACCAAGGCTGATTTGGTGAACAACTTGGGTACCATTGCTCGTTCTGGAACCAAGGCCTTTATGGAGGCCTTGTCTGCTGGTGCTGATATTTCCATGATTGGTCAGTTTGGTGTGGGTTTCTACTCTGCCTACCTTGTGGCTGATAAAGTGACTGTGATCACCAAGCATAACGATGATGAACAGTACGTCTGGGAGTCTCAGGCAGGAGGATCCTTCACAATTACTCGTGATACTGAGGGTGAGTCTCTTGGACGTGGAACCAAGATGATTTTGCACTTGAAGGAGGATCAGCTTGAATACCTCGAGGAGCGCCGTGTGAAGGATTTGATCAAGAAGCACTCTGAGTTCATTGCCTACCCAATCTCTGTCTGGACCGAGAAGACTGTGGAGAAGGAGGTGAGTGATGACGAGGAGGAAGAGAAGGATGAGGCCAAGGAGGGAGAGGTTGAAGAGGTGAAGGACGAGTCTGAAGAGAAGAAGAAAAAGACCATCAAGGAAGTGAGCCATGAATGGGACTTGGTGAATAAACAAAAGCCAATTTGGATGCGTAGTCCAGACGAGGTGCCAAGGGAAGAGTACAATGCTTTCTACAAGGCCTTGTCAAATGACTGGGAGGATCCAATTGCATACAAGCACTTTGCTGTTGAGGGACAGCTCGAGTTCAAGGCAGTCTTGTTCTGCCCAGCTCGTGCTCCATTTGATGTCTTCGATACCAAGAAGAAACAGAACAACATCAAGCTGTACGTCAGAAGGGTCTTCATCATGGACAACTGCGAAGAAATCTGCCCAGAGTGGATGGGATTCATCAAGGGAGTTGTCGACTCTGAGGACCTTCCATTGAATATTTCCCGTGAAATGCTCCAGCAGAATAAAATCCTCAAGGTCATTAGAAAGAATATTGTGAAAAAGGTGATTGAAATGTTCACAGAGCTCGCTGAGAACAAGGATGATTACAACAAGTTCTACGAGGCCTTCAGCAAGAATCTCAAGCTTGGAGTCCATGAGGATTCTCAGAACCGTGCCAAGCTCTCCGATCTTCTCAGATATCATTCCACCAAGAGTGGAGATGAAATGACCAGCCTCAAGGACTATGTTACCAGAATGAAGGAGGGTCAGAACTCTATTTATTTCATCACTGGAGAGTCACGCAAGGCTGTGGAGAACTCTCCATTCCTTGAGCGCCTCAAGCGCAAGGGATTGGAAGTGTTGTTCTTGGTGGATCCAATTGATGAGTATGTTGTACAGCAGCTCAAGGAGTATGATGGAAAGAAGTTGGTTTCTGTGACCAAGGAGGGCTTGGAGCTTGACGAGACTGAGGAAGAGAAGAAGGCCAAGGAAGAGAGAAAGGCCACTTTCGAACCTCTTTGCTCCGTTATGAAGGACATCCTTGGAGACAAGGTGGAAAAGGTTGTTGTTGGTGACCGTATTGTCGACTCTCCTTGCGTACTTGTTACTGGAGAGTATGGCTGGAGTGCCAACATGGAGAGAATCATGAAGGCCCAGGCCCTCCGTGATAGCACCATGGCCATGTACATGGGCGCCAAGAAGACTTTGGAAATTAATGCCGAAAATCAGATCATGGAAGAGCTCCGCAAGCGTGCAGATACTGACAAGGGAGACAAAACCGTCAAGGATTTGGTTCAGCTCCTCTACGAGTCTGCCTTGTTGGCATCTGGATTCTCTCTTGATGATCCAAACACCTTCTCCAACAGAATCTACCGCATGGTCAAGCTTGGTTTGTCTATTGACGATGTTGATGATGATCTTGGACTCCCAGATGGTGGTGACTTGCCAGAACTCGAGGAGAATGCTGATGAGGGCTCCCGCATGGAGGAGGTTGATTAAAGCAGTGAATTACCATTCATATACATGCACGCATATCTCGCTGGATATGGTGTACATCGACTAGTATAGTGATCTTTTTACATTTGTAATACGATATTCTTTGCAATGACTCGTTGACTATGGTTCCCGACTAACCATTGACCCAAATTTATTTTCCACCTGGACAATATCAATACCAAGCTTGCTGCTAAACTTTTCCATCACAAATTTCTCTCTGTCAGTCACTAGAGAGATCACAATGCCCTCTCTACCAGCTCGTCCAGTTCTTCCAGCTCTATGTGCATAATGTGCTGGATCAGATGGCAGCTCGAGATTGACTACTGCATCACATTCAGGAATGTCCAGGCCCCTTGCAGCAACATCAGAGACCAGCAGGACCCTCACTTTCCCTCGTCTAAAACTATCCAGTGCATTTTTCCGCTGGGTTTTGGTCATTTCACCGTGCAGTGATGCTGCAGATATCTTTTTGGTCTTCAATTTTGCCATTGTATCCTTGAGCCTGTGCTGGAAATTCATAAATACGAGGGCTCTCTCTGCTCCAGTGGCATTGAGGGATCTTCGAAGCGCATCAACTTTATGTTGAGGTGGAGATAAAATATACACATGTGTCAATCCAGGGGCTACAGATGGAGTCGATGCCCTGCCACCAAACCCACCAGCGCTGGAGGTTGTGATGGGAATGCCCTCTGGGAAAACCTCATCAGGGTTACCCCACCCACGGGACGGAAATTCACCCTGAACCCGAGCAGTTTCCGCCAAAACACTAGGTGCAACTATATCCTCATCTTTTGGTGGTTCCACAGCGTTTCCTTCCGCATCTATAAATATCTTTTCAGGGTTGGGGCACCATGGGTTGCTCATGGCAAGCACCCGTGCTGTTATTGTTGCAGACACCACAACTGTTTGTCTGGACGCACATTTCTTTCCAGTGTGCTCTGTAATTCTTACCATGTCTTCCCTGAACTGTGGTGCTAGCAATTGATCTATTTCATCCATGATCAACAAACCACAGTTATGCGTCTGCAAAGACCCATCTTTGGAGAGTTCAGCCAGTCGCCCAGGTGTACCAACCACCATAATTGGCTTGTGTAATTTCAGCGCTTCTCTCTGTCTATGAATGTTTGCACCACCGATGCACTGTTGAACCGCTCTGGACGCTTGGGGAGGAAGCACTGAGTGCGCAACACGAACAATTTGCATAGCAAGTTCTCTCGAGGGAGCCACAATGACACAGTGCACCTTGCCTGCCTCTCCCCTAGTCTTCCTCGTCGCATGAGACCATTCTTCTTCTGATTTCTTCATGGTCAATGTCAACGCAGGAAGGAGGAATGACAGCGTCTTTCCACTCCCAGTGTAGCACTGGATGGCAACATTCTTTCCTGCCATGATATGAGGAATAGCAACACGTTGAACAGCCGAAGGCTCCTGGATCATAAGCTCTTCTTTCATACCTTGTTCAAGCCGTGGGTCAACACCGTACCACCGTTGCGTAAACTCTGTCGTCGATACGGTGGTGTCGTCTGTAGCCTCCCCTCCAACCAAAACGACACAGCTGTGCACAGACCCTTTCATAGGATATAAGCTGACAGAGTATCCACATTTATATAGTATTTGTCGACTTTGAAAGCATTGAAACCCTCGTGTTCCAGGAGAGTGAAGAGAACTCCATACTGCATTCCTTGCGCCACGACACTGACCATGCAAATATCTCGCCATCCACAAGTGTACACCACCCATATTGATAGTTTATACGAATAGTATTCTTTATGAATCAATAGGATGGCATCAAATACGATATAAGACGCAACAAACCGTATGCAAAAGTATTTAACATTTTTCCCAGATATAAATAGTATTTTTATTATTCCCCTACGAGCGGAAACCAATCATCGTGTCCTTGCTGAAGGTACGTTGAAAGGAACCATAATCGGTGATCTTTTTCTCATCTGACAATTATTATCATCGCAAAGTTATTATAGGCTGTGTTCCGTGGGTAGAAAATTTGACTTGAGTGCATCGTGCCTCTCCGTTAACGTACGAACACAATCGTGATCGCGCCATCAGAGTCGTTGATATCACGTTGTTTTACTCACTCATAGATCCGCACAATGGTTGTTTTAGCTTCTGGTGTGGTTACTAAATCAGGCAAAGGTATGTCATGGGGCTGGTGCTTTCGTGGACATTCTAGTTGTTGTTGGTCTTGTTGTTGTCGTTTACAGGGTGGTATGATATTGTGTACGTTTCCATGCAGCCCTGGTGTCCCGCCAGTTTGTAGATATGAGCAGGGTGAGAATTGAGGGACTATTGGCAGCATTTCCAAAGCTTGTGAGCGCTGAGACACAGCATACATATGTGGAAACAGATACTGTTCGATACCTCTACCAGCCTATGGAGTCAATGTACTTGGTCCTGGTCACGAATAAAAGTAGTAATATTTTAGAAGACTTGGAAACGTTGCGCTTGCTGGGAAAGGTGATAACCGAGTTTGTACTTCCTCTCGAAGAGGACTATGTCGCTGCAGCAGCGTTTGATTTGATTTTTGCATTTGATGAGGTGGTTACTCTTGGTGGACACAAAGAGAATGTTACATCAATTCAAGTGAGACAGAATATTGAGATGGAGAGTCATGAAGAAAAGTTGCACAAGATGATTATCCAGAGCAAGATCAATGAAACAAAGGATTTGATGAAGAAAAAGGCTATGGAAATTGAGCGACAGAGAATGGATGGCGGAAAGGGTGGAAGATCTGGTATGGGATATTCTGGTGGTATTAGTGCTGGAGGTATGGGTATCACTGGAGGAGGGATGCCATCCCAGCCATCAACATTTGATGTCCCCGACACATCCTCATTTGGGAGCAGCGCAAGAGCCTCTACTGCACCAACAAGCGGCAAGATTCGTAAGGGTATGAAATTAGGTGGCAAGGGAGGTGGTGCATCTATGCTAGCAAGTCTCAAGGCTGAAGGAGAGGCTGTGGATGATATTGTTAGCAGTGCAGTTGCAGCTGCAGCACCGGTTGAAATGCCAAAGGAACCAGTATTCATTACAGTTGAAGAGAAAATAAGTGTAGTATTGAACAAAGATGGAGGCGTAGAAGGTATGGAAGTTGCTGGTTCAATGTCTCTGCTGGTAAATGGAGAGGGAGATAGTCAATGTGTCAAGGTGCTTTTGGATGGCACCCCATCCTCTGCATACCAATTCAAAACCCATCCCAATATTGATAAAACGTTGTACTCGTCAGAGAATATTCTAGGTTTGAAAGATCCTACACGTCCATTCCCAACAGGAGCCCCATTAGGTGTGTTGAAATGGAGGTATCAGTCCATGGATGAATCTGACATTCCTCTGACAATCAATTGCTGGCCTTCTGTATCAGGAGGACAATCATATGTTAATATTGAATACGAGTGCACTGCTCCATTCGATTTACATAATGTTGCCATTGTCATTCCAGTACCAGCTCTTGCAAGCCCGCCACAGGTGAACCAAATCGATGGAGATTATCAGTATGATGCTAGAAAGAGTGTCTGGATATGGAAGATTGATCTTTTGGATCAAGACAACGCTTCAGGATCTGCTGAATTCGTCATCCCTGCATCCGATCCTGCAACATTCTTCCCAATTAATGTCTCATTCACAGCAAAGAAGACAATGTGCAACTTGAATATTGGACAGGTCGTCGGAGCAACGACTGGAGAAGAAATCAAATATGGAATGAAACAATCTCTTGCCACCGAGTCGTACGTGATTGAATAAGATACCACCGCCCCTGCCTGTTGTAAATATTCCGTATTTGTAAACGTTGTCTCTATAAAAGGTAGACGACTAAAACTGCCAACAAGATTCCAACTATAGTATATCGAACACTCACTGAAATCAATGCAAATGTGATGACGCCTATTTTGGCCAACACGTTTGCACAGGACAATCCCAGAGCACCTAGTAACATGACAGCCAGGACATTTTGAATTCCTATTTCTATCTTCTCAGTGGCTTTTTCAATCATACTAGGAGCAGGAGAAGATTCCTCCTGGCTATTCTTTTCTCCATCCTGAAGACTTCTCCAGTAAGGTCGTTGTGGGGTTTTCCTAACCCTGGCAAAGACTGGTCGTGGAGAGAGAACAAGAGGTTTGGTTGTACAAAAAAGCTTCATAATATCATTATTCATTCATATATACGCTGCATCGTGGTATCCATCTGCGTATTTCTTTGATTTTTTGAAAAAAAGCATGTGTCATTAAATCATTTTTTTCTGGACCAGGTCGTCTCGACCAAGTACAGTATCCTTCCTCGTTACAACGTCATGCCGATGAATATTCAACAGAGTCCCAATAATAATATTAAAAATTCAAAAAAAGTCCAGGTGGACATACAGACGTCTGTTTTCTTTGTCGTCGACGGGTACTGCTTGTTTCATTTGTAGAGATCCTCTACACAGTCGACACAAGGATACCCCATATGATACCAATCAAGTACTACCTGCTTGATTGATATATTGGAGCATTTGCACTGGGGGATACGGTGGTTTTGCACGAGTCAGACGTGGCCCGGGATTTGTCCAGTGTTCTCGTCACAGTGTTGGGTCGATTGAATCCTTCCCATCACTATGACCGAAATAATAATGATGGAAAATAGTACTGCAAAACACGCAGCTGCCGCGGATGGTAGTTTGACGGGGATCACACCCGAGGGTGATGTTCTCCGAGTTCGTGAAGTTTGGGAGGATAATCTGGACGAAGAAATGGCTTTAATTAGAGATATTGTTGATGATTTTCCGTTTCTAGCTATGGATACGGAGTTTCCCGGGGTGGTGGCGAGGCCCCTGGGAAATTATAAGAATGCTGGGGAGTACCATTATCAGACCCTGAGACTAAATGTGGATATGCTCAAGCTCATCCAGCTTGGCCTTACCTTTTCAGATGGTCAAGGTAATCTTCCACGGATTAATAATGAGTTATGTGTATGGCAGTTCAACTTTAGAGAGTTTTCACTGGCTGATGATATGTATGCTGGCGATTCTATTGAACTACTGAAACAAAGTGGGATTGACTTTGCTCAAATCGAGTCGAGGGGAATTGATGTTCGTCGATTTGGAGAGCAACTGACTGTTAGTGGGGTCGTCCTGAATGAAGACGTCCGATGGATAACCTTTCATGCAGGGTATGATTTTGGATATCTCTTGAAAGTATTGACTGCTGCGCCCTTGCCTGAAGAAGAATCAGAGTTTTTCGAACTGCTAAAATTATTCTTCCCTACGCTGTATGATATAAAATACCTGATGAAATTCTGTAGCAATCTGCATGGTGGACTGAACAAGCTTGCAGAGACCTTGCATGTTGAGAGGATTGGACCACAGCATCAGGCTGGATCTGATTCCTTGCTTACCTGTGCAACGTTTCTCAAGCTCGCTGAGACATCATTTAATGGTCTTGCAGCGATGGATGCGCATTTAGGGGTGCTCTATGGACTAGGCACGGATGGGGTCAATGAGCTGATCAAAACAGAAGACTAGTTATTTATCATATTGTAACACCAGGCCATGGTATATTATATACTACACTGTTACATGGGCTATATTGCATCTACATTAAACTAGACATTGACACCGACAATTTTGGTTGGAGTAATCTCCA
>PJEL010002955.1_pt1 | contig 14977 bp, 13 predicted proteins | sample 1853271 | NCBI WGS metagenome assembly PJEL01 (sample SAMN08108733, study PRJNA415343) | Invertebrate metagenome, whole genome shotgun sequencing project. | host: Globobulimina | place: Sweden: Gullmar Fjord | collected 2015-08 | reverse complement strand
CCCCCCTACGTCACCCCAGAAGATCCCCTAGAGTGGCAGACCGCCAAGGCGGATGCTCCGATCGGCGCCGCGATGATCCTGGACGACCTGATGAGCCAGAAACCGAAAGACCTCAACCTGCAGCACGGATAGGCAGATGCACGAGAATGGGCTTGCGAAGCGTGTGGTGGCACTGTGCTGGCGAGGCCTTGGTCTCTTTGTCGGCCTCTGCTGTCTCTACCTGGGGTGGGTGGCCCTGCACCCGGTCGCGCCTGGGGACTACCAGGGCAATCCGCGCTGGAACCCGACGGCGCGCATGGTCCAAGGCGAGGAGTACAAGATCTGTAGGTCCCGATACTCGAGGCGCACGATCTGGTGTTTGTTCGGCTGGCGCTTCCGGGATGAACTCTACCACGTCGACGGGTGACAACCCGCAAAGATCCTACTCAATCTGGAGAGCATCTACGACAGATCATGGAACTCCCCGAAACGACGTCGCGCCAGGATCAGGAATGCCAGCGGGCCGAAGACCGCTGCCCCTGACGAACCGTGGTGTTTCCCCCTAGCGCAGCTCCGAGAGCCTGAAGTCGTCGGTCTGGAGCATGTGAGCCTCGAGGAACTCCCGCATTTCGGCCAACACGTCGCCGTGGGCTGGCTCGTCGACAAGGTTGTTCCTCTGTAGTGGGTCGTCGGGAATGAAGTACAGCTCCTCGGCGACACGCTCCTCGTCCCAGGTCTGGTCGGGCTCGAGAGCCAGCTGATCCACCCAGGCACCGTCCCCGTCGCCAGATCCCAGGGGTAGGTCGGTGAGGTTCCGGATGTAGGCGTACTCGTCGGTGCGCACGGCTCTGGCGGGCTTTGGGTCTCCGGCGTGGCTCTCCATCTCCGAAAAAGTCGCGGTCCTTCCCGCGTCATCGTCGCCAACGAGCAGCGGAAGCAGAGACCTGCCCTGGGGAGAGGCGAGCGCTGGCGCTTCCACCAATTCGAGGATTGTCGGCATCACATCAACTGAACTCACCAGCATGTCGCGGCGAGCTGGCTCGAGCCCCCGAGGCCATCTGAACATCAGTGGCGTACCCGTCCCGCGGTCGTAGAGGCTCAGCTTGTTCCCCGGAAAGGGAGGTCCATTGTCGGAGATGAACACCACCAGGGTGTCGTCTGCCAGGCCACGCTCGTCCAGATCATCGAGCACCTCGCCGATCAACGCGTCCATCCACCGGAGCTGACTCAGATAGCCGGCCACTTCGTCGCGGATCTCCGGCCAGTCCTCCAGCCCCCAGAACTCCGGTGGAACGCCGCCTTCGTCTGGGACCTCGTATCCATCAGCCTGCTGGAACTCACCAAAGAGGTTCCGGTGGGTCTGCATGTAGTTGAGCTCGAGGTAGAACGGCCCGTCACCGTGCTCCTCCAGAAATGAGATGGCATCGTCGGACGAGCGGATGACCTGATCTATGTCGGTGTAGAGGTACTCGTCATACCCGAAGGCACCCGGCTCCTCGACGGAGGAAAGATGCCATTTGCCCTGGATTGCCGTGGCGTAGCCTGCATCGTCGAGGATCTGGACACCGTTGTCATAGCCGCCAGGGAGGGACAGCTCCGGCAGCCGATGCACGAGCCCAGTGACTCCGGTGGTGTGCGGATACTGGCCCGTGGCGATGGAGGCCCGGCTCGGCGAGCAGGAGGAGACGACGTTGAAGGCCCGGTCAAAGGCCACCCCTTCGCTAGCGAGGCGGTCGATATTGGGGGTGTCGACGTTCGGCAGTCCGTAGGAGCTCAGGTCCCGCCAGCCCAGATCGTCCGCGGTGATCAGGATTACGCCCTGAGGACTCGTAGCCTCCAAAGCCACGTCTCCCGGCGCGGGATCGTTGCCCTTGCAGCCGAAGACCAGCAGCGCCCACCAGATCTTCCTCACCGTCGACCTCCCGAGAAGTGCAGTGTACGCGTCATGCCTCGTCGGTGAGTCGATCGCGGAGCCACTCGATGGTGCGCCGCGCGTTGGCGGTCTCCGACAGGCCCTCAGCGACCTCCTCGGCCTCGGTCAACGCCGCCACCGCGACCGCCACTTCGCCGCGATCCAAGGCGATCTCCCCGCGCAGTGTGACGAGCTCGACCAGGCGGTGCCGGGCGCCGACGGCCCGCAGGGTGGCGATCCCGGAGACGAGCAGCCCGTCGGCGGCGTCGTAGCGGCCCTGCTGCCGTCGGACCTGGGCGAGGTGGCACTGGGCGGTCGCGCTCGCGGTTCTGTTCCCGGTGCGACGAGCGACGTCCGCCGCCCGGCCAAGGAGATCGGCGGCCTCCTCGAGGCGACTGCTCATACGCCGGATATTGGCGATCACCATGAGCGGGCTCGAGGTTCGCGCAAGCCATCCCACCTCCGTGAAACAGGTGACAGCGCGCTCCGCGGAAGCGGCGGCCTCTCGGTGGCGCCCCTGGTAGTTGTAGACCGTGCTCACGTTCGAGTGCATCACCCCGGCATTCACGACATCCCCGGCGGCGAGGTATCGCTCGAGGGCGGCCAGGCAGTCCGCCTCGGCGCCGTCCCAGTCCTGGTTCTCGGCGCGCAGCAGGCCGCGAGTGGCCAGGATCAACGTCCATCGTGCCTCGTCGACACCCTCGATGGACGCCGCAGCCGCGAGGCCGGCCAACGCGGCGTCGCCATCCCCCAAGCGCTCGGCCGCCGTCGCCCGGTGGACCAGGGCCTCGGCCCTCTGGCTCGGACTGGTCGCCACCCCAAGCGCGTCCTCGGCGGCGCGGTGTGCATCGGAAAACTGTGCGGCATCCCTCAACAACTCCACCACCAAGATGCGAGCCCGCCAGCCGGTCTCCCCGTCAGCTCGGGTGGCTTCGACGGCGATCTGCGCACCGGCGACCGGGTCGAATCGCGACAGCGCTTTGGCGTGACCGTAGGCCGCGGTGGGCTGATGTGCGGGCGGCAGTCGCCTCCTCGCCTGCTCGATGAGGGGGACTGCCTCCCGGTGGACCGACGCCGCAGCGGACAGTCCGACCGCGACACAGAGATCCGCCACCGTTCGATCGACCGAGGGATCTGCAGCGCGAGTTCGTCCGAGCGCCCTCGTGAGCGCGATCCTTGTGTTTCCGCCTTCCTTCCTCATGATCTCTAGCGAGGGTTGAGCGTTTCGTCGGAGCGCACTACCCATCGACGCGTAGTAGTGCAGATGGCGACCCACGGCGTCGTCCGGAGGCTGCCCTCGCCCCTCGAGGTAGGTCGACACCGCGACCCAGGGAGCGAACCGTCCGGGCTCCAACCGCCGCAGGAGCGAAGCGTCGAGCAGACCGTGCACGGCGTCCAGAGCCTCCACTCCGGGCAAGCGCACGACGGCTTCGGCGGCCTCCAGCGTGAATCCTCCGACAAACACCATCAGCTGCTCCAGCGCCTCCTGTTCGCTCCGAGTGAGCAGGTTGAAGGACCACGCCACCACATCGTCGAGGCTGGCGTGGCGCGCCGGCCGATCGCGCTCGCGAGCACGGAGCACACCCGATCCGCGCTCGAGCAGCTGTGCCGGCGACAGCACTGGGATCCGCGCCGCCGCCAGCTCGAGGGCCAGCGGGTTTCCATCGACGGCTTCCACCAGCGCTGGCACCGCCGGATCGCCGGATACCTGGACGCCCAGGGCGCGACAGCGGCTCTCGAACAGCTGCACTCCATCGGGCAAAGTTAAAGGATCTACCCTCACAACGCGCTCAGCAGTCAGGCGCAGAGGGACCCGACTCGTGGTCAGGAATCGGGCCGTGGGCACCGCGCGCATCCACTCGCCGACGAGGTCCGCGCACACTCCAGCCACTTGCTCCACGTTGTCGAGTACCACCAGGTCGTCGCCGAGGCAGACCGGATCGTTTCCGTCCAGGACCGCTCCACTCACATCGGCCGTCGTGCGCGCCGCGGTCAGATCGACGAAGCGGCCTCGGGCGTCGGCGAGCAGGGCACGAGCGACGCGGGTCTTCCCGATGCCTCCCGGACCCACCAGCGTCACCAACGACGACGCAGCGATCGCCTCGCCGACCTCCGCGACCAGGTCATCGCGCCCCACCAGCGGGTCTCGTCCTGAGGCGGAAGAGGCCTTGGCCGCCGCCGGAACGAGCTTCCAGCCGACCCCAGCCACCGTGATCAGATGCACGGGCTCGCCCGGATCTACCTCGATCTTCGGCCGCAACCTCCGGACGGCGACGTGCACGGCCTGGGTCTGCGCACTCGCCGAGTATCCCCACACCTCGGTGAGGATGTTCGCCAGGGGCACCGCGCCCGAGTGTGACGCCAGGTGGCGCAGCAGATCGACCTCCCGCGGCGTGAGGTCGAGGCGCTCATCACCCCGCAACACCACGCGGGCCTCGAGATCCACCTCGCCATCGGTCAGTCGGATGCGCACGCCGAGAGGGTATCAGCGTTCGTCCAGGTTCTTCTCTTCCTCGATGCGCCAGCGCCCATCCGTGCACCACAGCGCCGAGCTCCAACCACCCGGCTGGCCCCAGCTCAGGATGCAGTAACCGTCACTCTGGCGACAGGCCGAGCCCTCCTTCGGGATAGGGTCGCACTTTCCGTCCCGACTCACATTCGGTGGAGTCGAGGATTTGGCGGGATCGAGGGGGCCTCGCTCCGCTTTGACGGCCAGGGCGCCGCCATCCGAGAGACTCAAGCGCATGCTGTAGCGACCCGACGCGACGGGCAGGCCGTCGAGCTGGCCCACCGCCTGTACCAGCAGCGAACGCCAACCCGACTCTGGAGGCACAGGTCGGACCGTGAGCAGGTCTGCGGCGGTCTTTCGATAGGTCGTCTTCTGCTCGAGCGCCCTGCTGATGTCGTGATAGAGCGCCTCGCCGACTGGCCGTACCAGGGGCGTCGCCGGGAGGCGCTCGTTCGAGAGCTGGCCGCCGGTCTCGGGGTCGAGCAGCTCGATGAACCGGCTCGCCTCGTGGCCGTACAGGGCCAGGCCGCCGTCTACGAGGCGCATCTGGACTCGATTGTGGTACTTGCTGTGCTCGATGGGGCCGATGCCCTCCAGTGCCGTGGTCCACAGGGGCTCGCCAGAGGCAACGTCGAACGCGGCCACCTTGCAGCCGGAGGCGATTCGCGAGTAGGCCGCCATGTACACCCGGCGGTCGTCGACAGCGAGCGCCGCTCCGGGAACGGACTCCTGGGCCACGAGCCGGCTCCACGCGACCGCGCCCGAGGCATTGTCCCTGCGCAGGACGGCGTGATGTTGCGTGTCCCGCTCATCGGGCACATGGTGCAGCACGTAGCGAGCCTTCTCATCGGCAGCGATGAGGTCCACCGCCGGGAACAGGTCGGGCGTTTCGGACCACTGCCAGGCGATGGGCTTCGACTCGGACACCGGCACGGCCATCGCTGGCGAGCCCATGGCGAGGACCACGGCGAGACAAAACACCTGTTCTTCCTCCCTGAGAGGGACATGCGGGTCAAACGATCGCAGTGTACGTGATACCCCTTGGCCGGAGGTGTCAGAGCTTGTCGACCTTCTTCCCGTGGAACACCGCTCTCGTGATGCCCAGGGTCCGCCCCGGGCGCCTTGATCCAGCGATTCAGGCCTTCGAAGCCCAACATCGGCTGGTTGCCTGTGACGCCTACGACGACCGAGCCGTGCTCTCGTTCACCTGGCGAGAGGACGAGGACCTGCGGGCGGCGGTAGTCCGGGTCGACACGCGATCCGAGACCCTCTGGCCCTGGGCTCAGGCACTGGCCGGACAGCTCGCCCAGCACTGCGCGGCAAAGGTGTTCCTCGTCTCAGCCGGCGCCGAAAGCTCACCGCCCGACGGCACCAAGGTCGGGCACAGCTCCACCTGGGTGGGCGGCCGTGGCTGGCAGGCGGAACCCAGCGGCAAGGGACGCGCCCTCGAGCTGCCCGATGCCGCGGCGGCCGGTTTCTCCAATCCCGTGAACGACGACTGCCCCACCGAGGAATTCCATCTGCTCTTCGCGGCGTGCTGGGATCGGATCTTGCGGCGGCCGGAGCTGGTCAACGGCGTCCTCGACGAGTCCGGCGTCGGCGAGACGGTCACCTGGTCGGCACCGCCTCTTCACGCCGACCCCCGAGTCAATCGACTGGCCCGCCGTGCTCTGTGGGCTGACGAAGCGCGGCGCGAGACCGGACCCGATGGGCGCAGTGGGCTGTTCATGCGCACGGGTGAAGCACGCGAGCTGGCGTTCCCCGACTCCGGCGTGCTCCAGCTGGTCCTCGATCTGGTTGAGTAGCGGGCCCGGGCTACGGCTTCAGGCGTGCCCGCAGCGGCAGGAGGTGGTCATCCAGGTTCGGCGGCCCACCCTCGTTCCAGAGGTCGGCGATCTCCGATTCCTGATCGTTGACCACGACGTCGAGCGCAGCCAGCGCCAAGCCCACGAGGCCCTCTGGATCAGGAATCGACGCTCCGGCTGATGCAAACGGCTCGGGTGGCGGTGGGCTGGACGGACGGCCCAGTGCCATCGCGACCATCTCGGCAGCCGCCCAGGCCCAGACCGTCTCGTCTACTTCGGCGTATTCACCCGGTCGCATCGCCACGAAGGCTCGCGTCATCGCGGCGCGAACCTCGCTCGGAGATTTCGCTTCCACTTCATGCAGGTACATGAAGGCCGGGTCTCCATCAAATGCTCCAGGACCGTCGAATGCCATCGCTCCTCCCATCGGACAAGAGCCTACCCCGGCGAACCTCCTTCGAGAGCATTGCCGGTTAGGGGGCACGCCCCGAACGTGTAGGTGGTGGATGGACTTCAGCGACACCGAGAGGGCCCACATCGAGCAGATCCTCAACCAGACGCTGAAGGGGAACCTCAAGAAGGCCTTCCCAACCGAGCTGAGCTCCGACGTCTGGGTCACTGAAGAGAAGTTGGATCTACAGGACATCTCCGTCTACGACAAAGGCCACGAGGTCGAGGTCACGACCCGAACCCGCGTCCACTTCAAGCGGGTCGAGGTCAAGACGGCGTTCGCCAGCACGGCACCGACGCCGGGCTGGAGCCTGGAGTACGGCTTCAACTACGAGCTCGACCGCTGGACGGCGCTGCTACAGGTATCGGCCGCCTACTCCAACAACATCCGAGTGATCGGGTTGTCGATGCTGCTGACTGCGTTCGTCACCGTGTGGGCACCGGTGATCCTCTACTACGTCGTGCAGGTCAAAGGGGGCGACCCCGGAGCGTTCCCCGCAGTGTGGGGTTTCTGCGCCATGCTCCTCATCATGCCGGTGCACCGGGTGGTCACGGCGATCTACCACCGGCAGTCGCCCCGCAAAGAGTACCTGGAGACGCTACCCGAGCGGATCCGCGAGACCATTGAGCAGACGATGGAAGAAGTGGGGCTCCCCGAGTTCGAACTCGTGCCGCTGAGCGATGGCACGAAGGACGGCGTTGCAGTGACCGCCGGCTTCGAGTTCGCGCGGCGCTGAGGGCATCAAGAGACCTCGCGCTGGGCCGCCCTCGCCAGCCGCGCCCGCTCGCGAAGCCTGGTCAGATCCGCCGTCAAGCGATCGGGCTCCTCGAGCTCTAGCACCGCCACTCGGGCATGCGCGGCCTCGGCTCTGACCTCGAGCAGGGACGCGACGGCCCTCACCCGGCGAGACTCCAGGGCATCGGCCTGCTCCACCAGTCGGCGCCCGGCGTCCAGGGCTCGCTCCAGCTCGGAGGTGGACTGTCCCCTCGCCTCGGCGCGAGCACGGCGCGTCTCGAGGGAGGCCAGCTCGCCGGGATCGACCGAGAGCTCGTCCAAGGCGCTCTGAACCGTGCCGAGCTCTGCCTCGAGATCGCCCACCGCAGACTCCAGGTCCCGCACCAGCCCTCGTAGATCGACGGCCACGGCCTCGGGAGCCTTCCGGAGCGCGTCTCGCAGGCTGCCGAGAGCCCTCCGCGCCCGATCTGCCAGCGGCACCGATTCCCGCTGTGGCGCCTCGACCAACGCAGTCATGGATCTCCACGGTCGACACACGCCGACGATTGCCGCGGCGAGGAAAACAAACAGACCCTGGTGGTAGAGCATCGTGCCAAACAAGTCGGCCATCCCGGACATTCCCCACTCCGGAAGCACGACACCTGCGAGCATCGCATAGAGCAGATCCATCACGGCGAGGGCGGCGATCCCCATCCACGGAGCGATGCGACGGTCGCTGTCATTGCGCCCGGCAACCCCGCCGATGAGGGCCGGAAGCAGGGCGATGGGCAGCAGGAGCAGTGCCGAGACGCCCTGGGTCATCTCGTGGATGTCGGCGCTGGGAACGCCGTGCCCCTGGATGACGGTCGCGAGCAGGAAGGCGCCGATGTCCTGGAACCATCCGATGGCCACCAAGAGCACCATCGACAGCGCCGAGCCGACCTGGGTCCACTGCACCCGAGATCCGCCTGCCGCCTTCGTTACCATGGGCGGTCGCATGCGCAGAGCGGCGGGAACCGAGGGGCGGTCGTCGGGCTCGGGCTCCAGAAGTGCCTCGATGGTCCCGACGAGCTCCGACGGAAGATCAGGACGCAGGCTCGCCAGGGGAACCAGCTCTCCGTCGAGCTGCTGCTGGAGGGCTCCCATCGCCGTCGTCGCATCGAAGGGAGGCCGACCCGTCGCGGCAAAATACAGGATTGCACCCAAGGAATATGCATCCACACGCGGATCGGTGGCGCCGTCCACATAGGTCTCCGGAGCGGCGTATCCCACGGTACCGAGGGCTCCGGTCGAGGCGGTTGACTGATCGGCGAGGCGAGCGAGACCGAAGTCCACCAGGCGCGGCTCTCCCTCGTCCCAGAGCACGTTGTTTGGCGTCACATCCCGATGCAGAACACCCACGCCATGAGCTGCCCCCAGCGCGCCGCCGATCTGCGCCAGGAGGTGCCGGAGCTGCGCCTGGTCGAGAGGTCCGTTCTCCCTCACCTGATCCGCCAGTGTCCGACCCGACAGGGCGGGAAAGACAAGTGCCGGGCAGCCCTCGTGTTCCACGCGCTCCAGGGGATGCAGGATCGCCGGGTGAGCTACTCGCTGCGCCGCCTCCAGCTCTCGCTCCAGGCGCTTTCGTGTCGACGGCCTGTCGGCGAGATGGCGGTGCAGGACCTTGAGCGCGATCTGCTCACCGCTCTGTCGGTCGATGGCGAGGAAGACGGTCGCCATTCCCCCCCGTCCCAGCTCTCCCTGCAGCTCGAAGCGCTCGCTCATCGCGACACCGTACGCGATCTTTCCATCCCCGATCTACTACTCCGACCGATAAATCGACCTCCGCCCTGCGCTTTGCTCCGGTTGGCAAACGATTCCCTTCAAGGTCGAACCTCAAAACGGGGGTCGCAAGCGCCCTATTTCCCGTTTGGAGCTCCGACCGCAAACGAAATCTGTCCGCCTCCCTCTCCGAACGGCAATCCAATCTGTAGGTGAGTTCACACCGTGACCGCGTTGAAGGAGGGACCTTGCGAATCAAGATGATGTGGCTGGCGCTGTTGTCCATGGGATGCTCGGGCAAGAGCGCCGAGCGAGAGGCCTGGGAGCGCCAGATCGATGGCGTACAGACGGTCCTTCGCCACCAGAGCGCGCAGTTCGTGGACATGGACTGGATGCAGACTGGACGCCGCGCCGCCGAGGTGGTCAACCACCGAGAGTGTCCGGGCGGCGGCGAGACGAACCTATTCTCTGACGACTCCCTCGAGTACATCGACTGCAGCATGGACGCCAGGAACTTCTACGATGGCCGCATCGTGTTTGACGAAACCGCCACCACCTCTCGCTTCGTCTACGAGGACTTCCACGGGATCATGGGAGGTTATACCTTCCGCATCGACGGAGGCTACAACACTACCGACCTGTCAGAAACGCAGGTCCGAGTGGAGGCCGACCTCACCATGCACGGCGACAATATGGAGGGTGGAGAGGACATCACGTACTTCATCGCAGACGTGGTGTTCGACGTCGAGAAGAACACCATCTCCGGCTCCCTCTCCATGGCGACGGAGTATGCCGCCGGAAACCTCGAGATCGACACTGCGTGTGGCTTCGAGGACGAACCGCTCGATCTGATGGTGGCCCTCGCCAAGCCCGACTTCAACCTGTTCGAGAGGCTGTGTCCCATGAGCTGGGACGAGGACCTCAAGGTCAAGATCCACGCCCGCCACGAACACGACGGCGACGAGGACCCGATCCACATCATGGGACCCGACGAGGGCTTCGACAACGGCACCAAGGTGAAGCAAGGCCGGTCGGACGGGCGCAAATTCAAGTCCTCCATGGGCGAGACGCTGCAGTTCTCCGTCGGGCGCGGCGAGCAAGTCTTTGCAAGCGCAACCTGCCCAGCCTCGCGGCCCGGCGTCGACTTCGATGTCGTGTACAACGACGGCTGGGGACTAAACACCTTCTCGTTCTACTGCGTGTTCAAGGGCGACCCGCCACCCATTCCGTTGGTGGAATAGCCTCGGCTGCCAGAGCGGTGATAGGCAGCGACGATGATTCGAGCCCTCTTCGCGTTGCTGTGCTGCACCTGGTGTCTCGCTTGCTCGGTCCCCATCCGCCAGGCACGCCTGGACCCGGCCGCCGCCCCGACCGCAACTGAGATCGACGCGGCAGATCGCGTCCGAAACCGCACTTGTGGGACAACGGTCGGATTCTTGTGGCCTGGGATCGGTCAGGCCTGCCTCGGTCGGCCCGAAGAAGCCGCTCTCCTCGCCACGATGGCTGGCGCCGAGCTCGGAGCGGGCGTGGCAGCACTGGTGGTGATTCCCGCCGAGAGTCAGACCGGGGACATTCTCTCCGGCTCTGGACGTGGCGTCGCCATCATCGGTGTGCAGAACCTGTGGATGTACAGCCTTTCGCGGTCCGCACTGGATCTACAGCTCGCCCAGTGGAAGCCATATGCACCCCAGGACACCCTCGGGGAGATGGTCATCGCTCCGTTCAACGTGCAGGTCCTGAAGCGACCCGCAGTGTTCGGCGGGATCCTCGGACTGACGGGAGCAGCGATCGCCCTGAACGCCTTGGGATCGGAGCCTGTGCAGCGCGGTCCACCCAACTTCTTTGGGGCCACGGTTCCCGACGCTGCTGGGTATCCACTCGCCGCTGGGCTTGGGACCGTCCTGTTTCAGCACGTGGCAATCGGCGAAGAGATCGCCTTTCGCGGACTCCTCCAGCCCGAGCTGGTGCGTCTGACGAACAACGAGCACGCCGGATGGGCTCTCGCCAGCCTGGCTTTTGGCGGAGTACATGCGACCAACGCCCTGGCCTTGCCCGCCGAAGAACGCTTGGGCTACCTGCTGTTTGCCGTGCCCTACATCACCCTGACCGGGTCCTGGCTCGGCCTCGCCTCCCGCTGGAGTGGCTACAGTCTCGCGCCGCCTATCGCGATCCATTTCTGGTATGACTTCGCACTCTCGGCGACGGTCTTTGTCATGGATCCCGAGCACAATACGTTCTCGGCAAGACTGGCGGTGCCATTTTGATCGCCTTCCTACTCTGCATTTCCCTGGCATTGGCTCAGGACACGGCGGACGAAAACCCCGCGCCAACACCCTGGGAAGTCGACTGGGCCGTCCGAGACAGCGAGAGCACCTACGTCGCCCAGGTCGGAGGCGCGGCGGCGATTGCCGGCCCCCTGGTCCTGATCGCCGCGAGCGCGTCCGTCGAGACCCCCGTCGGCTACGGCGCGACCGCGGTGGGCGCCGGTGCCATCACCATTGGACCGGCCATGCTCGCCGGCGGATCCCTTCGCGCCCGGAGGTCCCTCGCCGAGCAGGGGGTGCACGTCAACCCGGCGGCTGGCCACGCCAGCATCGCATTGTACGGAGTATTCGTCGGCTCTCTCCTGGGTTCTTCGGCAGCGCTCGAGTCCGGTCAAGACGAGCTGATACCCGCCTTTGGCCTGGGCATATTGGGCGGATATGTCGGCTCCATCATCTGCGGAAACCTCCAGCTGGGCGCCAATCGACGCGCCCGAGACCGCGCCGGCAAAGGGCGACGCGAGGTGAATCGGCGTCGGATCGAGTGATGCTACGTTGTTGGGCAATGAGCATGAGCCGGCTGGCACTGGGGCTTCTTCTGTGCGGGTGCGGCGCGTCCGGCCGAGCTCCCTCCCAGATCTCTCTCCACCTGAGTCTTCCCACCCTCCAGACGGCGGTGCACGATCTGGAGGCCGAGCTGGTGGCCAAGGGCGTGAACGACCCCGACACCGTCCGGTGGTCCTGGACTGTCGATGGGGCGCTCACCGACTTCGACGAGTCCACGGTGCCCGCCACGGCCCTGGGCGCGGGTCAGACCTGGACGGCAACGGCGTCGGCCGGCAGAGCGGATCGCCGAAAAGAAGTCAGCGCCAGCGTCACCATCGATCGTCTCGGCGGCAATGTGCTGGTGTTGCTGGTCGACGACCTGGGCATCGACAAGGTCGGGGCCTACGGCGTGCACGATCAGGCGCCACCTACGCCCACTATCGACAGCCTCGCGGACAAGGGTGTGCTGTTCCGCAACATGTGGGTCCATCCAACTTGCTCTCCCTCACGAGCTGCGCTGCTCACGGGCCGATACCCGAGGCGGACCGGCGTCGGGAGGTGGATCGCTCCGGGCACCACCGGCACCGTGCTCGACCCCGCCGTGGTGGTGCTGCCCGAGATGTTGGCCCTCGCACCTGTCATCTATGAGGACAGCTACGTCGGCAAGTGGCACCTCTCCGGCTTCGTCGACAACCCCGATGCCGGCACAGACCCGCTGGTCACCGGCTTCAGCTGGTACGGGGGCACCCTGGGCAACCCGACCAACAGCTTCGGCGACGAACCCGACGAACCCAAGGGCTACTACAACTGGCAGAAGTCCACCAACGGCGACATGAGCTTCGAGACCGCCTACCTCACCACCGCCACGACCGACGATGCCTTGGCGCGCCTGGGCCAGATGCAAGAGCCGTGGCTGATGGTGGTGGCCTACAACGCCCCACATTCGCCGCTGCATGTGCCGCCCGCGCATCTACACGGCTACGATCTCGACCCCGAGACAGCCACAAACGTGGAGCGGTACGACGCAGCAGCGCAGGCCCTCGACACCGAGATCGCACGTTTGCTCGCCGGGATCTCGCCAGAGGTCAACGACCGCACCACCCTCGTCTTCCTGTCTGACAACGGCACGCCCGGGAACGTCATCCGCGAGCCCCTGGACTCGGCCCGCAGCAAAGGCACGGTGTACGAGGGCGGCGTGAACGTACCGATGATCGTCACCGGTCCCGCGGTCACCCAGCCCGGCACCGAGACGCTGGCGCTGGTGGAGTCGGTGGACCTGTTCCACACCATCGCCGACATCGCCGGGGTAGACTTGGCCCTGGTCGTCGACCCTCGCACCGGGGTCCCTGTCCAGACCGACGGCATCAGCTTCCTGCCCCATGTGCGCGACGCCGCCCTGCCCTCCTCCCGCGACCGCGCCTACACCTCCCACCACGTTCCCAACGGCCCGCCGCCCTATTCCATGCTCGAGGACGCCCTGCGCGACGAGCGCAACAAGGTGGTGTGGCACTCCGACGTGGGCATGTCGTTCTTCGAGTACATCGGGCCCTTCGACGAGGGGCCGGAACTTCTGGAGCTGGGCCCTCTGAGCGGCGAGCAACAGGAAGCCTACGACCGCCTCTCTGCGGAGCTCTTCGAGCGAATCGAGGCCACGACCTACGGCCCGTGATCCTGCTTCCCATGCTTGAACTGGATAGGCCACGAGCTGGAGTGAAAGTGGCACAAGCCCACGAGATCCGAGCCGAGTTCGACCGCAACACCATCGTCGTCTATCAGGCCTACAACGACGCCATCGCCGATGCAGCCCTGAAGAACGGTCGGTTCTTCCCTCCGTTTTCGCTCACTCGGATGACCTGGATCAAGCCGTCCTTCCTGTGGCTCATGGCCCGCTCGAACTGGGGCAAGAAGCCCGGACAGCACCGTATCTTGAAGGTTCGTCTGTCCAGAGACGCTTGGGACCGCGCCTTGGCGATGGGCGTGCTGACCTCGTACGACACGACCGCCCATCGGAGTTCGAGTGACTGGGACCGTCAGTTTCAGGCGGCCAAGGTGCACATCCAGTGGGACCCGGAGCGGTCGCTGCGAGGTCACAAACTCGAACATCGCAGCATTCAGGTGGGACTCGGACGGCACGTGATCACCGAATTTGTGTCGTCGTGGGTTCTCCGGATCGAGGACCTGACCCCCACGGTGCGCAAGATGCGTGCGTTCCTGGACAACGGGCGTCAGGAGCACGCAAAGCGCTTGTTGCCAAAGGAGCGGGTGTATCCGGTTGCAGAGGACAGCAAGGGACGTCTGGGTATTCCTGCCTAGTCGAGCTCGAGCTTGATCACCTTGCCGTCCTCGCCTGCCGGGTGCCTTGCCCGCTGGATCAGGACCCTTTCCTCGGCGGTGCGTCCCACCGTATCGCCGGTCGGGAATCGCTTGTTCGGGTCGACGATCATCCATCGTGCCATCATGTGTGCCCAAGCGATCACGTCGCTGTTGGACGCCAGGCCGGTGACATACACCTCTTCACCGCCATAGCGGGGCAGACCGTGGGTGAGCACACTCCTCCGGTCGTTCGGTTCGTCAACGATGGTCAGGTCGACGCAGACCTCCATCGGCATCCTTCCGGCCTCGGTGCCCTTGACCACCGTGTTGAACGCCTCGGCCCCGTAGAGCATCACCCCGTGTCCGAGCATCGCAGCGGTGGCGTCAGTGGCGTCGACCGTGGCGGCTGTGAGGCGGGCCATGGTGCCGTCGAGCTCGACGCGGCTCGGGAACTTGGACAGCACAGACAGCATGAGAAACGCATTCGACGCCGCGATTTCGGCATCGCTGGGAGACAGCGGGCCTCGCGCGAGATCGGCCGAGTCGGGGAACGGAACCGACATCGGCGCAACCATGAACGCGCCAGAGCCGAAACTGAACATCACCTCTTCCCTGCCGGGTTTCTCCGGCATCAGCGTCAACTCCAGTCCCATGGACGCAGCGGAGGAGATCAGTTTCTCCGAATCTATCTGCACATTCTTGGTGAGCACGAAAGCGAGGCCGGGC
>PJEL010002954.1_pt1 | contig 14978 bp, 11 predicted proteins | sample 1853271 | NCBI WGS metagenome assembly PJEL01 (sample SAMN08108733, study PRJNA415343) | Invertebrate metagenome, whole genome shotgun sequencing project. | host: Globobulimina | place: Sweden: Gullmar Fjord | collected 2015-08 | reverse complement strand
GTATGGATTACTCAACACATGCCTTATGTTGCATCCCACTCTTAACCCTAACCCTAACCGTAACCCCAACTCTAACTATCGCGATGAACGTGCCTCACTCGATCTCTGAGTGAGCTCGCGATAACTGCACGGACTCTTCCCACCGCCAACCACTGTGCCAACTTCTACTTCTTCAGTAGGCACGACACACAGTAGTTAATTAACACAATTAGTCTTTATTTGCTTTACTTGGCTCCACCCTTTGGTGTTAGACTAATTATACTTGAAGAGTGATCTATTTACTTTAACTTTTCATATACCTCAACATGAATGTACACCTATCTAGTGTACTTCATATACCTCAATATGAATGTACACCTATCTAGTGTACTTCATATACCTCAACATGAATGTACACCTATCTAGTGTACATACACTCCATATAATATATTACACTTGACATGCATCTCAATGAATTACCTTTGCGCGTGTTCCTGAAGTCCGGATTGTTACTAAAGGTAAGTCCAAACACCAGGAGTGATGTCCATACTGTGACACTAACCCTAACCCTAACCCTAACTCTAACCCTAACCCCTAACTCTACACCCTAACCTTCTGTACACATTAATGGGTGTAACTACACTCTACCCTTACCCTAACTCTAACTGGGAATTATGTCGTTAAAAGCTTCCCATTTTCATCTGAGGTCCCAAGCGACCGTCACTCAACGATCCTTGGTATCCATGATTCCTTGCTCGACCTTCCACAGGTCGAGGACTTCTCATCTTCAGATCCCTCTCGTTCGTTATCACGCTATGTGTGCTCGAAGGCGTAAACGTCTCACTCCTTACGGAGGTCTTTGACTGCTTACCACTTCAAACACCAGTCTCCTTAATCCGACTGGTGGTTACGCAGTGCGTATCCTTCCTTGCGATCTGTAGCGTCGATCCACTGAGATTTCCTTGGAAAGACTGTTCACCCGAACCCTAGTTCACACACTAACTGTAGTGTAGTTCCACTGGGATCTCCTGCAATTACTCGGTGGCACAGGAGTTGCAGGGCGAAGAGTCACAGATTGCTTCACAAACAATATCTTATTGCTCAGTTCCTTGCTATTTGTCTCTGACTGGACCCTAAAGGATTTGGCTATCCCGATGATAAGGGCGATGAAGAAGTGAGAAGGCTACAACCTTTCTCAGTTCGCACAGGGACATATGAGTAGCCTGCAAGATGTTCCTATGCCTACGTTTACAGGAGCATGTGTATCTCTAGCATCCAAGTTCAAGTTCCCCTAGCCTCTATGAGGCGCTGGCTATGTTAGCCTGTTGGTTTGGGCATTACTCTACTTTTGTAACGCCCTAACCTGTAACGTCCTCTGGACTCTATGTCGGTTTAACGTTGATAAACCGACGCAGTGTACCACTGCCTGAAGTGGTGCACTGACACTAACCCATCCCGAACCTTAACTCTTACCCTATCCCGTAACCCCTTACTCCCAACCCATAACCCATAACCCATAACCCATAACTCGTAACTCGTAACCCATAACCCACAACTCATGACTCATACCACACAACCCATAACTCACGACCATAACCCATAACATACAACTCCTAATCCATAGCCCGTAACACATAACTCCTAAGCCATAACACATAACCTTAACCCTAACCCTAACCCATGGAATCCATCGATCTTTCTCATCTGTTGTCGGAGGAAGCCCAGGTCAGTGAGTACATCCCCATTAAAGAGAGGAGAAAAAGGGAAGCCGAGCTTAGGGCTGAAAGACTGGGGAAATTGAGCCAGCCCAACCCTAAGCGAGCAAAAGGAGGTGGAAATGGTGAAGAGAAGGGGGATGGAGAGGGTGAAAATAAAGCCAAAACACTTCTCAGTGTTGCTGACGAACTCAAGAAGGCCAAGGAGGGCCTTTCTGAAGAGACGAGGTGTGTGTGTTTGGTAGGCGGATTGGTGATGGTTGTGTTACAGCTCAGATTGAGAATAATATATATATAATCTGTGTGTGTGTGTGTGTGTGTCTGTGTGTGTGTATCAGGTGGTAGCACCACAAGATCTAATCTGTACTGATGACACACCAGACGGGCAATGCAGAGAGCAGAAGAGGAAAATAGGGTTCTTGCCGAGGCAAACCAAGTTCAAACCAATGCTCTTATGAGTGCGGAAGAGGTTGCAAGAGGAAGGCAGTACACAGAGGCACTGAAAACGAATTGGCATCCTCCAAAGTACTTACAGGACATGCCTTGTGAGGAACGCATGCGATTACGCGACAAATGGATGATATTAGTAGAGGGAGAAGATGTGGTGGCGCCCGTTCGAACTTTCAGGGAGATGAAATTTCCTGAGCCCATCCTTCGTGCATTGGAAGACAAAGGCATTAAACGACCTACGCCTATTCAGGTGCAGGGTTTACCTGTGGCTTTGAGTGGACGGGATATGGTGGGTGTTGCATTCACAGGATCTGGAAAGACAGTCACCTTCACACTACCTCTCGTGATGCTTGTACTGGAAGAGGAGATGAAGATGCCTGTCATACCCGGAGAGGGACCATTTGGGGTTATTCTCTGTCCTTCAAGGGAGCTTGCGAGGCAGACATACGAGGTAGTGAAATATTTCTGTGATTACTTGCGCAGAGGAGGATTCCCTGACCTACGAGTGATTATGTGTATCGGAGGGGAAGACAAGCGGTCCCAGTACGTGCCTGCTCAACAGTCAGGATGCCACATTATTGTTGCTACCCCTGGTCGTCTTTCTGATCTGTTGCACTCTCAAAAAATAAACTTTGGGGTATGTCGATATATATGTTTAGATGAAGGGGATAGGATGTTGGATCTGGGTTTTGATGAGGAAGTGAAGTCTATCATTAACTACTTCAAGCAACAGAGGCAGACCTTGCTCTTCAGTGCTACAATGCCCCAAAAGTTCCAGGACTTCTCCAAGAATGTTTTGGTGAAGCCTGTGGTAGTGAATGTGGGACGAGCAGGGGCTGCCAACCTGGACGTCATTCAGGAAGTGGAGTATGTTAAACATGATGCCAAGATAGTGTATCTCTTGGAGTGTCTTCAAAAGACTTCTCCCCCGGTTTGTATATTTTGTGAACGAAAACAGGAAGTGGATGATATCCATGAATACCTTCTTCTAAAGGGGGTCGACGCGGTTGCAATTCATGGTGGTAAGGATCAATCTGATCGTAATGATGCCATCAAGCTCTTCAAGGAGGGCAAGAAGGATGTACTTATTGCCTCGGATATTGCAGCGAAGGGCCTTGACTTCCCAGACATTCAGCACGTTGTGAACTTCGACATGCCATCTGAAATCGAGAACTATGTTCACAGAATTGGTCGAACGGGTCGATGTGGAAAGACTGGGGTTGCCACTACGTTTATCAACAAAGATGTGCCTGAGAGCGTCCTTCTAGACTTAAAGCACCTTCTTGTTGAAGCTCAGCAGCGGATCCCACCTGTTTTGCTTGCTCTTGATGATCCAGAAGACCTTGCACCGGACATTGGCATTATTGAGGGCTCCAGTGGTGTTCGGGGTTGCGCTTTTTGTGGTGGACTTGGGCACCGCATTGCTACGTGCCCCAAACTCGACAAGGATGCGAGGAGAAAGGAGGGAGAGAGGAAGGATGCCCTAGCAGGTACACTATAACTACTTGTTTTCATGTGTTTCGATGAGTTGATGTGTGTGTGTGTGTGTATGTGTTCTCCTATTACTCTTATAGCTGTAGTGAAGATCGTGTTGCCACCAAGTTGGGGGTTACTTTCTAAATATTCTGTTGGCTTACTTCTAGAGGCTGCTACAGCACGCTCTCACCCCTATAGCATGTCATAATATTCTGTGCTTTCTCATATCGATTTACCTTTCAACATTTGATTACAGGTACTGGAGGCTATGGTGGCGATTGGTGATTTTATTTATGTATGCTGTAACATGCCCACACAGCTGTTGCTCACTGCGCCCGCCAGTTAACTTAACTAATACTTGAGGAAGAAATCGACTGCTGTGTTAGTTATATTCAGTTAAATTTGTACATATGCAGCAGCAATTGTTTTTTAAAGCTTTGGTAGAGCCTAAAGGGGTTATAGCTGCTTGGCTTCAATAGCACTTTAATAGTGTACATACAGAATGGCGTATGTACATACATGGAAGCATATTAAACCACCACCACCTTGCTTTAGTGTATAGTTTAGCTCTGCGGATATTCCTTAACCTCTCCACGTTCGTAAAGGTTCATATCCAGTAATTTCTCTGGGCTGAGCGAGCTCCATTGGAGCAGCAGCCCAATAAGAATGACATAACCTAGGATGGCAGTTACACACTGTCACTTACAATTTTGTAACTTCTGAGTCATGCTACATCATTTATCCGTAAGTGTGTGTGTGTGTGCAATTGCCCCCCACATCACACTGAGCCAAACTGAGCCTCGCCCGTTTTACGCAAAAGATCCAAGGTGTGACGATGTGTGAACTATTCCCTAACATTGGGTCATATAAATGTCGGCTCAGTGGGGACATTAATACCCAACGTCGTATCCCAATATAAACATGGACTGTCTTTTCTTGTTAGTAGTCCTTAGCCACGCCTTACCTTTAGGCTCATCATGACCTGTTGGGTGATGACAGCCCTGCTTATGCGTGGGAACAAAATGCAGGGGTTAGGTTGAAAAAAACGCGACGGTGATATTTTTGCTCTCAGTCCGAGCGACTGTCCAATATACCAAGCGACCGATTAATGAACAATATTCTTAACAAACCCTAGTAGCCACATCCGTAACCCTAACCCTTAAAAACCCACTAAGCCCTAAAACTCTAAAACTCTAAAACCCTAAACCCTAACCACAACACCGACGTACATGCCTTAACCTAGTCGTATCAATTCTACATATAGCTGGATAATCATAAGTGATGATTAGTGCACTGACGTGGGTCCCACCTGGGGCCTGTAGAGCTCATCCTAATAGATATGATGTTCGCCCAGAGGGAAGGACAGCTATGTCTATCGATGAGAGAGGAGAAAATAGAGGAAACATTGCAGCACTGATGGATGATGAGGAGGAGACCGAAGGTGGTGGATATGAGGATGAAATGAATAACTTGAGGATGGATGAGTACGACGATGAAGAAGAAGAAAGAGGGCTGTACCTCGGTCACGAGGCGGCTGAAGTTGAGCCTGAGTCTGGCTATGAAAGTGAATGTGGCGAGGATGATGACCAAAGCAATAGTAATGACGAGAAAGAAGAAGCTTTGGGAGGGGCTGCCGCTGAAACCAGCATGTGTTTCTCAGAGATGAGTGGTGCTTTGGTTAATGCCATTGAGCAAGATGATGATCTCTTGGGAGAAGAGGAGGAAGACGATATTGAGATTAAGGGATCGGATGCTGTATTGTTGGTAGCTAGAACGGAAGAGGACGAGTTTTCGTTTCTCGAGATGGATATATATGACCAGGAGTCTGGCGCACTGTACACCCATCACGATATAACATTGCCTGAGATGCCATTATGCCTCGAATGGGTGGGAGCTTCCCCTTGTGCTGCAGACATTGTTGATACTACTACCAATGATGCAACAACATCAGCAAGTTTTGTGGCTGTGGGAACATTTCAACCTGGTATCGAATTGTGGAACCTGGATGTGGTTGATCCTTTGGAACCAACAGCAATACTTGGTGAACCATCAAGCCAGACTGGTAGTGCTGCCGTGTCTAAACAGAAGAAGAAGAACAAGAAGAACAAGAATAAGAGGATAGAACCGACCGGACACTCTGACTCAGTTTTGTGCTTAAAATGGAACACATTTCAGAAGCAGGCACTTGCCTCTGCTTCTGCGGATACGACTGTAAAGATCTGGGACATCATGAAGCAGGAATGTGTGGAGACAATGTCATACCATACCGATAAGGTCCTCGGCTGTACATGGCATCCACTCGAGGCTTCAGTTCTAGCTACTGCTGCCTTTGATCGACATGTATCCGTTGTTGATGTTCGAGCTCCTCCACGTTCACTTTCGGAAGCCGCCATGACGTTTACCCTTTCCGCAGATCCAGAAGATATCCAATGGGACCCACACAATGGGTCTAATCTAGTAGTGGGTACAGAAGATGGAAGAATTTTGTGCTATGATGTTCGGCACTCAGGTCCTGGTGTCTCCCCCCTTTGTGCATTCCAAGCCCACGAAAATGATGGGATTGGGGGCATGAGCTTTTCTCCTCATAAACCGGGGCTGTTAGCCACTTGCTCACCAGATCAGACGGTGAAGTTATGGGATGTATATAACCTGACGAAGCATGGAACGCCGCACCGATGCATTGCCTGTAAAGACATGTCTGTGGGAAGGCTGTTTGGCGTGCAGTGGTTTGTGGGGACACCTTATCTTTTAGCAACTGGAGGTTCCGGAGGACAGGTAGCACTTTGGCATACGGATGACGTACTAGAGGGCGTGTCTATGGGTTGTGATTTGGGTGATGATGGTTCCTATCTGCAATCAGATTTGAATGGTGGAGGAGAAAGTCGTAACAACTTGGAAGAAGAAACCCATGCTACTGCTGATTCTAAATCCGTTGAAGAGCATCCAACATCGTCGAATAGCAAAAAAAAAAAAAAAAAAAAAAAAAAAAAAAAAACCATAGATTAAAAAAAACAAAATTTTTAGGGAAAATCTGCTGCTGCATTATCTCAAGGTGCTGCATCATTTTTCTGACTCTCCTCTTCTTATCATCCCATGGCGGTACGGTAAAAAATTGTGGCATGCATGCAGCGGCTCCTTAATGATCTCTTGCTCCATATGTCACGTGATTTCAAATTTCAAACCAACATGTGTTGCACTGAAGCAGTAGCAAATTCTGCGAAGAAACGGTGCGCCCTGGGTAACGTCATCATCCAAGTCACATAGATGGTTTGATTTGATTTGCTGAGGGGCGTTCTGTGTGTCGAGTAGTCTATAATCGAGGAGATGAGGGAGGGGCGAATGAATGGAGAGTGATTTCCAGCCACACACAGTTTAGATCTGTAAGGGCAGTATCAAACAGGGGAGGACAGGTGCTGCATTTCTCTTGCCTACGTATTACTTAGCTATAGGACGCGGCAGCATGCCCTGTTTCTCAAAACTCGAAGTGTTTACTGCGAAGAGCAATACCCCACCGGATCATTGGTGGTGGTGCTGACTGCCTAACATGAACTAGCTAGTTGCAAGATCTGCGGTATGCATGATTTTACCTCTTCTGCAAAAGCATTTACTTGATCTTGCCCCGTCATTGAGGCAATAGTGAAGTCGATCCTAGCATCCTATGAGATTTGATACGACGCACACACCTCAGCTTTAGGTAAAGGCTATAGAATAGTAGAGTTATCATTGCAGGCAGCACAATCAATCAATTATTTCCAACCTGCAAGGAATATGAGCAGCTTGTGCCACCTCGTTTCAGCTCACTTCCTGATGCAGAGAAATGTGCCAAATATGGCTGGGATTGTATGCAGGTTGTAGAGAGGTTCCAATTCTGTGCTCTGATATAGGCTGGAAGATTCCATAGCTCATCTCCCTCTCCAAGCTCTCGTTCCCTAGCAGCTTCTTTGAGCGATAACAGGTGATTATCAATTCCCTCACCCATTGTAACAGAGTTAAACAGAGCCGTATGTGCTTCTAACGCCTCAAACAGAGTTGAGCAGAGCGTCGGTCCCTTCACTCCTCCATTTTCAATAGCACGGACGAATGCTGCAGATGCATTTGTGCAAGACCTAGAAAATTAGCATACATACACATATCAACATTAGGTGGGTGCTGCTGCTTCGCTTTGCGAAATACAAGTAGTAGATCGATCTCTATTTCATGAGTGAGTGTTGGCATGCATTTGCTGGGGTGCAGCGGACGAAGCACCTCAGTATATCCATGCGACCATGCAGAAATCGGTTCACGGAGCACGTTCCCCGTACAGCAGGCGTTGTACCATGAAGCCTGAAAGAATAGAGCAAACGAACACAGCAGCATGTACTGCCTGAGTACACCACTCAAGGCAAGCAATGATTTAAAAAGAGTCCAGCTGGGCTGGCTGGCTAGCTAACTATGTATAGCCCCCGTAATGTGGACTCGATGGTGGATTTAACACCTGTAATGTGCAAGCTGTATTGCAAGCTGAATGAGGGCATCTCTACTCATCCTCCTCTCCAATGGCTCTGACCAGAGCTTGTCTAGATCTATACGATGTACGTATGTGGGGATCACAAGGTGGCAAAGTGGGGTCGATCGACGAGATCAAAATACAAAAATCATTAGTAGATAGAATAAAAAGAGTAATAAACACACCAGATTAGGTTGGGTTGAATATCATCTAGCGTACAGTACCTAAAAATTCCAGAACCTTCATTCCAAATTGGTGCTCTTTTTGCAATTTTCTACAATCTCGGGCGGTAGAAACATAGTGTTGGAAATCACTTGGCAACTGCAGGGATTAGGGGTCATCAATTAATTAAGACCATCATTGCGCCGCTCAAACGATTTATATACATACCTCCCAGCAGAGTTCCTTAGCGGGAGAGACATTTGCAAATGTCTCCACCACCGGTAGGTAAGATTGGGCGGCTGCTGCTATATTTTCATGACTCAGGGTCTGGGCACCACCATTTCTTTGTCCTCCATTACTTTCTGCTCCTGTCATGTCATTCCACACTTCTTGCATCATCATGTACCATGCAGGTTCATCGGAGAAAGACCTCTCGAAATTAATTGCGGCATCCCCAGTTGACAGGACTACGATGTTGTGACGATCAAACCTAAGGAGAAGAGAAAAAACAACTAGCAAGTAAGCCACCTTAACAAACAGGGATGAAAGCTGTAAAGTAGTAGGTCCTCCTAACCAGCGACCCTCGCCTCCAGTTGTACCCAGCAAAAATTTCTCTGCAGCCACAGTTGTACAAGTTTGGGCACTTCGTCCTTGGGCATCTACAGCAGCATATCAAAATGCAATGCAGTCAAGGAAGGGGGTTGAAACAAACATATTCCTCTCTTGCACGCATACAGCATTTCATTGCCTGCTATTTATACCTTCAGTGTCCAGTGCCAGCATTAACAATGATGAATCAATGGCATGCAGGACTTTCCAATTCACGTTACCTCTATCAGGCAACAACAAAACACACCACATCATTCAACATGGTGAAAAAATGCGGAGAGCGAGTGAGCTAGAATATGGTTATCAATAAAAGCTATAATTTAGGCAGTGTTAGGTATCGCTTGCCATACAGCAGCATTGCCTGGGTAGGGGAATAAGCCAGTAACGACAGCCCTGATGATAGGGGGGCAGGTAGGTGATTATCTTACGTTCTCTCCAATTGTGCTCTAGCGTTTGCCCATTCCTCTCTGTTAGCGCCTGTCAATACGGTGACACTTCCACTCGAGTATTGGCAACCTGTCAATAGCAGCACATAAAAACATCATTCATTCATTAAAACTAGGAGAGAAATCCACCACTCACAATTATAGTGCCTGTTTATATTATACTGCTGTGATTAGATTAAACACCTACTTCTGGACTTCACATCTTCAAGTGCCCTTGCAAGGCCTTCGACTGACAGAATACGGCCTTGCTGATCCTTAACCTGAAAAAATATACAGAGAGAGAGAGAGAGTAGTATGGAATTGGTTGGCTGTAAGAGAGTTGACGTACATATAGAAAGGGCACCATCCATTTCTAGGGTCTAAAAGGAAAAAGGGGTAATAACACACCTCCAATGAGAACATCGACCCTCCAGACAGGATAATCACATGAGATGAACCTTCACTGGTAGTCACACGATCTCGATTTTGCATTGGCACTCGAGCCTCAGATATTTGCGCAGCCTAAATTACAGTATATATAATGGCAAGGGTCAGATTAGATTGTAATTACAGCCGAAAAGGTGGTACCTGCTGGTAGAGACAAACGGGTTCTGGGGGTTCACGTAGCCTTCCGAATATAACATTTTGCACATGCTTTAGATACGAGTGAGTCAATGCAGCAGCAACGGACACCTGAGAGAGAAAGGATGATGATAAAAATGGATTTGCGATAGGGCAAGGAAGGTAGTGCTTAGTCAGATGGCAGTAGTACCTGAGGGTCATCTGAAAATCGAATCATAGAACTATGCCGTTTCAAACCCAGGTATGCATTGGAATACACAGGCAAAGGCGTTCGAGAGCGTAAAATAACATTATCCATCACATCTTCCACATAAGAACATGGGTAGCCTGACAAAGAAGAAAAATCAAGGCTTGTTGACACTGAATATGAGTAAGAGAAGGATGAACAGCAGCAGCTGACCTCTGCGTCTGGCATTCCCTTTTTCTCGCAATTCAATGTGCTGCTGCAGAAGGGGGCCACTTCCCCGCATAAACCCATTTATGGCTTGTTCTGCTGCATGGTACTCACTCTGTGACTTGCAGAGAGGAGATGCACTGCGTACAACAACTCAAAACGCATGAACAATTGTCCTGCCTCATCACAGGCAACACCACCACGTGCTTAGCCATGTTCTATGACTCTCAGCCACCACCCTATTCCTTACACACAATGAACTGAAACAGCAGCATAATCATCGCTATTACCATGTAGTACCTCCCCTCCCCAATGAGAGACATTATCACCATGAATAACAGCGGTTCCATGTGCAGTGTGCCACTATAAACAAGGCAACACCACCACCACCAACAACAACAATAACAGCATATATTTATACTCACCTCTTGAGCCAGCGATGCAAAGTGTCTGACAGAGAGGGCAGAGGCAGCCTCTGCAGTCGAAGGGGGTTATGATTAAGCAGAGCATTGTACGTTAATGTTCTTCCCTGGGATGCACTCATCGGGATATCGATGTATGAATTGAGAATAGTCAAGCAGCGCCCAGGAATTTATACCAGCCACAATTCCAATTCTTCTCATTTAAACTGCGCCAGTGAAAAGATTAAGTGAGTTTACAATGAGGCCGACGACATAAGAGCCAGTACAATCACTACGAGGACAGGAGAGTACAGTATACGGCAATAAGTAGGGAAGTAAGGCCATAAGTGGACCACACAATGAAAACTATGGCCAATAAAATCAGTAGGGGGGGAGGAGAGTGCGGTAGAAGGAATAGAAATGAAGGAAATCAGGCGATAAACGAAATCACCTTCAGAACCACGGATTCAAGTAGAATTCAATCAATGAGGGCCAACGGTAACGGGGCCAGAGCAGTAGAATTACCAAGATTAAACCCCCCTCAGTGTAATGGGATTACCCAGATTAAATCCTCAGCGCATTTGTAAGTCAGCCACTTATCATTGCAAAAACTCAGCATATTACTGACTCATCGTTAAGACCAAAAACCAAGAAATACTCGAAATATATCACGTCTAGAGGTGTCAACTGCCAACGAAAACCCTCCATGGATTGGCAAACAGTATAGTTATAATTATGAAACAGATGGACTGTCAGACTGTCGCCAACAGTCACCCAACTGTCACCAAGTATCAGGCTTTTTAACCACTTACACTTACCCCAACCACAACTATGAATCACATTAGTACCGGGTAGGGGTCTCACCAATCTCGTTGAGCTGGCGCAACTTCACAAAAACAATTAAAACGTTTTTGATAGTTGGTTGACAGTTGGACAGTTAAATTCCAGATGACAGTTCACAGTTGACACCTCTAGTCACGCCTCCGGTGCTTGCGCCGTCTATGTAATGACTCGTTGTTGGGAGAGTAAGTAACATCCAGTACGATGTTTACCCCACCCAAGATTTCCATTGTGCTGAGGTCATAGTTGGTTATGAGCTCTCGTGAGAGTATTTCCATTCTTGCAGGTTATGGAGTATGAAAAATTACTCAATTCCCAATGTGCATGGCGTAAAGAGTGACTTGATTTGACCAAGTTTCTCACTCACTCTCTGTAATATCCAATAATAGTGGATTATTGATTCAAAGTAGCTGAAACAGGACAGAATACCTGTGTGGACCACCTTGTGCGCTATTGGCAGCAGAGGGAGAGTAATATCCAACTAAATCTGATCTGTTTAGTTGTATTACTGTTACACGATAACCTGCAAAAATGGAAATACTCTAGCAAGCCTATAACCAGGACAGTACCTACACAATGTAACCACTTTGCCCCCACGCACCCCGATAACAGCCTATACGATGTTTTCATGTTAACCTCTACCCCCAACAACGTGTCATAATTGGCCGGCGCAAGTAGGTGAGGCTTGACGCTTTTGGAATCTGACCACTCAGGTTCAGGCCGTAACATCCTCAGGTATAACATCCGTATGCTACAATATACGATATTTGAACATCCCAAAGTTATTTTCTATTACCATCGCTTGCGCCTACAGATTTATGTTTTGTTTACATTTTCGTTTAAGTTGATCGTGGATTTCTAACCCTAACCCTAACTCCCTGACCTCCTAACCTTAACCCTAACCCCCTGACCTCCTAACTTTAACCACCTAACTCCCTAACCCTAACCCTAACCCTAACCACAACCGCCTAACCCTGAACCCTAACTCTAGCCCTAACCCTAAAACCCGAAATTATATACTATCAATCGCAGTGAGCCAGTGGTTGGTGTCTTAGACGTCGCTTTGTGGCGGCATGGCGTGGCTGAGAGCGCATCAAACCTAGTTTGAGACGACGTTTTAACGTGGAGGGGCTGTTCATCCGCTTGTAAGTTGCATAATTATAGTGGGCCATCGCCTAACTCTAACCCTTATATTCATCCGTGCTATACATCACTTGGTGACTTGCATTTGTGGTGCTTAGAGTGTACTAACCTTAGTTTGAGGTGTTTTAACGTGGGGGGGGGCATTCACTCAATTTTAAATTGCATACTAATACGCTGGGTCGTGGACTATAGCCAGAGCCCAACGACCGACAGACGAAGAAGGAGGAAGATGATAGTAAATGAAGGAGAGTCAGACACGTCAGATAATATCCCCGTTGAAGGAGGGGGTTTGTATAGTGATAGTGAAGTGGAGACGGGCCAGGGTGATGGCTCCATGCTGCTTCCAGGAGACAACAGTGATGATGATGGAGAAGGAGTTTCGGATGAAGGTGAAGGAGAGGATTTGGAGGAGAATATGGAGGCTGACTACGTTGCAATTCCAGGACTGGATACGTACGATCCAAGTCTTATGGATAAAAGGGAATATGAAACCATGGATGTTAAGGACAGAATGGCAGCCGAGGAGGATTTGACAGACAGGGATGCAAGGGAGCGTGACAGAAAGGGGGCGTTGGAAGGGCTATTAGATGAATACGGAGAAGAGGATGAGGCTGATAGACGTGCGAGAAGAGCAAGGTTTGGTATCAGAGAGGACAGGAAAGGGGCGGGGGGCGATAAAGAAAGTGATGGACTCGCGAGAGAAGGGGGTGACCACCGCCCGGATGAAGATACAGATGATGGGGGAGATGAGGATGAGATCAACCTTGAAGAGTTCAACGTTCCCCTTCAGGAGTGGTTGGGCCAGGAGCACACCAGAAAAGAAGTGAGACGCCGTTTCAGACGTTTCCTCCAGACCTTCCCTGAGGGCAGCGAACAACCGATTCACGTATCACTCATCCGAGCCATGTGCTCAGCAAACCTAGCTAGCTTGGAGGTGTCATACACTCACCTGTCGAGCGAGATGCCCCTACTGGCCATATGGCTAGCTGAAGACCCACGTGACATGTTGGATCTCATGGATGAGGTAGCTACTAGGCTGGTTGCACGCCACTTTCCGGAGTACCATCACATTCAAGATGTGATACACGTCCGTATCACCGATCTACCCGTTACTGACAGAATTCGGGACCTGCGTGAGGTTCATCTACGAGGCCTAGTACGAGTGGCTGGTGTGGTTATACGTAGGACAGGAGTTTTCCCGCAGCTGTGCCTTGTCAAATACACTTGTCAGGCTTGTGGAATGATCCTTGGGCCGTACACTGCCAACACAGGAGGAAGCGGGGGGGGTGGAGAATCTCGCCCGTTGTCTTGCCCTTACTGCCCAAGCAATGGGCCCTTCCACCTCAATCAGGAGGAGACAGTTTATCGAAACTTCCAGAAAATTACTTTGCAGGAGAGCCCAGGTTCTGTCCCTCCCGGACGGATTCCCAGGTGCAAGGAAGTGATTTTGCTATCCGATCTCATTGACATTGCAAAACCTGGAGAAGAGGTTGAAGTTACGGGGATCTACTCACATTCTATAGAGACATTCAGCCTAGCAAAGAGAGGGGGCTTTCCCATTTTCAGCACTCAGATTGAGGCAAACCATGTACTGAAGCAGGAGAGCCGAATGTCAGCCCATGCCCTTACTGATGCAGACAAGGTGGAACTGCAGAATATGGCGCGTGACCCACGGATTGGTAAACGTATTATAGCATCAATTGCCCCGAGCATCTATGGGCACAAGCACATAAAGCAGTGTATTGCAATGGCTCTTTTTGGGGGATGCGCTAAGGATGTTAACGGGAAGCACCGTATCCGTGGAGACATCAATGTGCTTTTGCTGGGTGATCCAGGAACAGCAAAGAGTCAGGTTCTCAAGTACTGCGAACAGACAGCTCCTCGAGCGGTGTACACAACTGGTAAAGGCGCTTCAGCAGTCGGTCTCACTGCCGCAGTACACCGAGACCCACTCACCAAGGAGTGGACTTTGGAGGGAGGAGCTTTGGTTCTTGCTGACAAGGGCGTATGTCTTATTGACGAGTTTGACAAGATGACGGAGCAGGATAGGACCTCCATCCACGAAGCCATGGAACAGCAGAGCATAAGCATTAGCAAAGCAGGCATTGTCACGAGTCTGCAAGCTCGTTGCAGTGTTATTGCAGCGGCTAACCCTATTGGCGGACGTTATGATGCCACGCTTACGCTGGCTGAGAACGTAGAGCTCACTGACCCAATCCTACAAAGATTCGACTGCTTGTGTGTCGTTCAGGATATTGTAGACCCTGTTGCAGATGAACAGCTGGCGCAGTTTGTTGTGGGGAGCCATATTCGCAG
>PJEL010002953.1_pt1 | contig 14982 bp, 10 predicted proteins | sample 1853271 | NCBI WGS metagenome assembly PJEL01 (sample SAMN08108733, study PRJNA415343) | Invertebrate metagenome, whole genome shotgun sequencing project. | host: Globobulimina | place: Sweden: Gullmar Fjord | collected 2015-08 | reverse complement strand
GGTCGGTTGATGACGGTGGGTTGGCGCGATTTTCCAACCATCAACAGTGACTCACGGTTCGGCGGGATCGCCTACTCGCACGATGGCGGGGCAAGTTGGACCAATCTAGATCTGTTGGATGCACCAGCAGGTTTCCCATTGGATTCAGAGCTTACGGATCCAGTGTTGACCGTAGATTCTGGTGGTACCTTTTATTACTGGAGTGAATTGTTTCGTCCGGTGAGTTCGACCCATCATTTCGTCTATAGGTCAAATGACAACGGTGTGACATGGGATGAACCGGTCTTGGTCCAAAGTCCAGCAACCTCTGGCGACAAAGAATGGCTTACTTGCGACCGTACCGGTGGACAAGGTGACGGACATCTCTACGCAGGCTGGAACAATTTTGGATTGGGAGGCCAGTGCTTTGTTCGCTCAACCGATGGTGGCGATTCGTACTCCTCACCTGTTCGTTTGTCTGACAACGGCGGAACCCAATGGATGATGCAATTCGCAGTTGGGCCGGATGGCGAGGTGTACGCAGCCTGGCGGAATATGAATCAGAATGCAATCTACGTGACCAAGAGCGACAAAGCAAAGGATCCAAATCAGAATCCAACTTTTGATGCATTTGGCGGCGGTGGGAACTTTGGCCAAGACATCAAAGTGGATGATGGCAACGATCCTGGTTTTCTTAACGTCTCGCCTGTGGGTTTTCATCAAGTGTATATCGATGTCGATCACTCTGATGGCCCTTCCCGTGGATGGGTCTACATCGTGTGGGCAGATCGCCGCAACGATATTTGTGATATCTATTTCTCACGCAGCACGGATGGCGGATTTACTTGGGACACCAGCAAGCGACTTAATGATGACTCGTTTGGCAATGGAGCATATCAGTGGATGCCCGCGATGTCCGTCGCTCCCAATGGTCGGATTGATGTCGTGTGGTATGACAGTCGCAATAGCCAAGGGCACAACCCACCCTGGATGGAATTGTACTGCACCAGCAGTGATGATGGGGGAGCGACGTGGGAAACGAATGAACAGCTCAGTCATGAATTTGACGCCACAGATGGTTGGCCATCTCAGTCAAAAATTGGTGACTACATTCAGACCGTCTCGGATGATGCGGGTGTCAACATCGTGTACTCCGCCACCTTCAATGGTGGGCAGGATGTTTACTTCCGTCGAAAGAGCTTCTTTGCTCTCGATATCCCACGAATCGTGGCGGGGACGACCGCTGAATTTAACGTGACTGCCGGCAAGGCGAATACGGCCACCTATCTCGCATACAGCACGAAAGGTGACGGGGCAACGTACATTGCATTCTTGAATGTGACGCTTGGCCTCAAGAATCCCAAGCAGGCTGGTGGCAAAAAGAATACCGATGGTGCAGGCGATGTGCAATGGATGTTGCCTATTCCACCCGGCGCGAAGGGCATTGATTTATGGATGCAGGCGGCTCAGCCTGAGAACATAACCAATGTTCTTCATAAAGAAGTACAATAGAGACGGCAGATGCATCTGATGATGACATCCAACGCACCTCCATATGTTTGATAACATGTTCCCTATTCGAATAGGACCTGATAATGATGACGCAAAATGCCATGAGCAAGAAGAATACCGTACGTTGGCTTACCGTTAGTGCGATCGGAACCATGGCTTGGTCCGGCGCAGTGTGGGGGCAGATTGATCCGGGAGTGCAGATCAATACGGATAATAACAACGACAACATTGTCGGTGATGCTGCCAACGAGCCATCATTTGTAGTTAATCCACTTGATCCGAATAATATGGTCGCAGGTTGGCGACAGTTTCCGACCATCAACTCCAATTTTCGATTGGCCGGCGTCGCCTTTACAATTGATGGCGGCGTGACGTGGACTAATCTAGGTGTACTCGATGAACCGCCCGGAACGAATAATCCCAACCAAACTGACCCAGTCTTAGCTGCAGACTTAGATGGGAATCTATTCTACAACAGTATGTTGTTCGGCTCAGCGGACGGCCAAGTCGTCTACAAGAGTACTGACGGGGGCGCCAGTTGGGAAGATGCAGATTTCATCTATGCTGATGGTACCGACAAAAACTGGTATGCAGTCGATCAGCGGTCAAGTGGGCAAGGCGCAAGCAACCATTATGCTACATGGCAGTTTGGTGGCGGTCGATTCGCGAGATCAACTGATGGCGGTCAGACTTGGGATACGTGGGTCAATGGCGCAAGCATCTACGCCTATCTCGAAACAGATACCCAAGGTACTGTGCACACCGGATGGTGGACGGGCGGAGGCATTTCGTATCGAAAGAGTACAAATGCCAAAGATGGTAGCCAAACTCCAACGTTTACACCGACCAAGTTTATCCCCTTTGGCGATTTGCCGTGGCAGTTACCGATCAATCCCGCAGGGGCTGCCGGCATGATTACGATTGATACACCACAGGAAGGTGAGCCAAATGATGGCGCGGTGTACATGATGGCTTCATCGGTCACGAACAGCGATGTTTGTGATGTAATGTTTGCGAAGAGTCTGGATCGAGGCCAAACGTGGTCAACGCCAATTCGCGTGAACGATGATTCGGATACTAATGACTTCAATTGGATGTCTGCAATGTCGCTCGCACCTGGCGGACGTATCGATGCAGTGTGGCTGGACACCCGTGATGATCCGGCGCATTTTCTTTCCAAGTTGTACTACTCCTGCTCCTATGATGGAGGAGACACTTGGATTCCAAATCGCGCGTTGACCGCTGCTTTTGATACATCGCTTGGGTGGCCTAATCAGAACAAGATGGGCGATTATTTTCAGAATCAATCATCCAATTCGCTTACCAATATTGTGTATGCTGCCACGTTCAACGGTGAACAGGATGTTTATTTCCTGCGACACCACCCTATCAACCTTACTGTTGGCCCGATGAACGGCGGCCAGAATACGGTCTTTGCCATCACTGATGCAAAGCCGAACTCGAAGGCCTATCTGACGTATTCAATGGCTGGCGCCGGTGCAACCAATGTGGCTGCATTAGATGTTACGCTTGGAATAAAGAACCCCAAGCTAGCCGGTAGTGCTCGTACAACAGATGGATCAGGTGCTACCGCATGGAATCTCCCCGTACCTAATAGCGCTACGGGCAAGCAAGTGTGGATGCAAGTCGCTCAACTCGCAAACACCAGCCAAGTGGTTACGCAAACCGTGCAATAGGATTTAGTTTGGTCTACGCTCTTTCATTGGACTGAACGAGAACACTGTTCTCGTTCAGTGTGGTGTACTGTTGTATTTTTCCTCGGTACAAGGGTGAGATCTGTCGTGGCCGATGGTTTAGCTGATGATCTGATTGTCAATCGTGGAAATGCAGGGTAGCTCATTGCAGCTTGTCTGCTCGGACGCTTGAGAGAGCATTCGAATGCCTAAGGCGTGTGCAGGCAAGTTTTTGGCGCAGGTGGTTCTACCCGTGCCATCAACATTCTTGCGACAGAGGATTCGCTTGCGATTGACTCCTTTGATTCCGAAGTCCTCACAGAATCCTGCTTTTCGATTGAGAACAGATTGACCTGGTTTATGGCCAAACCCAATGGCGATTGCTGCATGGGGGGTGGCGCCGCTCACATTCCAATGGGCTTCCGTTCCAGCATGCAGCGCATCCACCTCGAGCTGCAAACACGTTGTTGAAACTCCGGTAGACGCAAGGGCATCATGAGGTCCAACGTGATTGAGAATGAGCGATCGCCTAAAGCCGTTCATGGGAGCGAAGGTGAAAACGTTGCCTTCCCAATCAATCATCCAGTACAGCCCAGAGTCAGCATCAAAGGCAAGGCCTCCACTGTCAAATCGTTTGCCGTTGTAAATGAGATTGCTGGATCCATCGTTGACATTGATGTCATACAAATCACCCACCCCTGCAAAAGAAGCAACCACTGATTGACGCACAGGATCATACAAGAAATCATCTGCCCAAATGGTGGGTTGGCCAATCCAAGTGGGAGTGCCAAGCAAAGGATCGATTTCATAGAGGCCGCGCCCATCCGTCGATTGAGCGGCAAATACAGTGTCGCGAACTGGGTCGTAGACCAGACTAAAGAGATCGACAAGTCCATGTTCGCCAATGTAGGTGGTCTTGGCAGTGGTTAAATCTATTGTATAGAATCCAGTATCATTACGACCGGGGGTGAGGTACATGATGCTCATTCGACTATCCCACGCCATATCACCAAAATCAAATGCGATGCCGAGTTGGCCGACATCTGAAAATGTAAGTGAATTGGTGTCAAATTTTCGGAGCATATTGTCAGAGGTACGAATGGTGTACAAATCACCTGCGTGCGCGGTGCGCGCAGACATCCCATTCTGAAAAACTACCCCTCCCAAAATCAACCCTGCTACGATCGCCTTGGTCATTTTCATATCTTTCGCCCTCCTCTATGTAACATAGAGAAAAAATATGGTGGATTTTTGTTGCTCTGTGTGCAGCCTGTATCGATTACAACGACCACAGTATACCTATGTCTGATATCTTCAACCGCAGGATTAGGGGGGAATTGGAGATTGGCGCAATTCTCTTGTTATCTGTGAAACACTGCACATGAGTATTCTTGTGACACCAGATTCAAAAACAAGAATGGGAGGCGGCGCAACTCCTGTCGTAAACGACTATTGGGTAGGCAGAGAATGTTAAAAATCATTAGATGCCACCAATTAGAGCGGTAACGAGCACTGCAAAAATCTCTAGGGGGCTTTCTTTTTGACGATCCAGTCCGTTGCCCCAGAGTAGTCAATTTGGTGCGAGTAAAAAGGCCGATTTGATCCACTGAGAATGGGAGTAGGGTAGAACGGGCAAGGAAAATCGGAAAAACGACCTGTCAAGGAGATGTTTTCCATATGAAGTCGTAAGGAGGGCCGACGGGAAATGTATACAAGCGATGTAGGTGAAATGACATCATCGCAAAAATCAAGAGAGATTGCCAATCGTCTTATTCTGGCATGCCGGAAAGCGCGGAATATCTACCCGTGGTTGGAGAGTGTTTATGCAGACGCCTTTACGTATTCTAGTGGTCGGCCAAGACAGTACATCAATTGCAAACATAGAAGAGAAATTGACATCCCATGACTTGCCGTGGGACATTCGTCAATCAACTTCACCATCACAAATACTTGCAGAGATCAACCACCACCCATGTGACGCCATTGTGGTGAGTTGCTCCATTTCGGAATCTGATCGCAACTGCATGGTAAAGGGAATTCGAAGCCAATCTAATCTTGAACTGTTGCCCATCGTCGTCGTTGTAGGCGCTGACGATGATGAGTACGCAAGGCAAGCAATTGATCTGGACATCCTGACGATTCTTAGATCGCCTCTGCATTCGGAGGAGCTCGCCATTGCGGTACAGAATGGAATTGGCCAAAGTAAACGGCTGGCTCGTTTGCAGGGTCGTATTGCAGAACTCGAGCAATCCGAAGGGGAGCGAGTCAAGGAATTAGACAAATTGCAGCGGAATGTCATTTGCAGGTTGGCAAAGACAGGTGAGTATCGAGATGAAAAGACAGGGCATCATGTCATTCGTGTGGGATTGAGCAGTCGACTCCTAGCTCAGGCACTCGACATGTCTGAAGAGTTCGTTGATTCGATTCATTTGGCAAGCCCGCTTCATGACATTGGGAAGATTGGCATCAGCGAAAAAATCCTTCTAAAGCCCGGTCCGTTGAATCGCGAAGAACGGCAAACAATGGAAGAACATTGTAAGATCGGATTCAATATTCTGAGCGATCGTAATGCTCTCGGCGAACCTACTGAACAGTGGAATCATCTCGAAAAATCTGATGCAATTCAAAATCACCCGATTCTTGCGATGGCAGCTGAGATCGCTCAATATCATCACGAGCGTTGGGACGGGCTTGGGTATCCGCACGGCTTGCAAGGCGATGACATTCCCATCGCAGCCCGAATCGTTGGTGTGGCTGACGTCTTCGATGCACTTACACATGTTCGGCCGTACAAAGAAGCGCGACCTATTAGGGAAGCGATCAAGATCATGGATCGACAAACTGGGAAGCACTTCGATCCCGCGGTGATGAGAGCCTTTCATCAATGTCAAATTGAGATGATTGAAATAACCAATCTCAATAGTAGTCCCAACACTCGAATGGCAGCTTGATCAATTGAGATCCAAAGAGTTGATTCGGTCAATCATGCAGCGCACCATTCCCCAATCTCGCTTTGTATGTTGAAAGCATAGCCGATTCATATCTCGGTAGTCTCTTTCGACGTCGAATGGGCCGCGTTGTGTCATGCGCCCTGTTTGAACCAACGATGCGTAGTCCGTATTTAGCCTATCAAGCTGTTCGGGTGCGAGTGTCCCATTGAGGCGAATGACAAGTTGATCACGCACATACCGATTTGAATGGTAATTGCGATAGAATTGTCGAATATGGTTAGCCGCATCCTCAGGTGAAGAAGCCAAATAGTAAAGGTTCAGATCACTTTCGCTGATCCAACCGCTGCCCAGCAATTTGGTTCGCACGTATCGATCCCATTCTTTCCAGTACCCTCGCTCTGCCTGTGCGCCATCTTCGCCGCCTTCGAGCATGACGACCGGGACCAGATGCGACTTGCCAGTTTGAATGAGCGTAAGCGCCTCGAAATTTTCATCTTGGGTGCCAAACCCACCGGGGTACAGTGCCACCGCATTCGACTGGCTAACAAAGATGAGTTTGCGAGTGAAAAAGTACCGAAAATTAATGAGTTTTTCGTCGCCGAGAATGACACTGTTGGCCGTCGTCTCGAATGGCAAACGTATGGACACTCCAAAGCTCGCATCTCGCCCCGGGCCTTCATGACCTGCCTTCATGATGCCATCGCCCGCGCCGGTGATGACCATCCATTGGTGCGTTTTAGCCATGAGTCGAGCGAACTCGACCGCCGACAGGTAATCTGGATGATCTTCAGGTGTTCTGGCCGAGCCGAATATCGAGAGTTTGGGTGTGTTTTCGTATTGTGCAAACACGTTGAACGCATAGCGAAGCTCTTTGAATGCGGCACAAAGGAGCCTCAATTCACCGCTGTCCCGTCCATCGGGTATGAGTTTGAGCGCCGTTTCGACCAAGTCGGTAACTTGCCGACCTTCAAACGTTTCAGTATTGACACCCGTCATAGAAACAAGTGAAGCAACTGAATCCAAGATGAGAGGGTCACGAGGATCCAAGATTGGGTCCTCAGGCATATGTGGTTCAGGAAAGGCCTGCTGAAACTCGTCGTTCATGGAAGTCATACCATTGTGATCCTGTTCGTGTGATTGGGGTAGTCTTGACCGCTCTGCGAGACCGGATCAATGAATACGAGACTGCAATTCGGCCATCTGAGAAGCGAACACTGACGATAGGCGAAAGTGAGCAAAGAGCAAGTCCAAACGTTGCTGCGGGCATCACTTTGTTGACGAAGAGCATACACTGAAAGAGGTAGCCGGCAGTGTGACGTCTATTTCATTGGTCGATTTGGATGAGCACACCAAAGCATGAATGTGTTTTAGATTTGGAGTCGGTTTTGAACGGGTCAAAAAATGCTTCTTCAGAATATGTTATCGGAATTGATCTTGGCGGTACACACTTTCAAATCGGTGTGATCAATCATGCCCGTGAGATCGTCGGTCGCTCCCGTGGGCTCACATTGGCCAAAGACGGCGATGGTGGTGATGGAGTCACCCGGAAGTTATGCAGCGGCATTCATGAGGCAGTGGAGGCAGCGGGTATCTCATTAGATGCAGTGTCAGGAATCGGGGTGGGGACACCTTCGCCGATTGATTCGACGTTTCGGATTGCAATGCATGCAGTGAATCTTGAGTGGCTGAATTACCCGCTGGCTGATCGCCTGACAGAAATGATGGGTGGGTCAATCGGGGTAACACTGGATAATGATGTGAACTGCGCGATCTGGGGAGAGTACAAATTAGGTGCAGGTCAACGGTCGAAATCGTTGCTCGGCCTGTGGATTGGCACTGGCATCGGAGGTGGCCTCGTTTTCGACGGCAACCTGTATCATGGTGCGTTCGGTACTGCAGGTGAAATTGGGCGCACTATCGCATTCCCGGATCGCAATGCAGATTCTTGGGTGTATGAAGATCATGCTTCCCGATTGTCTTCAGTGCAAGCTATTGAACATGCGATCGTGCAAGGAGATTCGACGTCATTAGCCTCTCAGTATGAGCAAGACGGTATACGTGGTCTCCATTCATCGAACTTGGCGCATGCGGTCAACGCCGGTGACGAGGTTGCGTGTCGGGTGCTTCGACAGTCGGCTCAATTGACCGGAGTGATGGCGGCCAATGCTGCAACATTGCTGAGTCTGGATCGTATCGTGGTTGGCGGTGGAATCGCTGAAGAAATGGGCGAAGTCTTCATTCCATGGATGCGGGAGCAGTTTGATAAGGCAGTCTTCCCTGCTGAGCTCAAAAAGGTCTCCATACAGGTTACGCAACTACGTGAGAATGCAGGAGTGTTTGGGGCCGCTCTGCTCGCTCGAGAACGTCTTATTGAAAAACGGAGTTAGATCATCGTGCAATCTTCAGCCAAAGTAGCAGCATCGAAGACGACAGGGGAAGCCTCTGCTGCAGATGTTCAGTATGTATTGGAGGCAAGAGAAGTTGGCATTGATGTGATGCGTCGTACAGAATGGCTCCTCACCGACGGGTGCGGTGGGTATGCAATGGGGACTGCAGCCGGGCTAAACACAAGGCGGTATCACAGTCTTTGTACCTTTGCTACTCGGGCGCCACTTGGTCGAAGCCTTCTCGTCAATGCGGTGCACGAGCGATTGGTCATGGAACATGATTCTGCCGTGCATGATCTAAGCCTGCACGAGTTTGCAGATGGCACGGTCGGCCCAGGTTTGTTTGAGTCGCTTCTTCGATTTGAAAAGAACGTTGATAGTTGCAGATGGACCTATCGAATTCGAAATTTCGAGATTACACGTGAACTGCAACTGCGCTACGGCGAAGGCGGAGCCAACATTACCTACCGCATTCAAGGGCCGTTCGAAGGCGAGCGATTGCGTTTTGAAGTGCGACCTCTCATGCGATTATCCGATCATCACAAACTGCGTGGTGCGCAATCATATCATCGTTCAAACTCAGAAATCCCGGCTGGCGTGGTGGTAACGGGTAGCTCGGGCGAGGCCGCCCTGCAATCCAATGAAGCAAGATTTATAGATAAACCGGAAATGTGGTATGATTTTACGTACGTTGAAGAACGTGCACGTGGAATGGATCACCTAGAGGATCTGCACAGCCCTGGATATTTCGAATGTTCGAAGGTCGACGATGAGAACACGATGAAGTGTACGATTCATATTGGGCCGAGAGCCAATTCAATAAATGAAAATGAGCATCCGCCTACTCGGGCTAGACATATGGAGCGTATTACGCAGTCTTTGCGATCATCATTGCCCAAATTGGTAGAGTCATATCCGGCGTTGATCGCAGCAGCGGATGATTTTGTAGTTCCGCGTCGCGTCAAGGATCGCCATCTCAAGACCATCTTGGCGGGGTATCCATGGTTTTCAGATTGGGGACGTGATACTTGTATTTGCTTGCCTGGACTTCTTCTTACGACCGGGAGACATAAGGAAGCCCTTGATACCCTGTGCGCGTTTGCAGAACATCGTCGTCGAGGACTCATTCCAAACATGTTTGATGATGAAGGTGGAGCAGCCCATTACAATACAGTTGATGCGTCACTGTGGTTTTGTCATGCTGCCTGCGCCTATGTCCATGCTTCCGACGATCTGGCTGGCTATCGTGAACACCTGCATGAAGCGTGTTTGGATATCATTGCACACTATCAGCATGGAACAGATTTCAATATCCATATGGATTCACAAGATGGTCTGATCGTCGCGGGAGATGATACGACTCAATTGACATGGATGGACGCCAAGCGTGACGGGGTGACCTTTACACCGCGTCACGGTAAAGCGGTTGAGATTAACGCGCTGTGGTATCACACACTGCGCTCGGTCGCGGCAGTCTCAATGTCATTCGATCCTGAGAATGCCAAACGACTGGATGATTTAGCCCATTATGTTGGCCCAAACCTGCGTGAATCATTTTGGTATGCAGAAGGGGGCTATCTTTTTGATTGCCTATTCCCAATTGAGAGTAGGGACGGCCAAGTGGAATGGCAGCCATCAAAACAGATTCGACCAAATCAACTGTTTGCAGTTAGTTTGGAGTTTGGCGCATTCAGTACAGATCAGCAACGAGCAATAGTTTCTACCTGTCAATGTGAATTGCTTACGCCAATTGGTCTGCGCACACTGAGCCCGAATGATCCAGAATACCACGGACGTTTTGAGGGGCGGATGTTTGATCGGGACGGCGCGTATCACCAAGGTACAGTGTGGCCCTGGTTGATTGGGCCGTTCGTAGAAGCGACGCTGAGAAGTGAACATGGTTCGGATGAATCGATCAAACGATCGCAAGGCATTTTGAATCGACTGCTTGAGCCGATGGCTCCTCCTCACCCATCGGTGTTGCATGGGCCCGGAGCAACGAGTGTGCAAAGTGTAGAGCAACTCTTCGAAGTGTACGATGGTGACGATTCACCTGAGCGGATGCGCATGCCCGGCGGATGCATTGCTCAAGCGTGGTCGATCGCTGAGCCACTTCGATGTTTGGGGTTGATTGAAAAACTACGCTCCGGTGCTCTGACTATGTAGATTTGAATCTATGGAATCGAAGATTGGTCCCACACAATCTACATACAGATTAATCGTAATTCTGCTGTGGAGTGGATTCCAGTATGCGATGAATGATGTCAAGCGATGTTAAACTTTCGCCGGCGGCTGCATAGTTCAACACCAAGCGATGACGCAGGATCGGAATCGACACTCGACGGACATCATCCGCACTCGGGGCTGCTCGGCCTTCCAATGCGGCAAGGCATTTGGAACCAAGAATCAAGTGCTGGGCAGCGCGAGGGCCTGCACCCCAAGAGACATACGGTCGAACGGTCGTCGCATTGCACGTGGGGTCGTCCGGCCGGGTTGCCCGCACCAAGTCAACCGCATGGTCCACCACATGTTCAGAAGCGGGGAGAGCAGAAATCAGTTTCCGAAAGCGCCTTAGATCGTCACGTGTGAAAATTTGTTGTACAGACTGTGCCTGAATGCTATCTAGGTTAGCCGCAATCGCGCGCTCTTCTTGTTTCGACGGATATTCAATCCACAAACTGAAAAAGAAGCGATCCAATTGAGCCTCTGGCAGTGGGTACGTACCCTCTTGTTCGATCGGATTCTGGGTTGCAATGACGATGAACGGCTCATCCAATGGACGTGTCTTTCCTGCAATGGATACTTGAGATTCCGACATTGCTTCGAGCAGTGCAGCTTGAGTGCGTGGGGGAGTACGATTAATTTCATCCGCCAAAATCAAGTTCGAAAAAATGGGCCCAGGTTGAAATTGCATCGATCGAGTACCGGTTGTTGCATCGGATTGAATCAACTCAGTTCCCAAAATGTCAGATGGCATCATGTCGGGAGTGAATTGGATTCGAGTGAAATCCAAGTCCAGACATCGCCCAAGCGTGCGTACCAAGAGTGTCTTAGCCAATCCGGGTACGCCGATGAGTAACGTGTGCCCCTGACAGAAGAGTGCGACCAGCAGTTGTTCGACGATGTCGTGTTGTCCCACGATCACCTGTCGAATCTGCTCCCGAAGGGCGATATACCCTGCTGCAAGCTGATCGAGATCTTTCTCAGTTATTTGCGGTTCGTCCGGATTTTTTGGTTGGGGATTCTGCATTTGTGTGGCATAATAGGGGGACTTTACGGAAATCAACGGCAATATTGGAACGACCCATAATCACCGTTGCTACTTCTTAGGAAAAGACGTGTGACTGATTCATCCGTGGCGGAGCCATGAATCGGACGAGAGGAAGACACGAGTTTTCGCGTAGTAAGCTCAACCTGAAGGAAGACTCATGGCCTATTTTCGTGCCCGTGGCATTAAAAATAAGAATGGCATAGATTGTGTTTGTACTGATTCGAAGGTAGCAGCGCTTCCAACCATGGCGGTAGATAGCGATGAGGCTACTGAGGTTCAAACCAAGCCCGCGCCACCAAAGCAAAAGCCAACAAGTAAATCCAAACCTGCCCGTCCCCATCGCAAAATGGATCGCATGCCTCAATGGCGTGTTCTGTTACACAATGACGATGTGAACGACATGGGTTATATTGTTGACACACTGATGGGTCTTACCACACTTTCGTTTGAAGATTCATACCGGTGTATGTTCGAAGCGCATAGCCAAGGATTGTCACTGGTTACTGTTACCCATCAGGAACGTGCAGAGTTGTATCGTGATCAGTTCTACTCGAAACTGATCCTCGTTTCCATTGAGCCAATGGAAGAGTAGCCACAGTCCCATCCGGACGGTGTTTCTTTATCGCTCACTCCCATCGATCTGAATACATTGAAAGACCCATGATCTTGGATCATGGGTCTTGTCATTCATATGGAGATCGCGAGATGCTTGTGTATGCGAGGGGGAATTAATTCTTGCCCCGGATTGCATCAGCCATTAGCTCATCTACCTGGCTCTCTGTATGGGTATCCTTCTCATTGGCGCGCATTTGCAGTCGTTCACGAAATGCTTCCAATCTCTTACTCATCTTCTCAAGTTCGTATTCGCGAAAGCTCTGTTTGACATCAAATTGGGCAGAAATGATTCGTTGCAGCCGTCGCCGATACGAATTCCATGCTTCGCTGCCTTCTTCGATTTTTGCCCCAAAGGCGATCTCAAGCTGTATCTCCTGCAGGGCTTTATGTAAGTTTTGATCTTCCAAGCGAAGTTCATATCGATCAGGATCTCGTACCAAATCGCGAATGAGGTCAGCATGCTCAAAAGCGAACCGTCGTAAATCCGTATTGAATCGTTGCGCTGAAGTGCTTTGAATCTCTAGCATTCTTGAATACAGGTTGGTGTCAAGATCCTTGATCACCTGCATGACGATGTTCAGATTTGCATCGTTAGCGATAACTCCATCACGATCAAAAAAATCATCTACGACCGATGCGCGTGACCGAATATCCTCACGAGGAGGTGAGCCGTTGGGACGATTCCCGTCGTCCACGCGTTCACGGTTGCCACGCGTTGGTGGATGATCCGTGTCGGGGATTTGAACTGCGCCACCCTGAGCTGGATCTTTTTGTCGTAGCAAATGCATGAAAAAATAGGCGGTTCTAGGGTTAACTGTTTCGCCGTTCACCAACACCTGCATGGGGCGGTCACCTTCGGCTGGCTTTATCTCAACATGGAAGTCAAATTCGCCGGCGGGAATACCCTGCCCAAACGAATCGTCACCCGAAAACCTACCTCTCCGTCGAGGTCCGCCTCTTCCATTCTCTTCGTCGTCACGGGTTCTTGCCTGCCCTCTATCGCGCGCTCCTGATGGTGGTGGGGGCGGCGGAGCTTTGTCCAACTCTTCCTGTTGATCTTGCACATTCTCTTGAGCAATTGCTGAGTGGGCGAACGGCAGCATTTGCGTGCTCAAAACCAATGACAACAGTGTGGTCAAAGAAAAGCCAAGAAAGCTCAAACGACGAACATTCGTCTCCGCCGAGCTATTTGACAAAGGGTGGGCTGTAGTGTTCGGATGCATAATCAGAACTGCTTTCACTGTTTGAAATCTAAAAAAACCTGAGAGCGAGCATTCGTCTTCTCTGTAGATTCATCGATTCAGTTTGCCTTTGCAGCATGAAGGGGATTCAAAATGCACCCCAGTCCTCTTCAAAGTCATCTATCAATTCACTCAAGTCAGAAGAGGCGACTGCCATAAAGGATGTTGGAGTCATCTCTGCTGCAAAGGAAAGGCCAAAAGCTTCAATCTCTTCACCGAGCGATGCGAATTCTAATTCCAGAGCATCATCCGCAGATTGCTGTGACGAGGCCAAGACGGCTTGAGTATTGTCGCCGTCCGGAGTGTCCGTCTCATCACTCAATGCATACCCATTGCCCTGTTCGGATACAACTGTTGATCCCTGATGACGCATCAGCAAACCAACCGAGATCGTGAGCACAACCAATGCCGCTATTGCAATTGCTGTCCTGATTCGATGACGACCAATCACTCCCAATGGACTGAACGATAGAGAATCTGGCTGTTGAACGGATTGATTGGCATTTAAGCGAGCGACACTGGCTGCAAACACCCGGTCTGCACGATCTGCGGTCCAATTAGGAATGCGAGTCTCATCGCGCAATGTGCGCAAGACATACTGCTCAATCGCTTTGGATTCCTGATCCAAATCCTTGGCAAAGGAGTCAGCGGAGCTGTCGAGCTCCTCAAACGGTGGTGTCGTGTTATCTGGTTCGTTAGGCATGGCTTATCTATTCTACCATCATCATCAAGTCATTTAGGCTGTTGCGGCGGTGATGTCTCCGCTTCGTTCATCGATTCAATTTCATTGAATTCCAAGTCGAGGATGCTCTTTAATTTTTTCAATGCTCGGTGTTGTCGAGCGAGTACTGTTCCAATGGGCTGATCGAGAAGCTCTGCAATCTGCTTAAAGGACAGGCCGGTTAAGTGTCGTAACTCAACGATTTCCCGATCCGCATCGGTGAGTTCCATCATGGCCAGTCGCAAGGCCGTTGCTCGGTCAATTCGGTCATCGTCTACTGCGGTTTCATTGGTGGCCGAATCCGCTTGAACGAGAATTGCGGCAGGGGAGGAGTCGCCGGAGTCCGGTGATTGACCAACGCCGACCGCTTGGCGTTTCCGCCTTCTCATTTCGTCGCGTAACCTGTTCATCGCGATCCGAAATATCCATGATTCAAATCGTCCTTTTTCGACGTAGGCTCCGCTTCCAGCATTGCCTAATTTTTCCGCCACCGTACAAAAGACGGATTGTGTTAGCTCTTCTGCCAACTCCGCATCGTTACATCTCGAACGGAGCAGGCCAAATACACGTGGCCCATACCCGTCGATGAGTGTACGCCAAGCGGCCTGATC
>PJEL010002952.1_pt1 | contig 14984 bp, 14 predicted proteins | sample 1853271 | NCBI WGS metagenome assembly PJEL01 (sample SAMN08108733, study PRJNA415343) | Invertebrate metagenome, whole genome shotgun sequencing project. | host: Globobulimina | place: Sweden: Gullmar Fjord | collected 2015-08 | reverse complement strand
ACCGATCGCGTACCCGGGCAATTCAATGCTGCATATCTGTTTTGCAGAATGTGTTCGCCGATCCAAATCGGTCCCGCTCTGCACAATTCCACAAAGAGCCTGCCGATCAGGCTTCTTGTGGGCCCTGGCACAGCGTTCGTCCCACCTAATTGTGCGTTCATTTGCTTCATCCTTCCTGTTGGTGTATTGATCACTGTCTTCCGCATCCTGGCTGGCGGGTGGGCAATCATCAAAGGCCATGATGATGTCAGGGCCTAAATCGTTTTGAACATCAATCGCCATCTCAGGGTTCATGTGAATAGACCTGCCATCGATGATCGATTTGAATGTCACGCCATCCTCTGAAATCTTGTTGATATCCGACATTGAAAACGCTTGATATCCGCCTGAATCCGTGAGAATGGGGCCATCCCACCGCATGAACTCGTGTACCCCACCCATTTTCTGGATCAGTTTCGCTCCGGGTCTGAGCATCAGGTGGTAGGTGTTATTCAAAATAATCTCGCTGCCGGTCTCCTTGACCAAATCTGGCAGCAGCCCTTTGACGCTCGCCTTGGTTCCCACCGGCATGAAAGCAGGGGTTTCAAACGAGCCGTGCAGCGTCGTGACGGTTCCTCGCCGGGCGTGACAGGATGCAGACCGCTCGTGAATCTCAAACGAAATTGGCTGCTCATCGGTTGGCGACATGAAACTCTCGGGGCATGTTGGGGTTGAAAGAATCGGAACCCATGATAGCCCCACAACCTCTTCAAACCGGTATCAGATGCTGGAAACAGGCCTACGATCGTTCATGTTCGGATCACACTTATCAGTAGCGGGCGGGCTTGTCAATGCACTCAATGAAGCTGAGTCACAGCGAATGGAGTGCGTACAGATATTCACCAAGAATCAAAGACAATGGAACGCCAAGCCTCTCGAGCAATCCGTGGTGGACGATTGGCTGTCCAAGTTGCACGAATTGGGCTGGGAGGGTCGCACCGTCAGCCATGCTTCGTATTTGATAAACCTCGCGTCACCCGAGGCCTCCTTGCGAAAAAAATCAGCTGATGCAATGACGGATGAACTCGAACGATGCGAAACTCTGAGCGTGCCCGGCTGCGTAATGCACCCAGGGTCACACCGGGAAACAGGGTTGGAAGCAGGAATCAAACGAATCGCCAAGGGTATCGATGAGATCATCCGCCGCACCAAGGGATTTCAAGCCAAAATTCTACTAGAAACCACCGTCGGAGCAGGAGCGCAGATCGGTGGTAAGTTTGAACATTTGGCTGCAATACGAGATTTGGTGAAAATTCCTGAGCGAGTGGGCACGTGTGTTGATTCCTGTCATATCTCTGCGGCGGGGTACGACATCAGTACTGAAATGAAAGCCAAGGCGGTGTTTCAGGAATATGACAGTGTGGTCGGGTTCGATAATCTCCAGTGTTTTCACCTGAACGACTCAAAAGAGCCGATAGGGAGTCGCAAAGACCGACATGAACACATTGGCAAAGGGTTTGTGGGAAAAGGTGGCTTCGTATACATTGTAAACGAAGTACGTTTCCGGTCTTTGCCGATGATACTGGAAACGGATAAGAAACCGACTCCAAAGGGAACCCCTATGGATGTGGTAAATATCCGCCGGTTGAAAAAGATGATCCGCCGGGATCATGACGGCTAGCCTACCACGGATGCCTTCGCCTCCATCCCGTGGTATCGCGAAGGAACACGCAGGCGATCGCAGGACACAGGGTGTATGAACCGCAACGATCAGCCTGAAACGACCATGATGTTCCGCCCTTTGCGAAGCCAGCATCTACTCCGTTTTGTTACCCTTCTTGTCGCACTGTGTGCGTTGGTGGTGCTTCCATCCTGCCAAAGTGGTGGCGGACGCTCTGCAAGCAAATCGCGAAACGTCACTATTCTCACCGCAGAAGACAAAGCCCGGTCTGAAACTCTTGTGGTTCAAGCAGAAGAGCAACGGGCAACGGGCGACGAAGAATCAGCCCTTTCCCTCCTCGAAGAAGCAGTTGAAATCAATCCGATGTTGATCCAAGCCCATCTCTCGATGGCAGATATTTATCGCGAGCGAGGGGATCACGAATTCGCCATTCGAAAATACCGCAATGCCACTGAAGTCAACCCACGCAACTATGACGCTCAGTATTACCTAGGATTGTGCCTGCAATTAACCAATCGGCTGGGGGAGGCGATTCGAGCGTACCGCCGTGCGCTGTCGATTGACCCTCAAAGCCATGAAGCCAATCTCAACGTTGCAACTGCGTATTTGCAGGGTGATCAGCCAATCGAAGCGCTGCCCTTTGCAATTCGAGCAGCAGAACTGCAGCCCGAACACGGGCCCACACATATCAATCTTGCGGCGGTGTACTCAGCACTAAATCAGCACGACAAAGCGACGACAGAGTACCGCAAGGCGAGTGAATTCATGGATTTGCCCGCCAACGTCATGTTGAATTTTGCGGACAGTCTTCGTGCTCTCAAACGGTATCCAGAAATGGCAAACGCGCTCGAAGCGTTTCTCAGGGTCGAAAGGACGCCCGGCGGATTTGAACGATTGGGATACGCCTATTTCAAAATGCGTCGATTTGGTGATTCGAGGCAAGCGTATCAAAGTGCCATCGAATTGAATCCAACGTATTACCCTGCGCTCAACGGGTTGGCGGTGAATTTGCTCAATGAGTACATCCAATCAGGACATGCTAGATTGGGAGCCAAACAAAACGCAGTCCGATTGCTCCGCCAAAGCCTCCGGATTGAGGAGAATCAGCCACGAATCCTGAATCTGCTTTCTCGCTACGGCCGATAATGCTCAGAAGCCATCTTCCCTTGCAACGAACAAGGCCGATTAGGAAATCAGCACTTTCCCGTGTTTGCAGCGTTTGACTTATAGCCTATCGTAGTCGCTCGAATATGTTGTTGATGGTGCGTCTCCAAGGAGGCACCGCACGCGGCTACCACGATCTGCAACGCCGTTTGATGAAAATGACGAGGATCCTCACGGGGCCGCTGGTTTATGAATGAATTCTTGTATGTCACGCTGGTTGGATTGGTGCTGGGATTCGGCATCTCAATACCGGTGGGCCCAATTAACATCTTGTGCATTCAAAAGACACTGAATGAGGGTCGGCATGCTGGTTTGATCGCCGGTATGGGCGCGTCTGCGGCTGATGCTATTTACGGCATGATTGCAGCGATCGGCTTGTCGTTTGTTGCAGAATATCTCCAGGACCACAGCGTCACGCTTCGCATTGTCGGCGGGTTGATGATCATCGCGCTCGGCGTCAAAGCCATTGTCGATGCGGTTCGGGGGAAAACCAATGGCAACAAGGATGATGGACGTCGTCATTGGATTCGTGAGGCCGCCAGCCACGCGGGCACGTTTATGTCAACGTTCCTCCTCACGTTGACCAATCCAGTGACCATTCTTGCTTTCGGGGCGATGTTTGCAGCCTTGGACCTCGCCAATCACAACCTTGGATCCACCTGGAACCAGTTCGGCTTGTTTGTCGGTGTCTTCTGCGGGGCTATCGGATGGTGGACGGCGGTTGTGATGACCGTTGCTCTCTTTCGTGAACGTATCACGCCGAAGTTCATGTCCACTGTGAATAAGTTCGCGGGATCGATCATGGCATTGTGCGGTTTGTTTATCATGCTCTCTCCGATCGTGTTCAGATCCAATGATGGCCAACCCAGCGCAGTCGTGCAGTGGATTCTGGACCTCATCGGGACAACTACCTGACAGAACGATCACTCCCTTCCCCACGCTCCCTCCGCCTGTACTTGTTAGCGTTACCTCTTTTACGATTGTATAAGCCCATGCCAGACCCAACATTGCTTGAGACCTTTGCTACACCAACCGCGGTCCCATTTGTCATTGAGCATGTGTCCGATGAATTCACGAGTTTGTGTCCGGTTACCGGCCACCCTGATTTTGGGTCGATCATTCTGCGGTACATGCCCAAGCCCGATGGCGTGTGTGTTGAACTCAAGAGCCTGAAGTTGTATTACCAGTCATTCCGGACCGAGGGAATTTTCTACGAAGCTGTCACAAACACGATTTGTGCCGATCTTGTCGAAGCGATGGGCAAACCTACTTGGCTTCAGATTATCACGGACTGGAAAGGACGAGGCGGGATACGATCTACCATTCGGGCAGAATTTGGCGATGTCCCGACCGAATGGAAAACGAAGTAGAACTAGCGGAGTATTTGGTTTCTCTGATTCCAGCCGATAAACTCTAGATATAACCGATTCGACGCGCATTGACCGTTTATGTGCATCGTATTCACTATTTTAGAAATTCGACATTTCGGCTAAGGAACTGAGGCATCATGCATCTGACGGAGATTTTCAAACAACATCACCCTGCAGTGTCCTTTGAGTTCTTTCCGCCAAAGACAGATGAAGCAGCGGATACCCTTGTTGAAAATGCGATCAAACGATTTGCTCCGCTGGGCCCATCGTATATCACCGTCACGTACGGCGCGGGGGGCACAACTCGAGAGCGCACCCGAGAAGTAGTTACACGGCTCAATCGAGATGCAGGCATTACCACAGTTCCCCACCTCACCTGCGTTGGACATACTAAAGATGAAATTGGACTGATCGTCCAGAATTATGTCGATGCAGGGATCGAGAACATCGTCGCACTCAGAGGCGATAAACAAGAAGACGATCAGGATGCGGTTGCGGGATTTACATACGCCAGTGAATTGGTGGAGTTTATCAAACGTGAATTCCCGAAGGTAGGTATCGCAGTAGCCGGCTACCCCGAAGGACATCCTGAAACACCAAACCAGATCACCGATGTCGCCAATCTCAAACGCAAAATTGATGCGGGCGCCGATGCAATAATCACGCAACTCTTTTTCGATAACCGCGATTATTATGATTTTGTAGATCGATGCAACCTCAAGGGAATTGATGTCCCGATCGCGGCTGGTCTCATGCCGATCCGCAGTATGAAGGGCATCATGCGAATGGCGGGTCTTTCCGGAGCACGTCTGCCTGCCCCACTCTTACGATCGCTGATGCGAACCAATGAAGAACCCGATGCGATCAAGAATGTCGGCGCTCATTGGGCGACCGAGCAATGCCGCGATCTCTTAGATCATAATGTCGCAGGCATTCACCTGTATACGTTGAATACCTCTGCTGCCACCCGAAAAATCTATGAATCACTAGGCATCCGCCACACCGAGGCTCTACAGCAGTAGGCGGCCTGATGCCTGCTCTGCGAGCCCTTCCGGGCATTTCATTGTCTATTAACAAAAAAACAGGGGGATGAAAATCCCCCTGCCTTGCCTGAAGAGGCATTTTTTCTTGTGAACACTGATCGCGTCTTCTTTAGCGAACTGCGTTGGCGGGCATAGCGACGGGCAAATCGAATTTGCGGGCAGACTTACGTGATCCCTTGGGGATGCCGATCGTCTGCTCCATCATCTTATCCTGCAATCGCATAAGTCCTTCGATCAATGCTTCCGGGCGAGGTGGGCAGCCGGGAATGTACACATCCACGGGGACGACCATATCAACGCCTTTGACGACGTTGTAGCCATACTTGAAGTACGGGCCGCCGCCGACGGTGCAAGCGCCCATCGCGATGACATATTTAGGGTCGGGCATCTGGTCGTACAATCGTTTGAGACGCGACGCCATTTTGTACGTTACGGTTCCCGCGACGATCATGAGGTCAGATTGGCGAGGGGTCGCACGAAATGCGCCCGCTCCAAATCGATCCACATCATAACGAGATGCCCCGAAGGCCATCATCTCGATTGCGCAGCACGCCAGGCCGAATGTCATCGGCCAAATACTACTTTTCTTGCACCAGTTCATCGCGAGATCAACACTGGTAATCACGACATTGTCTTCGAAACGATTCTCAATCCAGCTCATCGTATATTGGCTTCCATGTCACCGAGAGTTTAGTTCGTAGGAATCGGGCTGATAGTACGTCCGCAGGGGGGAACGGGCCAGATTGAGGGCTGATTCGAGGCTATTTATTCAACATCCCAAAAAGAAACCACCCCGTGATGGTGTCATCACGGGGTGGTAATTTATTCGCTGGATGTCAACCTTCAATTGTCGACGTAGGTCGACAAAAGGGATGCTTGCCATTAGCCGCCACCACCTGAGGAGATGACGCGTCCACCGACCAAGACGGGAATCGAAGACTGTTCGATATCAACGATCTTGGAAAAACCGAAGCGGCCGGTCAAATTCACATATCGTGGAGCAGAGGACAGTGATGCGGTCCGGGAAGCAGTTCGACGAGAGCCGATGACGAATGGGTATCCGCCGACCTGGCGATGCAGGAAGTCGGCCGCATTGACAATAAGTGAACCACGGAAGTACTTCATGCTTCCGCCTTCGCCACCATTTCGTTCCCACTGGAGGGGATCGACAATCGCGGTGATAATATCAATCAGGTCTTCCGCGAGGTCTTCCACGGGAACTCGTTCTTCATCATCATCGTCATTTTCATCATCAAACAGGCTACCCGTGATTTCACCGGTGTTGCCGCCACCAAGTACAGATTCAAGGTCCATGCTGGGAGCATTGTCGAATGTGGGGACGGTAAACAGGAGTTCGCGGATTGGGTACAAGCGAACATACTTGTCCTTGGCCAGTGTTTCCTTCATGCCGATTTCGACAAACCCGTCACCGAGTGCCCAAGAGGTCTCTTCGGTGGTGGCTTGTTTCATGACCAATTCGAGGATGGTCTCGAGGGATGTCGGGTTCTTCAAGCGAAGCGTGATGGGCGATTCTGGATCAAGTCCTTCGCCAAATCCTTGTTCATCCCAACTGGTCAGGATGTCAATACCACTGTACTCGGAGAGGAACGTCACGACGTCGCGGAGTGGATTCTCCGTAAAATCGATTGTCAGGCGGGTATTGAGCAGGCGAGAGTACACTTCAGCGCGAGTGTCAATCACTTCGCTACCGGGTGCGGAACCGCCGAACTGGGCCATTGCAACACTTCCAACAGAGAGGCTGAGAGCGGCTGCGGCCAGGGTGGTAAGAATTCGTTTCTGCATGTCCATTGACTCCTTGACATTATGTCGTCGCTGGGTGGTACCGGCTCATTTTACTAAGAGCCGGGTAGACCCGGTTGGGCCTTCGGTGGGGCCATCCGATACATCGTATCGGGTAGGTTGCCCTCAGTATAGATGCGGCCCCCTCTTTCTTGTGTCAGAATCTGGGGGTTTTTTGTAACAATTTTCATCCGTCTAACATTCACAAGGCCAAATCACCTCTCTCTAGGGCTGCCCAATCTGCCGATGCATGTAATCTGGAGCATCAATGATAAGCGATTGCGTCGGTTCGTGGAACCGAATAGAGCCGCCTTCACCTCCGTAAACCTGCCACTGATCGGTCTCAATCAACGATCGGATCAACTCTGCTAAACGCTCTCCCGGAGACATGTTTTTCAATCTGTCCTCTCGTTCACTGCGATCCTCTTCATCCTCATCCTCAAAAATCCAATCACCAATGATGCCGTCCGCACTGCCAAGAACTGACTCAAAATCGATCTGCGGGCTGTTTTCAAAGTCTGGAGTTTCAATCAAAATGTCCCCTACCGGATAGACACGGGTGTATCGACTCTGATTGAGCGCCTCTTTCGTACCGATTTCGATGTAACCACTTTCGGAAATATTCCAGGCACATGCTTCTAACGTGGATGCCCGACGAACAACAAGATCGAGGAGGCGTCGAAGCGAAGGTGTTTGCCGCAGCCGAATCTCCAGTAGTTGATTTGGATCTAGCCCGTCACCTCTGCCGAAATCATCCCAGTGAACGACCAAATCAACTGATGTTTGCAAATCTATCTCTTCAACTACATCGCGCAACGTTACCCCATTCCATTGCACGAGGAGATTCACCGTTTGATCCAACTCTTTTTCCACTCGTTGACGAGCGGTCAGCGGTTTGGCGGAAGTGGTTGAGACCTCTACTACTGCTTCAGTCGAGAGATCATTTGTAAATCGTACTTCGGATTGCCCATAGGCAGGTGGTGCCAGCGAAATGGCAAACAATGTAAGTGGCGCAGCAACAGCACACAGAGAATGGCCTTTGCAATTCATGACAGTCTCCTGTTTCAAAATAAGTTGTCAGACTCGTTCTTCCCAAGCCGGGCGGCGAGGGTGTTTGTCTTCAGGCGGGTTCTAAATAATACGGCACGACGAGCAGGTGAATCTCATGCATATTTGGGGTGTTGTACTCGTTGTATCTGTTTAACCAAGAGGCCATTTGGCTCCCATTCAGTCAAAATAGTCACAATTTCAGAACTTTTGCCGCAATGCGTTATTATGAGGACAGCCAAACGTATCTACATTGCCGGTGACAACCATGTCCCCTTTGCCTTCGTTGGAGTACAGGTCGTGTCAGATTCAACCCCCTCAACCTCTGGCCTTACTGAGCATGACATTCAACCGGGTGAACGTGCACCTACGCCGAACCCTGAGCAACGTTTGCCAGATGTTCCGATTGAGCAATTCCCGCGTCATATTGCGATCATTATGGACGGCAACGGCCGATGGGCGGTGCAACAAGATCGGCCCCGCATTTTTGGTCACGAAGCGGGCGCGAAAACAGTTCGCAACATCATCACCGAATGTGCGCATTTGGGAATTGAAGCTCTCACGTTGTACTCATTCTCGATCGAGAACTGGAGTCGACCACAGGACGAAGTAGATTTTCTCATGGGGTTGTATGTTAAATACCTCACCGCAGAGCGCGAAAAGATGATCGCAAACAACATTCAATTCCGCCAATCGGGTCGGCGAGATGGATTGCCCGTTGCGGTTGTCGCAGAGTTGGACGAAACGATTGCCGCTACTGCAAACTGCACTGGATTAAAATTGGTGCTCGCCATCAACTACGGTTCGCGGGCTGAGATAACTGATGCGATGCGTTCCATTGGCGAAGATGTTCAGGCAGGAAAACTACAGCCACAGGACATTGATGAAGCGTGTATCAGCGCTCGAATGTATGTCCCGGATGTGCCGGACCCTGACCTACTCATTCGCACGGCTGGACAACTTCGAATTAGCAATTTTCTGCTATGGCAAATTAGCTATGCTGAACTGTTTGTCAGTGAGAAATATTGGCCTGATTTCAACACTGTGGAATTGCATGACGCCATTCGTGATTATGCGAGTCGTGACCGACGGTTTGGACGGGTAGATTCATCGAATTCCTGAGTGTGACAACACTCAACCGCAGCAACAGCAAGTGAAGATCCACCTTTTTTGATTTCAATCCGCACTACAATCGTCAGGCAATGCGATGATTGGGAGGCTGCAGATCATTTTCACAAAAAAGAAAGTGACCGCGCAGCGATATGGGCTGCCCGGTTCTGTGCGTGCGATTTATTGCACTATGGCAACAGGATGCGCTCCAATCAGCCGGGCATCATTCGTAACATCCCGGCGATTCCATTTGCTGGCTTGGATTGGCCGACTCAACAGAGAGCAGCGAAACAAACGAGCGTCAAGAGGAGCAGCCTTTTGCGATTACTGTCAATAAGAAAAGCGTTCAAAATCATGTGTACCAATCTCCTGTTGTTGAATACTATTGAAAGTAGAAACAACCCGCGTGCCAACCCGATCGCCATTTTGGAGCGTCCGAAAATGACCTCACTCCTGCAGCCGTTTGCGATGAAACTGACTTTTCCTGCAGATTTGGGCCGTTCTGTTTGCGCGTGGATGATGCCCAAACGCTACACGAATGTGTCGCGCAATCACCCCATCTGTTGTGCGCTCATGTTTATTGGACTGCTGCTGCTTTCAAACCTTGCGCCGTTGCAGGCGCAATCAACAGGAGCGTCTGAGTCCATTTCAGCGGTTGATGCCATTCAACAGTTCGAAGAAGTGCGCAGCTGGCTCGACGATTGGCAAACACCGGAGCATTTTGCATTGCCTTCAGGCTGTGGCGGGGCATGGGTAGGGATTCGATGGTCAGGCAGGCTCATGGGATTCGCTTCTGAATCTCTGAACACCGGCGATGAAACCGCGCTTCCAAATGACCGCATTTTGCCCGCGATCATGCGCAAAGCCATGGCCAAGACCCGTAACAGAGCCAGTGCGGGTGCAGGCGATGCGGTTGAGAAAGCTGATCGCGATGAGACATTTGAGGAAGTGCCTGCTTCACTTCAGATTCAATTTGCGCAAACGCCTGTTCGGGTGCGAGGCACCACCATTGATGGCATTCTCAAGCAAGTACAACCGGGCTTGGATGGCATGATCATTCAAAATGGCAATGCTCGTCATGCAATCTTTCCAGCGGAAATGATGCTCCAAGAACAATCATTGATTGCAGCTTTAGGGAACATTCGATTTGAGATGGATCTGACGGCGAAAGAATTTGAAAATTATATATCAGATGGACGTATTCGGATTTGGAAGTTTGGAGTAATTGATGTCGTGCAATCGGGTGCCCTTGAGCCCGCGACAATCGTTCATGCTGGGAGCAAAATAGTCCCTACCAATGCCATCACCACCGAATCGCTCCACACATCGGCGACCGCGCTCGTTCATCATCTTGCATCGCGCATGTGGCCGGGCGATCAACCTCTGGGCATCATGGGCACCTACATGGCCGATGTGGATCGATATGATCCATTCATTGCGGCCGGTCGGAATCAAGCGTTAGCGGCTTTTGCATTGGCCAAATTTGCAACATCTCGTCGGAACGTTGAACCAAACGCAGCCCAAATCGCTCAGGAAACTGCATGGAAGATTCTCGATGATTTGGCGTCACGGTCTAACATCGAAGTCCATCCGATTAGTGCAGCAGGCCCGGCTGGCATGATCGTGTTGGCCATCCGTGAGCTCGAAGGAACACGCCCGATCACGATTGATATTCGCAAATTGCGGGCATTGTGTTTGGATTACGTTTCCTCTGCATACTCCCTTGAAACCAAACAGTTTTCCAAGAAAGCCACCCCAACGGAGTGGGCGATTTGTGCCCAAGTCTTGAACACCCGTGCTGCAGTGGATGCAGTCTGGCTAGCCACACCATTTGAAGAACAACTGTACCTCCTGCCGTGGATCGGATGGGCAGAAATGCAGCTCGCCAAAAACGGCAATCAACCCATCCAGTCTGCCACCGGCTTGATGGGATTGAGATTGCGAATATGGGAAAAACAGATCCAAGCGTCCACGCTAGATATCAATGGCCACCCCCCTCGCACAGAAACGTTGGGCGGATTGCAAATGAATCAATACCAGCTACCCAATTGGGAAACCGCTCGGATACTCACGTTCTTGGCGACGATGGTGGGCGATCCACATCTCACCGAGCAATCCGGAACCCCGTTGTTTCAAGAGATCATGAAATTAACGCAGGCGTTTCGGTTCCTCAATCAGCTCACGATGCGGGATGAAGATACGTATCGATTGCCCGAACCGCACCGTGCATTGCATGGAGTTCGAGCGTCGCTGTTGAACGACCGCATGCCGATCCGGGCGTCTGCGATGACCCTCTTGGCCTACGTTGAGATGATTGACAGTCTAGATGCGATCGAGCAACGGCTGAACCCTGCCCCCCAACGACCCACCACGACTGCCCCCCCAGCGGAACGTCCTGAAAGTGATCGCAGGTGAGAACATAATTCCTCCAGCATGGTTATGTTAAACGCGAGAATAGACGAGGAGCGAAGTTAGCATGCATAGCAATCCTGTACCGTCCATGCGTTTGATCATTGAACGACGCCATCTTGCCACTAGTCTGATTCGAGGATCGGGGTTTGTACTCTTTGTTACGTCTGTTGGGCGTCTTACCTACCAATGTATGATTGGACTTTATCATGCTGCAGCTGGCATGGAACCCAGATTTGGTGCGATGCAACGCGACTACTCGATGATCAGCGGCGGAAACAACCCGCTGGTTAATCTTGTTTGGTCTGACCTTGGAAGACTCGTACTCTCTACGTTCATGCTATGTGTATTTGCATTTCTGTTATCGAGATTTGCAATCGTGATTGCAAACTGGATCGTCCCCCTGCCCACCGACACCCTGAAATGCCTTCGCTGCAAATACGTATTGACCAACTTGAAGACGCCACGCTGCCCCGAATGCGGCTGCGCCATCGCGATGGAATATGTTGAAGCTGAGGAACACGACATCACTTCAATTACGGATGTGGAATAACGATGGCTCAACCAATTTGAGTTGTTCAGTTGGCCACGAAAGCGTCATCCGGGGTCATACATTTTCCGAGCATAAGTAATGACGATAGAAAAGGATTCCATCCCGCCGCGATTTCTTAAACGCAATTTGGCTGGACTTTTTCTACTGTGGCTTATGATTCAAGCCATGACACTTCTCGATCCGGGTGGGTTCATCCATTCCTATTGCCAAGATGAGGTACGTTCGACCTACCCATTTGAGATCGAGTCTGAATTTCGTCTTGTTCGTCGTTTCAACTTTCTGCTCTTCCCGGTTGCGAATGGATCATCTGCAGATGAAATGAATCTGCCGACAGCAGCACAGCGTGCAGTCCTCTGCGATATCGAAGAGTATTCAGCAGATAGCGACACGATTGATGTACTCATCAATGGAGTGCAAACCCCGCTGTCGAAAGCGATGTACCGCTCTTTACCATCCAAGGATGTTAACCCATCGTTGATGGTTGCAAGACTTAATGAGGCTATTGCAACTTGGAAAAGCAGCGACATTCGGTGGGTAGAGTGGCAAAGGGATTCGCCGACCGGATTAAGTGGCACCACCACCTGCATACTCACAATCAAGACAGACAAGCATGGCGATGAGGAAACCTACTCCTACCAAGTAGAAGATGGAGTGGTCAAGCCGATCAACGTGAGCGTCATCCCCGGTATCGCGTTAGCATATGAGGAAGCTGGCATTTCCTTGTTGGCCTTAGTCATTTCCACTCCGCTTTGTGTTGGAGCAGGGGTCATTCTCATTTGGCGGAGTCGCACAGTCACAGTTAAGCGAATGCGAACGGACGAGCGAGAGATGACATGGGAAGATCGAAACGAAGAGCAGCGTGATTAAGTAATGATCGCGAGTCGTTGGGCGATGGCTTGGAGAATATCGTGTGGTTCTGCCATTCTGCCTGGCCCGACTGCTCGGCAGGCTTGCCACCCGTCGCCTGGCCCAATCATTTCAAAACCGTCATGCTCGACCAGTTGCTTCACATTGCGCTGGGTTGAAGGCTGCGCCCACATATTCGCATTCATCGACGGAGCTAACAAGACCGGCGTCTTGGATCGATCAATCGCAGCGCACACAAGTGTGACGACATCATCGGCCCGACCGACCGCAAGGCGGGCAAGCGTGTCCATTGTGCACGGGGCAATCAACATGATATCTGCATTTGAGCCGAGACTCACATGCTGTGGATCATGGGATTCGATGTGTTGCCAAGGCGAGGTGTAGACCGGCCGACCTGAAAGAGCTTGGAATGTAATCGGGCCGACAAATTTCGCGGCAGACTCCGTCATCAACACGGACACCTCCGCACCCTGTTGCACCAGTCGGCTAACGATTTCACACACTTTGTAACAGGCAATCCCACCCGTTAAGCCAACAACGATCCGCTGCCCAGCAAAAGGCGCAGCGGATGAAGATAAAGACGGGTCAACAGTCATGTTGGTAGGTTATGAAATCGTTTGGAGAGTCGATCCATCAAAGGGCATCATCATTATTCCGGTCAACAAGTAATGCTGCCCTGATTAACGGATCGGATCGGATCGGATCAAATAACTTCAGCCAAGGAATCTTCCTCAGTTGCTTCTTCCTCAGTTTCCTCAAAGAGAATTTTGTCCTGCAGAATTTCTTCGACGACAATTTCCATGGGGGTCAGGTCGCGGCAATCATCGACGAGTGGCCGCGCACCTTCCATGAGTTGCTCCAGGCGTCGTTGAATCAGAGCGGCCAACCGAAATTTGCCGCCGACTTTGGTGATGATTTCATCGCTGCGAAGGGCATCAATCATTGGAGTGCTATCCCATAAAGGTCATCAATTGCAGGTGAGGAGGATGTGCATCGCTAATTGCTCGCCTTGAGCGCACACCCATACCCCTCGGAGCGGTTCCGATTTCGTGTGTAATGATAGCCTCAGACAGTATGATGTCCAGAATCTGACATTTCAACGAATCTGCAGAACCAATTTGGACGTACCATAGGTTATCATGCGAAAGCACAATATGCAAAATGCATCAACTGAGACGGGCACGCCTCCGACCAAAGCAAATCAAAGCAAGCGGCCTTGGCCTGTGAAAATCATCCGATTAGCCGCCTTATTTGGGGTCATGATGGGTTTTTTTGGGATTACCGGCTGCGTTGAACGACTTGCGTACCACCCCTCACGCAACACACCTGCCCCGCCTGTAGGCGTGGAAGAGGTGTTTTTTGACAATGCAGCGGATGGCCTCCAATTGCACGGGTGGTTCGGCCGAGCGGAAAATGCGGTGGGTACACCCGATCGCTCACCAACCGTTCTGGTTATTCATGGCAATGCAGGCAACATCTCCAACCATTGGGATTACGCGTCCTTCCTCACCCGCAACGGATTTAATGTTTTTGGATTCGACTATCGCAGTTATGGCAAATCGGATAGGACACGCCTCCGCAGAGCGGGGTTGTACGCTGACACCGAGGCAGCCTTGGCGTACCTCAAGACCCGACCAGATGTCGATCAACAGCAAATCATGGTCTATGCCCAATCGCTCGGCGGGTGTTTTGGTGCGCAATTAACTGCGGATCACCCCGAAATCAAAGCCACGGTGCTGATGTCAGCCTTCACGAGCTGGCAGGATATTGCAGCGTCAGTAATCGGCGGGGGCGGCGACCCCGGAGCGATCACATCAACGATCGCTGCGATAATGATGCGGAGTGGATACGACCCTATTGAAGCGATGCCGAAGATCAAGAATAGACCGATTTTGATCATTCATGGTCGCGATGATGGCGTGGTACCGTTTGAACACGGCGAGCGTCTCTTTGAGGCAGCA
>PJEL010002951.1_pt1 | contig 14986 bp, 11 predicted proteins | sample 1853271 | NCBI WGS metagenome assembly PJEL01 (sample SAMN08108733, study PRJNA415343) | Invertebrate metagenome, whole genome shotgun sequencing project. | host: Globobulimina | place: Sweden: Gullmar Fjord | collected 2015-08 | reverse complement strand
GGGTCTTGAACAAATCCTGCCCCCGCAACCAAATCAAAAGCCCCGTCCAAAAGACGGGGCTTTATTGGTTCCTGGAGACTAAGCCCGGAGCCTACAATCTCCGATGGGTTATGAACCCCCTCATAACTTGAAGGCTGAGGGCGTTTGGCGAATGTCACCTAGGAACCGGCAACCGGACCTAAGTGGACCGCCTGCCCGAAGGTGCTTTGTGACCTCACGCGGACGTTCCGTTTCCCTGGAGCGATCGGAGATCGCGCAACCGGATTCTGGCCGAGGTCGGCGTGCACCGCTCCGGAAGGAACTGGCTGTGAGGCAGTGATTCTCGCCTGGACGAGGTCTCCTGTCGGCAGTGCATTTCGCCCTGCCGTTCTTTCCAATGGAAATTTTGTTCCAAATGCGCTCCCCTAGTGTCCGCAAGCTTGCAGTTGGGCGGAGGAGCGTTGGTGTCAGGGAAATCGGCTGAGGCGCTGAGGGTGCCGCAGGATTTTGAATCGCTCAGGAGCCTGATCGTCCTGCGCCGCGAGAAACTGCCGCGCCGCCTGGCTCAGGTGGCGGAGTTCGCGCTCGAGCAGCCCGACAAGGTCGCCTTCGGCACGGTGGCGGAGTTGGCCGGCATGGCCGGCGTGCAGCCCTCCACCTTGGTGCGCTTTGCTCAGAGCTTCGGCTTTTCAGGATTTTCCGACCTGCAGGAGATCTTCCGCGCCCGCCTGCGCGAGCGCTGGCCCGACTACGGCGAGCGCCTGAAGCGCCTGGAGGCGCGCGCCCAGTCCGGCGGCTCCCTGGCGCTGCTCGACGGCTTCGCGGATGCGGCTGTCGCTTCGCTGGCGCGCCTGCGGGAGGACGCCAGCGGCGAGGAGTTCGAGAAGGTCGCCGGGATCCTGGCGGGCGCCCGCCGCATCGGCCTGCTGGGCCAGCGCCGGGTGTTCCCCGTCGCCTCCTACCTCGCCTACGCCTGCGCCAAGCTGGGCATCGAGGCCCAGTTGCTGGACAACCGCGGCGGTTTGCTGGCCGAGGAGGCCCGCTTCCTGGACAGCGACGACGCCCTGCTGGCGGTCAGCTTCACCCCCTATACGCCGGAAACCATCGAGGTCGCCGCCGAGTTGGCCGAGCGCGGCGTGCCGGTGGTCGCCATCACCGATTCGCCGTTCAGCCCGCTGACCCGCAACGCCAAGGCCTGGATCGAGGTGGTAGAATCCGACTACGGCGCCTTCCGCTCGCTCAGCGCCACCATGACAGTGGCCATCGCCGTCGCCGTGTCGGCGGCGGAACTGCGGCGCGCCGGCAAGCGCGGCCAGGACTGACTCAGCCCGCGGAAATGAGAATGTATGTTCCTGTTTGACATCAGCATGGAATTTTTGTTTCGTTATGCTGACGCGTTCCCTCGTTCAACTGTGGCATAGCAAAGCGAAATCCTGCCATGACAGGCACAGCCTCGCTTGACGTCATCACCCTCGGCCGGGCCTCGGTCGATCTCTACGGCCAGCAGATCGGCGGCCGCCTCGAGGACATGGCGAGTTTCGCCAAGTCGGTGGGTGGATCGCCGACCAACATTGCCATCGGCGCCGCCCGGCTCGGATTAAGGAGCGGGCTCCTCACCAGGGTCGGTGACGAGCAGTTCGGGCGGTTCATCCGCGAGCAGCTCCAGCGCGAGGGTGTGGAAACGCGGGGTGTCGTCACCGATCCGCAGCGCCTGACGGCCCTGGCGATCCTCGGCGTCAAGAGCGACAGTGAGTTCCCTCTCCTGTTCTACCGCGATAACTGCGCGGACATGGCGCTCTGTGAAGCGGATATCGATCCGGACTACATCGCCAGCGCCGCGGCCCTGCAGATTTCCGGCACCCACCTGACCGGCGCGACTGTGCGCGCGGCAACATTGAAAGCTGTGGCGGCGGCAAAGACCGCCGGCCGCAAAGTCGTTTTCGATATCGACTACCGCCCCAACCTCTGGGGGCTCGGCGGCCACGATAGCGGTGCCGAGAGATACCGGGAATCCGAGGCCGTGACGGCGGTCCTGCAGACAGTGGTGCCCCGCTGCGACCTGATCGTCGGCACAGAGGAAGAGATCCACATCGCCGGTGGCAGCCGCGACACCGCACTCGCCCTACGCAGTCTGCGCGATCACAGCCAGGCAACTTTGGTGCTCAAGCGCGGCCCGATGGGCTGCCTGGTATTCGAGGGAGACCTTCCCGACGACCTGGAAGACGGCATCAAGGGGCCGGGCTTTCCGGTCGAGGTCTACAATGTGCTGGGAGCGGGGGACGCCTTCATGGCCGGTTTCCTGCGCGGCTGGCTGCGGGACGAGCCGCTGGAGACCTGCTGCACCTGGGCCAATGCCTGCGGCGCATTCGCGGTCTCCCGCCTGCTGTGCTCCCCGGAGAGCCCAACCTGGACGGAGCTCCAGCACTTCCTGAAGTTCGGCAGCGAACACCGGGCGCTGCGCCAAGACTCCCAGCTCAATCACCTGCACTGGGCGACGACGCGCCGTGGTGATTGGCCCGAGCTGCTGGCCTTTGCCGTCGACCACCGCATTCAGTTCGAGGAGCTCGCGGCGCGCTGTGGGGCGGCGCCGGAACGTATCGGTAGCTTCAAGCGCCTTGCTGTCAAAGCGGCGGCCCAGGTTGCCGGCGGCCGTCCGGGCTTCGGCATGCTGATCGACGGAAATCACGGGCGCCAAGCCCTCTTCGACGCCCAGGACCATGGCTTCTGGATCGGGCGCCCGGTCGAGGTTCCGACTTCCCGACCCCTGCGCTTCGAATGCGGCGACCTGGGCTCGGCCCTCGTCGAATGGCCGCTGGCCCACACCGTGAAGTGCCTGGTGTTCTACCATCCCGACGACGACGATACCCTGAAGCGCCAGCAGGAAGCCCAGCTCTTGCTGCTCTACCAAGCCTGCCGGCGGCTCGGCCGCGAACTCATGGTGGAGATCATCGCCGGCAAGCACGGCGACCTCCAATCCGGCACGGTGGCGGAGGTGCTCTCGACGCTTTATGGTCTCGGCATCAAGCCTGACTGGTGGAAGCTCGAGCCGCAGGCGGACGCGACGGCCTGGCAGGCCGTGGACCGGGTGATTGCCAAGCAGGATCCCTTCTGCCGCGGCGTGGTGCTGCTTGGCCTGGAGGCGCCGGCGGTGCAGTTGGCGGCGGATTTCGCCGCCGCTCAGGCCAGTTCCTGCGTGCGCGGCTTCGCCATCGGGCGCACCATCTTCGCCACGGCGGCGGAGCGCTGGCTGGGCGGGGAGGTTGGCGACCGGGAGGCCGTCGACGAGATGGCCGGGCGCTTCGACAACCTGGTTACCCACTGGACCGCCGCGCGCGCCGAGCGCGCTCCTGAGCGGCAGAGGAGTCTCTAGATGGTCAAGCTTCGTCTCACCATGGCGCAGGCGCTGGTGCGCTACCTTGCAGCGCAGTCCTGCCGGCTCGACGGGCGCGACCTGCCACTCTTCGCCGGTGTCTGGGCGATCTTCGGCCACGGCAACGTTGCCGGCCTGGGCGAGGCGCTGTCCCACGTCCGCGACAGGCTGCCGACCTACCGGGCCCACAACGAGCAGGCCATGGCGCACGCCGCCGTCGCCTATGCCAAGGCGATGCGCCGGCGCCGCATGATGGCCTGCACCACCTCCATCGGCCCAGGCGCCACGAACCTCGTCACCGCCGCCGCGGTTGCTCACGTGAACCGGCTGCCTCTGCTGCTGCTGCCGGGCGACGTCTTCGCCAGCCGCGCGCCCGACCCGGTGCTGCAGCAGGTCGAGGACTTCGCCGACGGCACCGTTTCGGCCAACGACTGCCTCAGGCCGGTCTCGCGCTACTTCGACCGCATCGTCCGGCCGGAGCAGATCCTGACCGCCCTGCCGCGCGCGCTAGAAACGCTGACCGACCCGGCGCGCTGCGGGCCGGTGACCCTTGCCCTCTGCCAGGACGTGCAGGCCGAGGCCTTCGACGTTCCAGAAAGCTTCTTCGCGCCGCGCCTATGGTCGCCGCGGCGCCCGGCGCCCGATGCCGGCGAGCTGCAGGAGGCCGCGGCGCTGCTCTGCGCGGCCGAGAAGCCGCTGATTGTCGCCGGCGGCGGCGTACACTATGCCGATGCCTGCGCCTGGCTCGCCGAGTTCGCGGCCAAGCGCGGCATTCCCGTGGCCGAGACCCAGGCCGGTAAGTCAGCGCTGCCGGACGACCACCCGCTGAACCTCGGCGCCCTCGGCGTCACCGGCACCGCCGCCGCCAACAAGGCCGCCATGGAGGCCGACCTGGTATTTGCCGTCGGCACCCGCCTGCAGGATTTCACCACCGGCTCCTGGTCGCTGTTCGGTAACCCGGGTCGCCATCTGCTGGCGCTCAACGTGCAGCCCTACGACGCCGCCAAGCACCAGGCGGCGACCCTGGTCGCCGACGCGGGCGTCGGCCTCGCAGCGCTCGACCAGGCGCTCGGCGACTACCGGGCGCCGGCGGCCTGGAGCGAGACCGCGAAGCAGGCCAAGGTCGCCTGGCAGGCGGCCGCAGCGGCGGTCACCGCGGCGGGCGACGCGCAGCCGCCGAGCGACGCGCAGGTGATCGGCGCGGTGCAGCGCGCCGCGGGCAAGGACGCCATCGTCGTCGGCGCCGCCGGCGGCCTGCCCGGCGAGCTGCACAAGCTGTGGCGCGCCGGAAAGCCCGGCAGCTACCACCTGGAATACGGCTACTCCTGCATGGGCTACGAGATCGCCGGCGGGCTCGGCGTGAAACTGGCGAAGCCCAAGTCAGAGGTCATCGTCATGGTCGGCGACGGCAGCTACCTGATGCTGAACTCGGAGATCGCCACCTCGGTGATGCTGGGCCTGAAGCTCACCATCGTGGTGCTCGATAACCGCGGCTTCGGCTGCATCAACCGCCTGCAGCGGGCGACCGGCGGCGAGAACTTCAACAACCTGCTGGCCGAGAGCGCGTACGAGGAACTGCCGCAGGTCGACTTCGCAGCGCACGCCGCCGCGCTCGGCGCCGAGGCGGTGAAGGTTGCAAGCCTCGCCGACCTGGAAGCCGCCATGGGACGCGCGCGCGCTGCGGCGCGCAGCAGCGTCATCGTCATCGAGACCGATCCCGTCGCCTCCACGCAGGCGGGCGGGCACTGGTGGGACGTGGCGGTGCCGGAAACCTCCGAGCGCGCCGAGGTGAAGCAGGCGCGCAAGGACTACGAGAAGGCGCGCGGCAGGCAGCGGCCCTCCGATTGAAGACTGGGAGAGTGAGAAAACGGACATGGCGGTGAAATTCGGTGCCAATCCCATCGGCTGGTCGAACGACGACTTGCGCGAACTGGGCGCCCACATTCCCTTGGAGACCTGTCTCTCCGAGGCGCGCGCGGCGGGCTTCACCGGCATGGAGCTGGGCCACAAGTTTCCGCGCGAGGCGGCGGCGCTGCGCCAGGTGCTCTCGGCCCACGGCCTCGATCTCGTCTCGGGCTGGTATTCCTCGAACCTGCTGTCGCGGGATGCCGCCGCGGAAATGGCGGCACTGGAGCCGCACCTCGCGCTGCTTGAATCTCTCGGCGCGACGGTACTGGTCTTCGCTGAGACCACGGGCGCGGTGCATGGGGAGCGCAGCCGTCCGATCTCCTCGCGGCCGCACCTCACGGCCGGCGACTGGCCGCGCTTCGGCGAGCGCATGACGCAGGTCGCCGAGGTGGTCGCCGCGCGCGGCCTCGACCTCGTCTACCATCATCACATGGGAACCGTCGTCGAGACGGCCGACGACATCGACGCTCTCATGGCGGCCACCGGCCCGGCGGTAAAGCTGCTGCTCGATACCGGCCATGCCACCTTTTCCGGCGCCGATCCCGTGAAGCTGGCGCGCGACTACCGCGTGCGCATCGGCCACGTCCACTGCAAGGACGTGCGCACCGCGGTGATGTACCGCGCCCGGCAGGAGGATTGGAGTTTCCTCGACGCGGTGGTCGCCGGCGTCTTCACGGTACCCGGCGACGGCGATGTCGACTTTCCGGCGGTGCTCGCCGAACTGCCGCGCTATGCGGGCTGGCTGGTGGTCGAGGCCGAGCAGGATCCCGAAAAGGCGCCGCCTGCCGCTTATGCCCGGCTCGGCTACGCCAATCTCAGCGGCTACGCGCAGGACGCCGGACTGCTGTGAGGAAAAAGACATGAACAATCTTCTGGTGAAACCACACGCGCGCGACGCAGAGGGCTGCGTGCTGTCGGTGACGCCGGAAAGCGCGGGCTGGCAGCATGTCGGCTTCGAGGTTTTCCGGCTGCAGGCGGGCGAGAAGATCAGCCGCCACCTGACACGGCGCGAAGTCTGCATTGTGCCGCTCGCCGGCCGCGTCGACGTAACCGCGGGCGAGGCGAGCTTCGCCGGTGTCGGCGGCCGCGCCTCGCCCTTCGACGGCAAGCCGCAGGCGATCTACGTGCCAGCGGACACGACATTTACCGTGACAGCGGGCAGTGTCGAGGCCGAAGTGGCGGTCTGCAGCGCACCGGGTGAGCCCGGCAAGCGAGCACCGCGCCTCATCGCCGACGACAAGGTGAGCTTTGAGGAGCGCGGGCAGGGCACCAATCGGCGCCTGGTTTCCAACATCCTGCCGGAAACCGAGCCGGCCGACAGCCTGCTGGTGGTCGAGGTGATCACGCCGGGCGGCAACTGGTCGTCCTATCCGCCGCACAAACATGATCGTGACGCACTGCCCGAGGAGTCGTTCCTTGAGGAGACCTACTACCATCGTCTCAACCCCAGTCAGGGCTTCGCCTTCCAGCGCGTCTACACCGACGACCGGACCATCGACCAGACCATGGCGGTCGAGGATGGCGACTGCGTGATGGTCCCGTGCGGCTATCATCCCGTGGGGGCGCCGCACGGCTATGATCTCTACTATTTGAACGTCATGGCCGGCCCGAAGAGGCAGTGGTGTTTCAAGAACGATCCGGCGCACGACTGGATCGTAAATGCGCCCGCGCGGCGCTAAGACAAAATGGAAGACTTGAACGCAATGCAGGACCGTTACAGCTTCGCCCAGGATCTCGCCCGTGAAGCCGGGCGGCTTGCCTACGACTACTACAGCCGCCGTGCCGAACTGGCGATCGAAAGCAAAGGCCTGCAGGATGTGGTCTCGATCGCCGACAAGAAGGTCGAGGAATTGATTCGCGCCCGAATAGGCGCGACCTTCCCGGACGATGCCTTCCTGGGCGAAGAAACCGGCTTCAGCGGCGAGATAGCCGCCGGCCAGACAATCTGGGTGGTCGATCCGATCGACGGGACGGCCTGCTTTCTCAACGGCATGCCGACCTGGTGCGTTTCGATCGCGCTGGTGCTGGACGGCGAAACCGAAATCGGCGTCATCTATGACCCCAATGTCGATGAACTCTATGCGGCGCGACGCGGCGGAGGCACCTACCTGAACGGTCAGCGCCAGCCGGTGCCCGGTGCCAAGAGCCTGCAGGACGGTATGCTGGGCACCGGTTTCTCACACCGCTCGCCGCCGCGGGAGATCGTGCCGTTTCTGGACGCCCTGCTCAACGATGGCGGCATGTTCCTGCGCAACGGCTCAGGCGCCCTGATGCTGGGCTACGTGGCGATCGGGCGCCTGATCGGCTATTTCGAACCGCACATCAATTCCTGGGATTGCCTGGCCGGGCTCTTGTTGGTGCGCGAGGCAGGCGGCTGGACCTGTGATTTCCTCGCCAATGACGGTCTGCACCGGGGCAACCTCTGCGCTGCCGCAGCGCCAGCTCTGGCGCCGAAGCTGCAGGAAATGATCGCCGGCACCGTTCCCGATCCCTCGCGGCCCTGAGCGGCGCAACGTCTCAGAGGTCGACCGGCTGGCCGTTCTTCAGGGACCGGTTCGCCGCCTCGGCCAACTCCAGTGCCCGGAGGCCGTCGCTTGCCGCAATTCTCGGTTTCTCGCGCCCGGCCAGACAGGCGAGAAAATGCGCCATCTCGGCGCGGTAGGCCTCGGCATAGCGTTCGAGGAAGAAGTACAGCGGCTTCTCGCTGGCAATGCCCTCGCCGCTCCAGGTCTGCAGCGAGCGGGCGTCCCGGTTTCCGGCAAGCAGCAGTCCCTTCTCGCCGAAGGCCTCGATGCGCTGGTCATAGCCGTAAACGGCACGGCGGGAGTTGATGATCTGGCACAGGGCGCCGGTCGCCGTCTCCAGGACTACGACAGCACTGTCGATGTCGCCCGCCGCCCCGATCTCGGGATCGACCAGAACGCTTCCCTGCGCGTAGAGGCGCACCGGCTCGGCCGCCAGCAGCCAGCGCGCCATGTCGAAGTCGTGAATCATCATGTCGCGGAACAGGCCGCCCGACCTTGCGACATAGTCGGCCGGCGGCGGCGCCGGATCGCGGCTGGTGATCGTCAGGTTCTCGATCCTGCCGATCCGCCCGGCGTCCAGTGCCTCCTTGAGGCCGGCGAAGGAGGGATCGAAGCGGCGGTTGAAGCCGATGAACAGCGCGACGCCGCACTGTTCGACGACCTGCAGGCAGGCCTTGACGCGGTCGAGGTCGAGATCGATCGGCTTTTCGCAGAAGATCGCCTTGCCGGCGCGCGCGGCGGCCTCGATCAGCTCGGCATGAGTGTCGGTCGAGGAGCAGATGACCACTGCCGCTATCCCGGGGTCGGCGAGCGCCTTGTCGCGATCGGCAACTTCGGCGCCCACAACTTCAGCGAGTTCCTCGGCCGCAGACTGGTTGACGTCGACCAGGTACTTGAGGCGTGCCTCCCCGGTTGCTGCCAGGTTGCGGGCATGGATCTGGCCGATGCGTCCGGCTCCAAACTGCGCTAGCGCGATCATCGTATTTTCGTCCTTGCTTGTTGCGAAGCGCCCGCCGCCTCGGCGCTGCGGGTTGTAGCGCCGTCAGTCATAGGCGCCGATGACCATCTGATCGTAGTCGATCACCGAGCCGGTCATCACGCCGGAGCCGGGTCCCAGCAGGAACAGCGTTGCTTCGGCGACGTCGGCGGTCTTGATCAGCCGGCCGAAGGGCTGGTCGGCCTCGGCAGTTTCCAGCCAGTTCTCAGGCTGTCCTTCGGCGCGTTGAACTCTGTGCTCGTTCGGCGTTTCGGTCCAGCCGATGTTGAGGCCATTGACCCGAATGCGGTCGCGCCGCAGCGCGTGGCCGAGGTTGCGGGTCAAAGTCGCGAGCGCGCCCTTCGAGGCCGAGTAGGCCGTCAACTTGGGCTGCCCGCCGTGACTCGACATGGTGATGATGTTGACGATGCTGCCAGCCTGGGAAGTTCCCTCGATAGGGTTGCGACGCATCAACTTGACGGCGTCTTGCGAGAGGAAAAAAGGCGCGCGCACGTTTATCGCGAAGAGACGATCCCAGAGCTCCGGCGTCGTATCTTCGATGCCGCCGCGGTCGGTGATGCCGGCGGCGTTCACCAGGCCGTCGAGGCGGCCGAAGCGCTCTTGGCAGGCCGCGACGACCCCTCGGCAAGCTTCGACATCGGCAAGGTCGGCAATCACAAGCTGTGCGGCACAGCCGGAGGCTTCGATCTCGGTGCAGACCGCTTCGCCGCGCTGTCGGTCACGGCCGACCACGACCAGCCCCGCCGCGCCGCCACGTGCCAGGCGAAGGGCGATGGCCGCCCCGACCCCTTGGGTTCCTCCGGTGACGATGAAGTTGTGCTCAGCAAGCGGTTTGTCGTCCATAGTCGAAGTCCCCTTCGTCGCCCGGGCCGCCACCGGGGCAGGTTCCGTGATTAAGGTGCGCCATCCGGCGGTTGAGAATGGAATACCTGTTCGATCTTCGCAATTCTATGATATTCTTGTTTCATTACTCACGACAGCCGCCGGAACTTGGGAGGCGTCGGTGACCCATTTGCCGTCACCATACTCCGCCACCGGCGGCCGTATAGAGAGACCCAAACGAAGTGCTGATGTCGGCCGCACTGCGCTGCCGATGTCACTAAAGCAACGTTGAAAGGGAGGTTTGGAATGACAACGAAACTGAACAGAGTGGCCCTCACCGTCGCGGCATTGGTACTGACCGCCGGGGCGGGGGCGGCGCAGGCCGCCGACCGGCTGACCCTCTACTGCAGTCCGCAGATCGAGTGGTGCCAGATCATGGTCGAGGCCTTCACCAAGGAAACCGGCATCGACGTCGCCATGACCCGCAAGTCGTCGGGCGAAACTTTCGCGCAGATCAAGGCCGAGTCCAGCAACCCGAAGGGCGACGTCTGGTGGGGTGGCACCGGCGATCCGCACCTGCAAGCGGCGGAAGAGGGACTGACGGAACAGTATAAGTCGCCGGTCTTCGATTCCTTGCTGCCCTGGGCACAAGGCCAGGCCATGGCTGCGGGATCCAAGACCGTCGGTATCTACGCCGGCGCGCTCGGCATCGGTTACAACGAAGAACTGATGAAGGCGAAGAACCTGCCCGCGCCGAAGTGCTGGGCCGACCTGACTAACCCCATCTACAAGGGCGAAGTGCAGATCGCCAATCCCAACTCCTCGGGCACCGCCTATACGACGCTTGCCACGATCGTGCAGATCTTCGGCGAGGATAAGGGCTTCGAATGGCTGAAGGGCCTGCACAAGAACGTCAATCAATACACCAAGTCCGGCTCGGCCCCGATCAAGGCGGCGGCCCGCGGCGAGACCGCTATTGCCATTACCTTCATGCATGACATGGTGACCCAGGCGGTTTCCGGCTTCCCGATCAAGATCGTCGCGCCCTGCGAGGGTACCGGCTACGAGATCGGCTCGATGTCGATCATCAAGGGCGCGCGCAACATGGATAGCGCCAAGAAGTTCTACGACTTCGCCCTGAACGCCAATGTGCAGATGCTGGCGGCGAAGGCCAAGGCCTATCAGGTGCCGTCGAACTCGAAGGCATCACCGCCGCCGGGTGCGCCGAACCTGGATGAGCTCAAGCTGATCGAGTACGACTTCAAGAAGTATGGTTCTTCCGCTGAGCGGTCGCGGCTTCTGAAGAAGTGGGACGACGAGGTCGGCTCTCTGCCTCAGTAAGGCAGAACGATCGCAAGCGGCCCCGTCATAGGTGGCGGGCGACTGAGCATGATGAACAGGACCGTTGGCATTTGGCTGACCGTTGGCTGGGTTGGTTTCCTGCTGCTGCCTTGGTACGCCATCGAGTACGGTTTCTGGGCCCTTGATTGGCCCGCTGAAGGCTATCCCTTCGATAGCGGATCGGCGCCGGCGATCCTGCAGGTCTTCACGGGGGGCAAGCCTTGGCTTGCCCCCATTGGCGTGGCGCTGCTCGCGCCTTTCCTGGTGTTGAGTCGGCCAAAGAACGATCCGCTGTTCAGCATCGTGCTGCTGGCCGCCGGCGGTGGCGGGCTCGCCTACTTCATCTTCCAAGCCTTTGCGATCGGCCTTAGAGGCTGGGAGTTCTCGTTCCTGGAGGCAATGTTCGGGCCGCTGGGAACACGTCAGTTCGGCCTTGGCTACGGCGCGCTCCTGGTTTCGGGAGCCTTGCTGTTTATCTTCACCCAGGGTGTGGCTGCGCGCGGTGCGATCAAGGGCGACGTCTTCGTGGTCGGTTCGATCGGCCTCATCATTGCCCTCGTCGCCGCCTTCGTTTTCTTCCCGGTGCTCAACATCCTGACATCGGCCCTGCAGGACAAGGATGGGCAATTCGCGCTCGGTGCCTTCATTGAGCGTTTCGTCGACAAGAAGATCTGGGGGCTCGATTGCTTGATCGGTGCCTACTCTTGCGGTGTCGCCTGGAATTCGCTGTTGTTGGCGATTCTCACCGGCGTTTCGACTACGCTTCTCGGTCTCGCCTTCGCCTTGATCGCTACCCGCAGCAAATTTCACTACAAACGCTCGCTGCGGGTCCTCACCGTCTTACCGATCATCACGCCGCCCTTCGTCATCGGGCTTGCGGTGATCCTGCTGCTGGGGCGCGCCGGCGTGGTGACGCAGTTCCTGGACTCCGCCGTCGGCATTCCCGCCACGCGCTGGATCTACGGGCTGCCGGGAATTTGGTTTGCCCAAACACTGGCTTTCGCGCCGATTTCGTTTCTCGTCATGATCGGCGTCGTGGAGGGCGTGAGCCCCTCGATGGAAGAAGCCGCCCTGACCCTGCGCGCCGATGCCTGGAAGACCTTCACCACCGTTTCGCTGCCGTTGATGCGGCCGGGGTTGGCCAACGCCTTCTTGCTCGGCTTTATCGAAAGCCTGGCCGACTTCGGCAATCCGCTGGTTCTCGGGGGTCGTTACAGCGTGCTTTCGACCGAGATCTTCTTCGCCATCGTCGGCTCGCAGTTCGACCAAGGGCGCGCTGCAATGCTGGCGATGGTTCTGCTTACCTTCACGCTCGGCGCTTTCTACGCGCAGCGCCGCTGGGTCGGTCGCAAGTCCTACGCCACGGTCACCGGCAAGGGCGACTCCGGTCTCTACGCACCGTTGCCCAAGCGGGTTACCTGCGCCATCTATGGTCTGGCGCTGCCCTGGGCGGCGCTGACCGTGATCATCTACATCATGATCATGTTCGGTGGTTTCGTGGAGACCTGGGGCCGCGATCACAGCTTCACCCTGCGCCACTACATCGAGGCCTTCTCGGTAAGCCAGGGCGAACACGGTCTGGTGTGGAGCGGGGCAGCCTGGAACTCCTTCTGGACCACCATCACGATTGCCACCATCGCCGCTCCCTTTACCGCGGCCATCGGTCTGCTGACCGCCTACCTGCTGGTGCGGCAGCGCTTCGCCGGGCGCGAGACTTTCGAGTTCGGCACCATGCTGAGCTTCGCTATCCCCGGTACGGTCATCGGCATCAGCTATATCCTGGCCTTCAACGTCCCGCCGCTTGAACTCACCGGGACCGGAGTAATCCTTGTGATCTGTTTTGTCTTTCGCAACATGCCGGTCGGTGTCCGTGCCGGCGTCGCCTCCATGAGCCAGCTTGATCAGAGTCTCGACGAAGCCTCACTGACGCTTGGCGCCAACACCTTTACCACCGTCCGGCGTGTCATCCTGCCGTTGTTGCGGCCGGCCATCGTCGCCGCCCTTGTGTTCAGCTTCGTACGGGCCATGACGGCGATCAGCGCGGTCATCTTCCTGGTCAGCGCAAATTACGACATGGCGACCTCCTATATTATCGGCCGGGTCGAGAACGGCGACTACGGCCTCGCCATTGCCTATTCCTCGGTGCTGATTCTGGTCATGATGCTGGCCATCACCCTGGTGCAGCTGGCAGTCGGAGAAAGGCGTATAAGACGGCGTAGCGAGGCTGGCCCGCCCTGTGCGCCCGCCGCTGTGGTTGGGGGGGGTGCGCCATGACCATTCGCGCCAAGGCGGCGCGTGTCGCCTTTCAAAGCGTAACCAAGGCCTTCGGTTCGGTGGTGGCGGTCAATGGCGTTTCTTTCGACGTCGAACCGGGAACGCTGGTGACGCTGCTGGGCCCCAGCGGCTGTGGGAAGACGACGACCCTGCGGATGATCGCCGGTCTCGAGATGGCGACCAGCGGCCGCATCCTCATCGGCGATCAAGACGTCACGCAGCTGCCGGCGACCGACCGCGACGTGTCGATGGTATTCCAGTCCTACGCGCTCTTCCCGCACATGACCGTGGCGGAGAACGTCGCCTATGGGCTCACCATGAGCGGCTTTGCAAAGATCGAGGTGCGAGAGCGCGCCGAGGAGGGGCTGCGGCTGGTCGGGCTTGCCGGCTACGGCAAGCGGTTGCCCAGCGAGCTGTCGGGCGGCCAGCAGCAGCGGGTAGCGGTCGCCCGCGCGCTGGTCCTGGAGCCCGCGGTGCTGCTGTTCGACGAGCCCTTGTCAAATCTCGATGCCAAGCTGCGCCGCCGGGTTCGCGGGGACATCCGCGAACTGCAGCAGAAGCTCGGCCTTACCTCGGTCTACGTGACTCACGACCAGGAGGAGGCGCTGGCGGTTTCCGACCGCATCATCGTGATGAAGAACGCTGAGATTGCCCAAGAAGGCAGCCCGCGCGATCTCTACGAGGCGCCGGCCGACAACTTCGTGGCCGACTTCATCGGCGATGCCAACCTTGTGGAGGCAGAGATCGCCTCGCTGGAAGGCGGCGAGGCGCTGGTCCGCATCGGTGATGTCGAGCGGCGCCTGCCGGCGCGCGGCCTTGAGCCGGGCGCGGTCAAGGTCGCCATCCGCCCGGAGGCGATCCGCATCGCGCGCAACGGCGCAGGCGGTGCCTTCGAGGCCAAGGTCCTGAAAGCGACCTACCTGGGCAGCCACATGGAGTACACCCTGGCGACGTCGCTGGGCGAGCTTTTCGTCATCGACTCCGACATCGAACAACCGGCCGAGGCCGGAGACAAGGTTACCGTCGAGCTCGCCCGGCGCGGCGTCACCCTGGTGCGCAGCTAGGCAAACCCTGTCTATAGATAATTTTCCGACTTCCGCTGCTGGCACCTGGCGGTCGTTGTGGCCCGCGCGTCGGCAGGTCTGCAAACGCCCTTAAAGCAGGCCTACTGCCCCTAAGATCCGGTTCATCGCCAAGCTTGGAATTCGATGACTATGCAAACTGATGGCCGAGTCTGAACCTTTGCGCGCCCCTTTGGCTTCGCGGAGACAACATCATTTGACCTGCATCATGGCGTGCGTCACAGGTCTTTGTAGGATTGCAAGTCTCACTTAATATGAGAGACGACGTTGTTCGGAAAACCGTCACTGATTACCCGGATCGCCATCGGCAAGGGCATTGGTTTCCTGGTCGGTCTAGTCGGGTTCATCGTCCTGCCCTTCTTCTTGCCGGAAGCGGGCTGGCTAATCCGCTGGGGCATTCTGCTTTGGTACACGACGTTGGGCGCGATCATCGGCGTGTTCGGCGTATTCACTTGGCACCCGGTGTTGAAGCTGCCGATGCCCTGGTGGATTCGCGCTCCGATTCTCGGTGCCTGGATGAACTTTGTGCTGACTTTTTTTGCCTACGACGTGATGAAGGCAATGATGGTGTCGCTCTTCGGTATCGATGGCATCCTGAGCTCGCCCTTCTGGTTCGCCGCCGAGGGGGCCGTGGTTGGGCTCGTCATCGGCTATGTCGCCACCCGGTTCGGCGGCGAAGGTAAGGAAA
>PJEL010002949.1_pt1 | contig 14991 bp, 13 predicted proteins | sample 1853271 | NCBI WGS metagenome assembly PJEL01 (sample SAMN08108733, study PRJNA415343) | Invertebrate metagenome, whole genome shotgun sequencing project. | host: Globobulimina | place: Sweden: Gullmar Fjord | collected 2015-08 | reverse complement strand
GCGAGTTCGGCACGGCGCAGGGCCAGTTTAAATTACCGATGGATATCGAAATGACTTCAGCAGGTACCATTCTGGTCAATGATGCCGACAACGCCCGCATCCAGGAAATTAATTGAGGTTCCGCAGCAGCAAGCTATCAAGAGCCCTTTATTGTTGAGTTTATCGGGCTCTTACTGGCATTTGACAGAACTACCGTGAAAATGCCAACCATTGGCTTAACTCTGAGAGGGAGTTAAAGGACATCGCGCCCAACATTAACAGGCCCATAATCAGAGAAATATAAAGGCGAAATAGCTCATTTTACTGCATGCCGCGTTGATTCCATTGTGAATCAGTCGAAGCTGCTGTTTATTTCATGGAAACAGTTATATCCACCATTATTATCCTCTCAGGATTTCCAGGCTCGAAATTGTTATCCATGTTAGTTTTTTACCTATCCAACCTCATTAGCGTTCATAACAACTCTGGAAAAAATCAAGCAAAAACGTTGATTCCGGAGAATAAAGTAATTTAACTGTTTCATCCATCTTATAATATTCTGGATGAAGTCGAGCCACCACCATCCAACAAAGAAAATGTTTTTAATCTGTTTTTTTGCACTATTCGCAAATGCCAGGGCTTGCATATTCTGCTGGAAGCATTAAAACTAGTCATAACATCAAATAAGAAAGTACATTTAACCGTGGTTAGAGAGACCTTTGAATGCCGAGATAACAACAAAGTTATAGCGCTAGTAGAAAATATTGGGGTTGCAAGAGTAATTAACGCTGAAAGTCCGCTACATTCCCAATAATAATTGGCTGTCTGTTTTAAAATAGCGATCGTATGGTGTTACTCTATTACTTTGCGACAACAATAAGACGAAGCACTAAGGAATGCCTATATTTTTTATATACCGGCGATTACTACTAAAGTAGGCAGGTTGCTGGATTTTATCGAAGAGAATAAAAGTGTGTTTATCTGTTAAGAGTCTCAAGCCGCAATTGAACAGACTATTGCTAGATTGTTTAATGATGCAGATATTCGAGAGATTACAAAAAAATTATCATGAATAAATATGCAGAGAGCACACTCATTTCTTCCTGATAGTGATGATTTTTATGGTATGCATTGTAAACAGATAGTTTATCTCGAAAAATGTTTATTATCGTAATAAGAACGAAGGTCTACACCGAGCAGTAACTTCTTTGCTGTATTTTTTATTAAAACAAACGTATCATGATGATTATTAAGGACAAATGATGAGTTTAAGTGGCTGTCGTATTATAGATTTACCCCGAATTAATGATCCCCGAGGTAACTTAACCTTTATTGAAGGCCATAATCATATTCCATTTGATATTCTGCGAGCTTACTATCTCTATGATGTTCCTGGCGGTGCAGAGCGTGGGGGTCATGGACACAAAGAACTCTCACAACTTATCATTGCAATGTCTGGTAGTTTTGATATACATCTTGATGATGGCTTTAACAAAAAAAGTTTCCATTTAAATCGCTCTTATTATGGCTTATATGTTACACCAATGATATGGCGTGAAATTGATAATTTTTCATCAGGGTCAGTACTCATGGTTTTGGCATCAAACAAATATGATGAAGATGATTATTATCGCGATTATGGAACCTTTGTTAATGCTGCAAAAAATTTACGAGACCAATAATGAACATCCCCTTTCTTGACTTAAAGAGATTACATATTGATATACAACATGAGCTTGATACTGCCTGTCGGCGAGTGATGGAAAGTGGCTGGTTTATACTAGGTCAAGAAGTTGAGGCATTTGAGCGTGATTTTTCTAAATATTGTGGTACAAAATACGCCGTTGGTGTTGGTAGCGGTCTGGATGCATTAGTTCTTTCTCTTAAGGCAATGGGGATTGGAGAAGGTGATGAGGTATTAGTGCCCGCACATACCTTTATTGCAACTGCTATGGCCGTTAGTGCAGCTGGAGCTTCACCAGTACTGATTGATGTTGAAGCCAATAGTGCCAATATGGATCCACTGTTGTTAGAAGGCGCACTAACAGATAAAACACGCGCAATTATCCCCGTACACCTTTATGGCGCACCGGCGGACATGAATCCCATTATGTCATTTGCCCATAAACACTCGCTTAAGGTAATAGAAGATGCTGCGCAGGCACACGGAGCAAAATATCATGGAGAAAAAGTTGGCTCTCTAGGTGATGCCGCCTGTTTTAGTTTTTATCCGGGTAAAAACTTAGGTGCTCTAGGTGATGGTGGCGCAATAGTTACAGATAGCATTGAGCTTACAGAACGATTAAGAATGTTACGTAACTACGGCAGCGCAAAGAAATACCACCATGATATACTAGGAACAAATACGCGACTTGATGAAATACAGGCAGCGCTATTGCGAGTTAAATTACAGCATCTTGATACATGGAATTTGTCCAGGCAGAAGATTGCTCAGCAATTTACTGAGGGACTGTCAGGAATTGCTGATGTGCGGACACCAATAGTTCCTGATTGGGCTGATCCCGTTTGGCATCTATATGTTATTCGTCATCCTAAACGTGACATTTTATTAGATAGGTTACAAAAGCTTGGCATACAATGTCAGATTCATTACCCAATTCCAGTGCATAAAACGAAGGCCTATGAGCATGCTGTATTGTCCGATATGAATTATACTAATAGTGAAAACTGGGCAAATAACTGCCTTAGTTTACCCATTGCACCATATCTTAGTGAGCAGGAAATTAGCTATATTCTGACTAATATTCGAAATATCTGTAGAAGTACCTAGCCGTATTGCAAGCCAATTAAGACTGAAAAACAAACCATAAGCGGATATGAGATTTTATTTTGATAGAAAATGCTTTGTTAGATATATCAAAAGGGATTGCCTGTGATACTGAGGCAAGGGAAGCTGCGAAAAAGTGGATTCATATATAATGTCTTTTATTCATAGTTTAGCTGACGTCCAGTCACATAATATTGGCGAAGAAACTACTATATGGCAATTTACCATTGTTTTAGAAAATGCAGCTATCGGCAGTAATTGTAATATTAATGCCCATTGTTTTATTGAAAATGATGTGATTATTGGAGACCGTGTCACCATTAAGTGCGGCGTTTACGTTTGGGATGGAATTACATTAGAAAATGATGTTTTTATTGGTCCTAATGTTACTTTTACTAATGACAAGTATCCCAAGTCAAAGGTTTATCCCAAAGAGTTTTTAAAAACAGTAGTAAAATCTGGCGCATCTATTGGGGCTGGCAGTACAATACTATGTGGCTTAACCATTGGCGAAAATGCCATTATCGGCGCCGGCAGTGTTGTAACCAAGAATGTTCCACCTGGAGAGGTTTGGTATGGGAATCCCGCTTCAAAAAAAGAACGCTCTAATACATGATTGAGACCAATTCGTCGTATTTAGAATATTGTTGTGTATTTTGGATGAGCTGAGAAATTTTTTTATATGAATAATCTTAAGAATATTATCAAACAAATCATATTTAAAATTCTCCCTGCTACTACGGTTGTCAAACTAAAAAAAATAGTTAACCAAACAAAGCTTCGTTACTTTTTGTTTCTCAAAGACCACAAAGAATCCAGTGCATTGAAGCGTGTGCGCGGCAAACACAAAATCAAAGTCACCTTTTTTGTTATTCATGATGCCGTGTGGAAATTTGACCAACTTTATAAGATGATGAAGAAATCAAAACTCTTCGATCCTGTCATTGTTGTTTGTCCGTATATTACTTTTGGTGACGAAGTAATGCACAGGGATATGGAGCGCACCTATAACTTTTTTGCATCGAGAAATTATACGGTTATAAGTTCATATATTGGTGATGATAACTGGCTTGATGTTAAACGTGTTATTGATCCTGATATTGTATTCTTTACTAATCCTCACAAACTAACAAGGAAGCAATACTATATTACAAATTATCTTGATAGATTGACTTGCTATTCTCAGTACTCATTTCATATTTCTCATCTTAATGAAATTCAGTACAATCAGTTATTTCATAATTTATTATGGCGTGCTTTTTATGAAACTGATATTCATTATCAGATTGCTGCTGAACATTCAAGCATTCAAGCAAAGAATGTCAGGGTGACCGGCTACCCTGGGGTAGATGGTCTTTTGCTCCCAGAAAGTAGTGCTAATGATTGTTGGAAATTGAAAGATAGACGTGTAAAAAGGATTATATGGGCACCGCATCATACAATCCTTGATGATGAACCACTACTTAATTGGTCTTGCTTTTTGGACTACTCAAGTTTGATGCTTGATCTTTTAACCGAGTTTGAAGGAAGACTACAGATTTGCTTTAAACCACACCCATTATTGCGGCCAAAGCTTGAAAAGCTGTGGGGAAAAGATCGTTCTGATATTTATTTTGAAACATGGGCAAAGAGGAAAAACGGTTTTCTTGCCGAGTCTGATTATATTAATTTGTTTTTAACATCTGACGCCATGATTCATGACAGTGGCTCATTTTTAGTAGAGTATCTGTTTGTAAATAAACCTGTATTATATACGGTTAAGAATAAAGATATAAATGATTCTTTCAATCGCTATGGAAAGATGGCATTTGCGCTACATTATCAAGCGTTTTGCATTGATAATATTCGTTCATTTGTCAATCAAATTGTTAATGATGAAAATGATCCATTAATGATTGACAGGAAAAATTTTATAGACACATACAAATCCCCTCTTGGGGATAATACTGCTTCTGAATTAATATATAATGAGCTTGTAAACACAGCAAAAGCGGAGATATGATCCACCACTCTTATAATTTATTGCGATTATTAGCGCGTTACTTATGGGCAAAAAAACATCCGAAGATCATGATATGCGAAAACACATACAAGAATAACATCCGAAGATGTCACCCAACAAGAAATTCTGTGTGTGAAAAAAATAGCTTTTCCAGCACCGCTAAACAATGCAACTGGTTTGACACACTTAGATGGAAAGCAATTGAAGAGGTTTTTAAGAAAGCAGGAGCAAGGATAATCTATTTTCTATTAACAAAAACTCTTCATCAACATTAGCAAATGAAATTTTTATGGAGCAGGATATTTAAGAATGCATGATCTTTGGGCTAGCTTCTCAAGTGATTCCATAGCACAATTATTCAATTTTTAGTTGCATAATATGCGCGATTCTATCAATTCAATTATTACAAAACAATGAGCAACTCTGGTATAAGATCGATTGCTATTAATACAGCCTATCTATCATCAGCAAGACTAATAACAAGCATTTCCAGAGCGATTTATGCTGTATTGCTTGCGAAATTTCTTGGCTCAGAATTATATGGTCTATTCAATTATGGCGTTTCCTGGTATGTACTATTAGTTCCAGTGAGTGTTCTTGGCCTTGATGGCATACTCATACATGAAATTGGTCGTGATCGCAAACAAGCTGAACATTTAGTTGGGCTTACACTATCTATGCGAACAGTTTCCACTCTCATCATTTCAATATTCAGTTTTTTGTTTGCCTGTTTTTTTGAGCCGGACCCTCTATCTCGTCAATTGTTGTTTATATTTTCCGTGGCGCTCTTTGGACGAGGATTATCGCTTTGGTCTAATTCAGTTTTTAAAGCGTATGAGGCATCTAATTATGTATTTTTGCTAGAAGTTGTATTCAGACTACTGGATGTTTTACTGGGCGTCGTTTTGTTGTTTTCCGGTTATGGTGTGATTGAAATTGCGCTTGTTCATGCTGGAAGTTGGTTGCTACAAGGGATGGCGGGAATAGTGGTTCTTAAACTTCATTTACTAAATGTAAAAATGATTTGGGATCTCCAAGCATCTTTGTATTATGCTAAAAAAGGAATCCCTTTTCTTATCGGTGGCTTTGTTTTTGGTTGGTTGCTGCAAGGACCAATAGTGATGTATCGTCATTTTGAAGGCCTTGGTGTTGAACTAGGTCAGCTCGCACTTGCTCTTCAGGCTTTATTTATCATTGGCGCTATTGTTGGCGAGGTAGGGGGGGCAGCTCTCCCCGTTCTTGCTCGTTCTGTCGATAGAGCCGATGGTAAAACAGAGCGTTATGTAGACATAATATTTCGTGTAGGGGCAGTAATGAGCGGTGTATTAAGCATTACTGCGACGGCAATATCTCCGTGGCTAGTTGGTCTTCTTTTTGGTGATAATTATTTAGTTGTTGCGAAACTACTGCCTTGGACTCTTATTCTAGTTGCTCCTTATTTTTGGATCCCTTCATTTACTAGCCTTATTGTAGCATACGATCGTTACAAAATTATTATGATTAATTATGCAGTTGGCGCGCTAGTTTTTACATTAGCATTCTTGTTATTAGTTTCAACTTTTGATCTTCTAGGTGTAGTGCTCTCTCTTGGTCTAGGTTTGATTGCAACAGTGGCCTGCCACCTATTTGAGATGCAAAAACAGCAAAATTTTTCTATGGGCTTTATTAGAACTGTTTCACGTCTTGTTGCTGTTGTTTTAATCGGTTTGCTAATTACTAATTATGCATTACAATTTGGTCAGTGGCTTGCCCTGGGATTCGGTTTAACGTCTTTCTTTTTGATGCTACTAGTTTTTAATATAATTCGCCTCGATGACTTAAAAAAAACAACTAGTATTATATTGTCAATAGTAAAACGTTAAATTTTCGGAATCGAAAATTTAACCCCAATTGGCAATAGCGAACTCAAGCCCTGTGGTCTTTTACGACCGATACGCCACAACAGCAGGTTTTAAAGCCTATTACAGATTCAGTCAGTGGCCACTCTTTGTCCTAGCGCTCTATTGAAAACAGCCCAGCTAGCATAGCCTGATCAATATTGACAGGGTGATTACTTAACCTTTCGCTATTCACCCCATCAACAATTTTGCGGGCAACTACACCTGTAAGACCAATGTCACCATAGTTTGTCTTAAGACCACATTGCTGCATTAGTTCTAACCAGCGCGTTTTTGCCGCTTCTGCCGAGTCAACACCGAGACACCGATACAATTCTGCGAATCGCCGCTCTAGCGTCCTAGCGGTGTCGATATCCAGTTCGCTTAGTTGCGTTTCATTGATTATGAAGAAGTAACCGAGCGTTAATGCGACGGCATGCCCATGAGGTAATCCCGTCAGGGTGGTGATTTTGTAAGAGAGTGCATGGGGTGCTGTCGTTTTGCTAATATTAATTGCCTTTCCGGCCTTGTAGGCAGCTAGCATCATATTGTCACGATTGCTAGGGCTGGGTTTATTTACTGCATCAACAATATTGTTTAGCAATAATGGGATGGCCTCCATTGCATACTGCCTACTCTCTTGCGTACTGCTCTTTGCCCAAAAAGATTCAATTGCTTGACCCAATGCATCAAAGCCTGTGCAAGCTGTGATATAGGAAGGAAGAGAGTCCGTTAAGGATGCATCGAGAATAACGCTGTCAGGCAGCAAAGAGCCTGCAGCGATTGAATATTTTGTTCCGCCCATATAGATAACAGAAAAATGGGTAGCTTCGCTACCGGTACCTGATGTAGTGGGAATAGCGATAAGTGGCGGCAGTGTCTCTGTCAGTTTTTTTTCACCGGTGATGATCTGTTTTTCAAAACCAGGATGAGATTGCAAAGCGCGAATCGCTTTTCCAACATCAATCGCACTGCCACCACCAATAGCGATCAGACCATCACACCCATTTTCTAGAAAACACTTTGTTCCTGCAAGAGCCTCTTCAATAGTAGGATTAGGTGAATAATCGTAAAAGCGATAATTCTCGACAGAATCTAAACTGCCATTCTGTAATGATTTTTCGGCACCACTTTGGCTGTAAGAATGTCTGCCTGTTATCAGCAGCACTCGCTTCATTCCTAAGCGATCGATTTCGGCACCCAGTGATTTGAGCGTGCCACGTCCTTGCAAAACTTTTTGATTCATCTACACACACTAACCTAAATTAAACTGCATAAAGTCACGCTTATTTTGCAGTGTGGTTGTGGTTGGGCGTCCGAGATCTGAGCGGCTGCCCTTGTTGACCCGGATCTCTAATAGCGAGGGGCCAGTAGAGGTCAGTGTATTCGCTATAGCTGCTGTTAGTTCGGTTTCGGCTGAGCATCGGGCACTTACGTTGTAGCCGCAGGCCTTGGCGATTTTGGGTATATCGACTGCTAGACCCACGGTCGCTTGTCCGCCCACAGAATCGTGTGCACCATTGTTAATAACAAAGTGTTTATAATTGCTTAAGTGACTCGTACCAATGGTAGACATGGCCCCTAAATGCATCAACGCCGCGCCATCGCCATCAATGCATATTACCCTGCGACCAGGTTGCTGTGCTGCAATCCCCAACGCTATCTGCGAAGCATGCCCCATACCGCCAACGGTTAGGAAGTCTCGATGATGTCCTTGATTTCTTGCCGCGCGATATTCAAATAGCTCTCTTGATGCCATACCGGTGGTGGCAACCACAATATCGTTATCGCTAAGCTCATCAACTATTTTTTGGATAGCTTCTTCGCGTCTGCAATCAAATGTAGCTTCAGGCCGGCATTTATCGGTTGACTGCTTGGGTTGATATGATTCAAATGTACCTTTCTTAATAACCAGTGCATAAGCGGCGGACTGATCGGCTGCAGTGTTTACAGCTTCTGCTAAGATCGCTTTGATATTCTCTTCACTACCATCAATTACTCGATGGGGAATCTCCATCGCCTCAAGCATTGTTAATGTAACTCGACCCTGTTTTACATGCTGGGGCTCATCTTTTACTCCAGGTTCTCCGCGCCAGCCGATTAGCAACAGCATTGGAATAGAATATACTTCACTATCCGCTAGTGAGAGCAAGGGATTAACAGTATTGCCCAAACCAGAATTTTGCATGTAAACCAAAGGCACGTTATTGGTTGCAAGATGGTAACCTACAGCTAAGCCCACGGCCGAGCCCTCGTTAGCGGCAATTGTGTGTCGCTCTGGTGATACATTGTCGCTTACATATGCGCAAAAGGCTTTTAGCAGAGAATCGGGTACACCTGCGAAGTAATCTACCCCTAATTGTTGTAGGGCCTCGTGAAAGAATGAAGGTGATATCACTTATCTCTCTCTTCTGTGATTCGCTAGTTTTTATTTGGTGCCTGGAATCAAATGCAAAATATCTTTAATCGATAGACAGAGATGATCAACCTCTTTAGCACGACCATATCTTAATATGCGTTGTGCTACTTCACTCATGGCTGGGTAGGCGGCCCTAAGCATATGGTTGGCATAGATAACTACATTGACTCCAGCTTCAGCAAGTTCGATATCGGTGATACTGTTATAGCTTGAGGGCACTGCAACTAAGGGTACTGTGCGTTCTAGCTTTTTATACCGTGAGCAAAACTCAATCACCTCGTCCGGAGTTTTCTGCCGACTGTGAATCATAATACCATCGGCACCAGCTGCGATATACGCCCGAGCCCGCTCGATAGCATCATTCATTCCTTGCTCAAGTATCAAGCTTTCTATACGGGCAATTATCATAAAGTCATCAGTGATCTGCGCGCTTTTACCGACCTGAATTTTGTGGCTGAACTCCTCGATTGAATCTTGTTGTTGCTCGACTTCATTTCCAAACAGTGAGTTTTTCTTCAGGCCTATTTTATCTTCAATAATAACAGCGGATACGCCAACTCGTTCTAGGCTTTTAACAGTAAAGGCAAAATGCTCTGGACGACCTCCTGTATCAGCGTCATAGATAAGCGGCTTAGTAGTAACCTCGAACATGTCATTAATATTTTGTAAACGAGATGTCAAATCGAGAGCTTCGATATCAGGCTTACCCTTGGCTGTTGAATCAGTTAAGCTGCTCGACCACATGGCATCAAACTCTCTTTCAAAATGATCGACGTCAACTTTGGTATGTTCGATGATAAGGCCACACAATGGCATATGTGCTTCTAGAACTCGAACAACAGGTTTTGCATCGATTAATCGTCGTAGTCGCTTTAGGCGGATATCGGGCGTTGTACCCACCTCTTTCAAACCTGCATGCAGCTGTGTCGATGAAACACCTGGGGTATAGCCAATCTCTACTAACTCACCCCCCCATTCAGCCAGAGTGTCTATCACCTGCTGTCGTGTTTTTGACTGTATGCCAGTTTGCCAGTCATCGCCATGAACCACATAATCAGGTTTTAGCTTTCTCAGGTTGTCACGATAATCTAGGGTGTCCTGTGCGACCACCTCAGTTACTCCTTTAATATTCTCAACCACAGACTTGCGTTGTTGAAAGGAGAGATAGGGTAGGCGCTTGTAACTAGCGATGGCTTTGTCGGTCAATACACCAACGGTGACCTCACCCAACTTGGCGGCTTCCTTGAGAATATTAGTATGGCCGGGATGAAGCAGATCTGCACTCATACCCACATAGACACGCTTCATAATTTTCTTCCACTTTGCTAGTTTTTGTTATTATATTTCAAATTTCTAATCTACTACTTTTCCAGGACTCTTTATGATAACCCTGGAAAACTTAGCCGCCCCTTCTTTAAGAAGTCTAATGCACCAAATCTAGAAGTTTTTTAAAAATCATGAACTCACCGAATGAATTGCACTAACTTTCGTTCAAATTTGCAGCAAAAAACTTTTATTTTCAATACGTTAGCCACTCTCACCACGATAAAACCGAGCTTTCTATCGCCATTTTAAATAACACTGCAAACTGAATGATGCTACACACTTTTCCCAAAAACGGCAAATTTCCTTTTTCGGTCTATACAAAACCATGAAGGGCTTCGCTAGTATATAACGGCGCATTTGTTTATCACACTGGATAATCAGATTATTTTTTATGCCATAGCGGACGTTTCTAATTTTGGAAGAAAGTATGATGTTAATTTTGTACGCTACAGCTGCAATCGTAATGAAATTCGACATGTGCCGCAACTTGAAAAAACATCTAGGAGAAACGCTGCTCAAACCGCCGAATGATTACTTCTTGCCCGTTTGATTTGGGTTTTTACGGTAAATTGATGGCTGTGCTGGCAGTCAAGATTTCTCCGGCAGAGGGGCTTTAACTGAGTTTTTTAGGTCTATTTGAACAAAAGCCCTATTGGAGAAACCATTCTTAGGGGAAAGGCTATTGCGTTGATACGGTAGGGGTGGATACCAAGGTAGGGGTGGATACCAATATGACACATCAGTTTGTAAAAGAACAGCAGTAACTAAAGATGGAGTTGTCGAGGTAGTCATGGAACGGGACAGCTCTGCAGCCAGCATTTTCCAAATACGGATATTTAATCTTTAGTCGTTGAGCTTTTTACTCGCCTCTGCAAATAACGAATAAGAATACCCGCGAAAGAACTGATAACGGGAATAATAAAATAGACTTTATCTCTCAAATCAAAACGATGAATATTACAAATGAGCGACTTAAATTTATTTACAGAACTCAGATAAAGATTCTTCTCATCAAAACAATAATTATCACCGTGTATCCGATAAGCTGCAACCATACAGTCAATAAATCCTAGCGAATTTTCAGCCACTAATTTCAAATAAAAATCTCTGTCTTCAAATTCCAATTTTTCATTGTATTTCACGGAACGGTACAAAACACTCCGAACCATCAGCGTTGGCCCAACAACAGCCCAATTTCGAATAATCTCCTTTTTTATTCCATCATCCGTTTTATAAAGTTCTTTATTAACAGAGCGAAGATCTGACAGGGCACTTTTATATATTTCATTACCCTTTTCATCAACAACAATAGCATCAGCTATCACCGCCATTTTTTCAGGATGATCTTTAAGATAGACATATCTATTCAGAATACTATCGGACAACAAATAATCATCACTTGCTAAGACAACAATATACTCTCCAGATGACATCTCGACCAATTCGTTTAACGTTGCTGTAACGCCTTGATTTGGCCTTGACCGATATGTCACTTTTATCACATCCGCATTGCTACTCATCCATTTTTCAATATTTTTTCCAGTTTCATCGATTGAGCCGTCGTTGATAATAGCTATTTCAATATTTGTATAAGATTGTTTCTTGATGCTATTTAACGTTTCAAGTATATACTGCTCATGATTATAGGCTGGAATTATGACTGTAATAACCGGCGGGTCGTTCTGGTGAACCATATTTATCCCTTAATTATTTCAACAACCTCAATTCATTGAAGTTATTGGTTATTTTTAGAGAATAGGCAAAGTTAACATCCTTTTTTGTCACTTTACTACAAACAGCGAGCAACTGGCAATCGCTTGCTACAGTTGAACACGGCGAATCTACACTACCCCCCAGTGAAGCCAGCCCGGAATTTTGGTTCCGCTACATATCAGGCATGAAAACAAAACAGCAGAATTTTTAGGCGTGACTATGCCCCTGTGTGGGTAAAATTCTTATCTTGCTAAAATTACAGTTTTTTGATCACGAAGCTGCGTTAAATGCACACCATCCGTTATTTATCCTGCAAACTAAATCGAACTGCAGGAATGTGCAGTCTACGCGCTTCAATGTTCTGAACAGTCCACAATATGATTTTTTGCATGTTTCACCAAAGGCGGATATGTCATTTGCACATAAAGCAGCGTGGTCAACAAGCGATTCTGACATGCTAAATTGTTTCGAAATAGCAAAGCAATCCTTTTCCATGCAGGTAATTCTGTTATTGTCAGAAGCTGCTTAACAAATGAAATATTTTGAACAACCGCCTCACTGTTTTCCAAATCACTTAAACGGTCAACCATTCTGTAATATAAACAATGCCATTGCCCCATTGACCAAACGAACAATTTATTCATTTTCTTAAAAGTCTTATACCATTTGGCATGAAATGGATTTAACGCAAGGTTGAAACCCGCTGCGCCAACAGCGTTTTTCCCATGTATTCGATATTGCATTGTGGGCTTAGACAGATATTCTAAATGGCCGCAAGCCTTTGCACATAAACCAAACCACCAATCGTGCATATATGCCCCTTTGGGTAGCGGATATGCAGTTTCAAGAAGAGCTCGATTCGCCATCATTGTACACCCAACAATGTGGTTTTGTACTAATAAAGTCGATAATCCAGCGGTACCAGGCTGATGAATATGTTGATAATTCATAAAAGATGCATGGATTTTCTGATTCTCTCCGTTGATCAGCTCAAGATCCGAAAAGACGAGAATGGGACAATGTTTACCGATATCATGCTCGATCCGATTCATTGCCAGTAACTGACGTTCAAGCTTATCGTTAAACCAGATGTCATCCTGATCAGCAAAAGCGATAAAATCCGGGCTGAGTTTAAAAACATGCTCTATTAGAAAGGCGAAATTTCCTACAGGCCCCAACGGTTTCTGAGATGCTACAGAAACTAGTTGGATACGAGAATCTTCAGCAGCTAATTTTTCTATAATAGCAACAGTATTATCCGTTGAGCCATCATCTCGAACAAACAGCTGCCAGCCTACAATTGTCTGCGACTGAATGCTTTTAATTTGTTCTTCAAGAAACAATTCTCCATTATACGTCGCCAAAACAATAGTTATTTTTTTGCTTGTCATTATAGACCTCTAGCCTTTAGCTTGTCAGCTTCATGACATCAGAACTATTTGTGAAAACCAGAACTGATTTCCGATTTATTCTGTTGGGCAATAATTATTTTCATTTCAATGCCGATGAAAGGATATTCTTTTTTATTTGATCTGCAACAAATGCAGATCCAATCCTGTATTCATTTTTATTTTTATTTTTATTTTTCGTCAACTTAATGTAATTTTCTTTCATTTGACAAACAGCATCAGCCAATTGGGCGGAGTTTCCTGGCTGAATTAATCGTATAGAATCATCGTCAGCAATAAGCTCCCTTATGGCAGGTGTATCTCCAGTAATTAATGGTTTTCCAGTAGCAAGAATCTGAAAAACTTTGTTTGGTATAACACGAGTAGCTTTACCCTCTGCATTAAAAACGCCAAGACATACGTCACTTCGATGAATATATTCAAAGAGGCAATCATATGGCACCCATTCAATGCGCTCAACACTTTCAAGTTTTTTTTCAACTATTAGCTGGTCAATCTTTTCCTTCTCCTGCCCAGTACCAATTAATATCCATTTAACAACCTCTTTTCTTGTTTCAAGAATTTGTATTGCCTCAATTATTGTATCAATACCATGAAGCGGGATGAATTGACCGTAGAATAAGATTGTGAAAATATCATTCTTGCTCGTCGGTTTTCTAAAAGCGGGAAAATACTCCAACTCAGCGCCTACATATACATGACTGATTTCTAACTTTTTTAAACCAAAGAGCAATTCAATATAGCGAGCATGGGTTCTTGTATCGATGAATGCTCTATCAACGATACGCAAGCCCATCCACTCTATAGTAAATATTAGTTTTGCAATAACAGAGCTAGGCTTGATTATTTTCCTGTCAATGACGATGGTGTCATAAACCGATATAAAGACATCCCAATAAACAGGAACACGTCTAAGTCTGCAAAATGGCCAGATAATCAGGATATCGAGGAGCCCCATATATCCAACCATAACAGCATCATGCTTTGGCAGACATAAATACTTTATTATCAAAAAAGGGTAGGCCAAAAATATGGAAATCCCCTTTTTTATAACAGAAAATATGCCTTCCTGGCTTTTATCCTCAATTCCGCTCCAAATATCTGTATGACATTCAATGAGATTAATATCAGACCTCTTCAGAGCCTCTATTAATAACCTAACTCTTGGTTTTCCTTTGTCATAAGTTCCCCAAAAAACAATGGTTCTCTTTTTTTTGTCATTGCGCTGCTTGTTCATTACTCAGTCTTTCCGAACCTAAAATATGAATGATACAGTAATAAGTGTATTGGCAGTATTAACGGTTCTGTCGCAAATCAGGCATGAAAACAAAGCGGCAGAATTTCTGGGCGTGACTATGCCGCCAATGCATAAAACTGTTCCGCAGCAGACAGAACTTTACCTCGTGTTTTTCGTTGTTGGCCTTTCTTGATCATGCGTACAAGCTCTACGCCTGCCAAAGTCTTCTGTGCGGACTGGA
>PJEL010002948.1_pt1 | contig 14995 bp, 13 predicted proteins | sample 1853271 | NCBI WGS metagenome assembly PJEL01 (sample SAMN08108733, study PRJNA415343) | Invertebrate metagenome, whole genome shotgun sequencing project. | host: Globobulimina | place: Sweden: Gullmar Fjord | collected 2015-08 | reverse complement strand
TTTTGAACGCTTTAATAACTTGAGACAAACTACAACTCCAACTCAGCTCACATACATTATTATTATTTTTTAGCGCACAAAACTTGCTAGAATGACATGTGCGTTATCTCTATTATCTATCATCATTATTTGAGTTAACACCTTTTTCAGCCATCAGTAGGCATACTATGTTTTTTTCTCAACTCATACGTTTAGGTACAAAGAACTTAAATTTTTCATCGGCAACTAAAGTACGGTTGATGAATATTGTGACACTGATCACCGTAGCTATATCTTTAAGTTACAGCTTTAATTACTTATTCATTCTTGACCATATCTTAGTAGGCGTTATAAATTTAGGCTTTACCCTTGCCTATGGGGCAACATTATTTATTAATAAAATTAATGCTCATAAAAAGGCAAAAATATGGTTTTTCTGCATATTAATGATTCACCTAGTGGTGTGCACAAATATATATGTCACTAATGCTTCAGGGTTTCATTTGTATTACTTTCTTGTTCCCACGGGCGCATATTTACTGTTTGAGCTAAATGAGAAAATTGAAAAATTATTACTGAGTTTTATTGCCGTGGTCTTATTTTTCTATTGTGAAAATACCCTAAATCAATCACCACTCATTGTTTTATCTAATGAAATGAACCACATACTTTATCAATCAGTTATATTTTTCAATATGATAGAGGTCATCATTGTTCTGACAATTTTTAGCAGCACAATCGAGAAAAATGAAGCCACTTTAATCAAACAAGCAACAACAGACTCTTTAACAGGCATAGCTAATAGACACTTGTTTTTTGAAAAAGGAAAAACATTACTGGCTGATGCACATATTCAAAACAGCCACTTATCTGTCGCTTTATTAGATTTTGACCATTTCAAAACAATTAATGATAATTACGGTCACCCTGCTGGTGATATTTGTCTAAAAGAAATTACACAGCTGATTAAAAGTAACCTGAGAAATACCGATTTGTTTGCCCGTATTGGCGGCGAAGAGTTTGCTATTATTTTACCCGATACTTCTTTACAAGAAGCAAACAACATCACAGAAAAGATACGACTATTGATTGCAGAAAAAGAAATCAAACTTGACCAACAACAACCTATTAGTTGCACGGTAAGTATTGGTATTTGTAATAAAAATCAAACCATTGATAAAATAAAAACATTGTTAGTTAATGCCGACAACGCTTTGTATCAAGCAAAGGTTCAAGGACGAAATCGCGTCGCTTTATTCAGTGAAAAGGCTATTGTATGTGAATAAGATCTAGTCTTTCTCTGCCCCTTCGGGTAAAAATGTTGCCTGTGTCGCATCAGATTCTAATAAAATGTAGATACTTTTATTAGGAATCTCACCTTCACCTGAGTATTTCACTTGGTTTTGACTTGCTCCCTTAGTGAGATAAACGACCCAATATTCAACATGTGGTGTTTCCCATTCGCGAACAAAAGCAACACCAATTTCATCTTGCTCAAGGTAAAAATCATGCTCACCTAACAAATGCATTCTATGTCCCGCAGAGCGTTTAAATGCACTCCAAACCCTTTCTGCACTTTCATAGCCTCCTGCAATAGCTTCGACCTGATTACTATTAAAACTGGTGCCATAATATTCAGGCAATTGGTAATTGGCTTTTTCCAATTGCCCATTGGGGCTGCCACCAAGATTATGGGTTACTAGGCCGTACTCAGCCATTAATTTAGCCTTGGCTAGTGCAACTTCTGACAATACTTTATTACAGCGTAAATGTTTACGTTGCTGTTCATAATCACTGCTAATAAGCAAAGCAAGCTCTCGTGCCTTTTCATTATTACCACAATATTTAACATTAATATCGGCAAGACTATTAAAACTAAATAAAGTAAAACAGAGCAAACTAAACAATAAATAAAATGATAATTTTCGCATTAAATGATCCATATCCGATGCTTTTCGCAAAAAGTACGAAGCAATTCGTTATTAACAATATATCGCTAATTTATCTCCTTTTGCAATATATAAAGATAATCATCAACAAATATTCCATTAATCTCAGTATTGCCTTTAAGCAACTTACTGCGAATAAAACCGGCTTTTTCAAGCAATGCACAAGAGGCCAAATTGGCTGTTGCACAAACGGCATGAAGCTCAGCTAATTTTAGAGTAAAAAATGCAAATTCAGTTAATAAAGTAACGGTTTCAAAACCAAAACCTTTTCCGTGGGCACTTGCTTTGATCATAAAACCGACTTCAGCAATTTTACCTTTATCATCGATAATTTTAAGCCCTATATTTCCTAATTTCTCATCAGTCTCTAAGCAATTAATGCTTAATGATAACCACTCATTCCCTTCGCTATGCCAGTGGCAACTTCTCTGTTCAAACAGTGCTTCTGCCGCACTGAAATCAAGCGGCGTATAAATATATTTCATATTTATCGGACACATCCAAAGTTGTTTAAATAGCTCAAAATCTGAATGGTCAAACGATTTTAGTAATATCCGTTTTCCTTTAAGAGAAGGCACAATAAAAGCAGTATTTTTCATTAAATGATCTCAAAATAAATGGTGAATGTAGCAGCTAAGCTACAAAAATAGGCGGTGCAGTTTTACGCTAGAACACAAGGCTTTAAATCAATATTACACTAAGAGAGGTTTTGCCAAACTTGCTTGCTGCCAACCAAATATGAAACCCCCAAGACTAAACATATAATAGAACTCCAAACCCAGAACTCGGGGCTTCGTCCCATTGGCATGTTAACAAAGAAAAAACCTGCTATACCACGAAGAGTTAAAATAGTCGTGATCACGATAAGCGCTAGTTTTTGCAATGGCAGTTTGCTGATTAGCCCTGCTGCTGAAAAAGCATACAATGACCATATCGTTAATACCGTGAATATACCTAAAGTAATTATTGTCGGCTGTGAGCTCCCTTTAATAGCTAATTGGGCCATATGTTCTCCAGCACCAAAAAAACGATACCAAGGCGCACCAAAATAGATACACCCCAAATGCAATAACGCAGCGATAAGTGTCAAAATGCCCGCGATGGTTAATATGATGTTCATTTATAAATTCCTTTAAAATAGACAATGCAGAGCTTTGATAGCAAAGGCGTTAAGACTTAATGCCCCAAAAATACCTTAACAACTATTTGTTTAATGCCCATATTGTCATCATTGCGTTCAAAACAACTGAAATCAACTAAGCTTTATTGAGCCAAAACCTTAGTTGATTTCTCATCAACAGCTAGTTTCTCTTTAGCATCGTCTTCCTTTGCATTGAGTTCAACTTGCTCTATTTTTTCAAAGCGATTGGATATCTTATTGGCAGAAGTATGGATTTGTTTAACATCGGATGCCGCTTGGTCGATATGTTTAGCTAAGTTGTCAAAACGTCCTCTAAAGCGAGTAAAGTCTTGAGCTAGGTCAGATAAGTGCGCTTGAATTATATGAATCTGATGACGTGTTGCTTCATCTTTTAGTACCGATCTAGCTGTCGTTAAAATAGCCATTAAAGTGGTGGGCGAGGCCAACCAAACCCGTTTTTTATTGGCATAATCGACTAAGTCACTTTGATGTGCATGAATTTCTGCAAAGATAGCTTCAGCAGGAATAAACATGACTGCGCCGTCAGAGGTTTCTCGCTCAATAAGGTATTTATCACTAATATCATTAATATGCTTTTTAATGTCTTGCTTAAATTGCCTTTCAGCCGCTTTGCGTTCAAGCTCGCTGGCTTGGTTATCAGCCATTTTTTTATAACTTTCAAGCGGGAATTTTGAATCAATGACCACATCCCCTGTCGGCTCAGGTAGAAAAAGTACGCAATCCGCTATTTTGCCATTAGATAAGGTATGTTGTAGTGAAAAGTGTTTTTCTGGTAGAACATTACGAATAAGTGCGTTTAATTGCACCTCACCAAAAGCACCGCGTGAACGCTTATCTGCCAGCACTTCTTGCAAGCTAACAACATTAGTTGAAAGCTCGGTTATTTTCTTTTGCGCATCATCGATTAATGCCAAACGCTTTAAAATGTCATTAAAGGTTTTAGTGGTTTTTTCAAAACCTTCCGATAAGCGTTTTTCGACTTGACCACTGATATCTTGCAAGCGTTTATCGGTTGATAATGTCAACGCATCAATACGTTTTTCCATTTTTTCGCTACTAGATGCCAGTGTTTTTGATAGTTCTTCTCGATTAGCTAAAGTGGCTTTATTTAAGTGATCAACTAACTGGTCAACGGCTTTGTGCTGGTTTTGGTTAAATTGCTCTTTCTGCTCACTCATTTGTCTTAATAACTTAATACGCAATTCAGCATATTGTTGTTCAATAAAGCTTTTGAGCTCGGTTTGTTGCGACAGTAACTGCTGTTGGTTTAAAGATAACTGCTGCTGAATGTGTTGATGAAGCTTTTCAGTAAGTTCACTGCTAAATGTGACTTTGTCATACAGTTGCTGTTCATTAAGCTTTTGTAAGGTAATAAAAGTTTGCTGCTTAAAATAAAGCACTAATAACAATATAAAGATAAGGCAGATAAAGCCAAAGAGAATAAATTGAAAATTTTCGAGGAAAAACACCATAATGATAAGCTACGAATACACTGTAAATATTATCAGGTATTAAAACATGAAAGCTTGAAAAGGTTAACTTTTTATTTTAGCGCTATGATGGTTTTCATCATAGCGCTAATAGACTAAATAGAATGTTAAATCACCTATTCTACCTATTTACTATTTTTGCTTTCTTCACTTTTACTTACTTTAGTGAAGCGCTCTAACCATTTGAAAACTTCGTCATACCATACAACTAAATTATCAGGGTTACGAATATGATGATCTTCTGTTGGGAACATCACCAATCGGCTTTCAATACCTTGGCGTTGTAATGCGGTAAACGCGCCTAAACTTTGTGCGTAAGGTACACGATAATCAAGTTCGCCCTGTATCACTAAAGTTGGCGTTTTCCAGTTTTTAACAAAAGCAGATGGATTAAACTTGCTGTAATCGTCACTGCCTTCCCATACTGGGCCGCCCATATCATGCTCTGGGAACCACAGTTCTTCTGTTGAAGTATAAAAACTTGGCATATCAAACAAACCGGCATGATTTACTAAACAGTTAAAACCGTCAGGCCAGTTGCCAGCGATCCAGTTCATCATGTAACCACCGTATGAAGCACCTAGTGCACAGCTATTGTCACCGTCTAACCATGTTTCTGTTTTCAAGATATGCTCATAACCTTTTTGCAGATCTTCAAGCGGCTTTCCACCCCAGTCACGCGCTATAGAGTCTGTAAATGCTTGTCCGTATCCGGTTGAGCCATGAAAATCGACCATGACAACGCCATAACCTTGTGCAGCCCATAATTGTGCGTTCCAACGGTAATGAAACATATTGCCAAAGCTGCCCTGAGGACCACCATGTACTAAAAATGCCATTGGATATTTTTTACCTGCTTGATAATTAGCAGGTTTTACCCAATACCCATGCACTTCTTCATTATTCCAACCTTTAAAACTAAATTGTTTAAACTCACCAAACTTAAGATTAGCTAGATTATCTTTATTCACTTGCGTTAATTGCTTTAGGCCATAACCATCACGATTAATAACAAAAACATCTTTTGGTGAGTTTAGCGTATGGCGAGTAAAATAAACGCTATCGCCATAAACATTTAAATCACCGGCTATGCCGTCACTATAGACATTTTTCACATCACCAAATTCTGGATGAATTTCAAAAATACTTTTTTGGCCAACATCTTGTGCGGTAACAAATATTGAACGATTATTCGGTGAAAAAACAATTTCACTGACTGAGCGGTCCCAATGGCTAGCAATCTCTTTTACTTGACCAGTATTATTGTCACGTACTTTAATGGCAAACTTATCAGACTCGTATCCCGGCTTGCTCATAGCCACATATGCTAAATAACGACCGTTGTTTGAAAAAACAGGTTTAGCATCCCACGCTTTATTTTCTTCAGTAATATTTACTACTTTATTATCAGCCAAATTAACTTCAAATAAATCAAAGTTAGTGGTCCACGAAGTATCTTTACTCGGGTATTTTGCTGAAAAAACAAGGCTTGTTGTTTCTGGGTGAATAGCTACTTGCCCAATACCGGCAAGGTCTTCATTCCACTGCGGCATTAAGTCGGTGGCTTTATTTACTTTGCCATTGGCAATAACGTCAGCAATAAATAAGTGGCTTTTATAAGGGGTGTTCCAAACATCCCAATGGCGAACCATTAATTGATCGTAGGCGCGTACTTGATATTTTTTGTCTTCATCTGCTTGTTGCGCATCAACCGTACATTGTAAGGTTTCACATGAAGGTAAAACAGTCATCGCTAGTGCGATTTTCTGCTGATCATGGCTAAGTTTAAAGCCTTCAACAGCTAACGGTAATGCTGTTATTTGTACAGCTTCACCGCCGGTAAGCGGTAACTTCCAGACTTGTGAGCTGCCGCTTCTTGCTGATAAAAAATAAATACTATTGCCATCTTGTGAAAAAACAACGTTGCTTTCAGGTTTCTCATGCGTAGTTATTTGCTTTACCGCACCCGATTTTACATCTTGAAGATATAAATGATTATCTACCGAACGAGTGCCTTTTTTAATACCGTAAACGATAGCGTCACCTTTAGGTGATACCACAAGGTTACGTACATGGTTGAACTTATTGAGCTTCTCTACTGTTAAAATACTATTATCAGCACTTTCTACCGTCGATTTCGCCATACTCACAGTTGAGATAAGTACAAGGCTTAACGCACCCCATTGCTTGGGCTTTAAGAGACTAGCCTGTAAAAAATTATTTTTTTTCATATGATTCTCTGAAAATTATGATTTAAATTTTTGTAAATACTGCGTTAAATGAAAAAAGCACCAAGAGGTGCTTTTTCTTTCTAAAACGAAACTTATTTGCCCGACAGCTCTTGGTCTAGTTCACCTATTTTCACTTTCCAAATTGCAGGGCCGGTAACGTGAGCTGATTCACCCGTGCTATCAACGGCAACAGTTACTGGCATATCTTCTACTTCAAATTCGTAAATAGCTTCCATCCCTAAATCTTCAAAAGCAACAACCCGTGCTTTTTTGATTGCTTTAGAAACTAAGTAAGCCGCACCGCCAACAGCCATCAAATAAACAGACTTGTGCTTTTTGATGTTTTCACAGGTTGCTTGACCACGTTCTGACTTACCAATTGAACCTAGAAGGCCCGTTTGAGATAACATCAATTCGCTGAATTTGTCCATGCGTGTTGCTGTTGTAGGGCCAGCAGGACCAACCGCTTCGTCACCAATGGCATCAACTGGGCCAACGTAATAGATAAACTTATTGGTGAAATCTACCGGTAAATCTTCACCCGCTTCAATCATGCCTTGAATACGTTTATGCGCGGCATCTCGCCCCGTTAAAATAGTACCTGAAAGTAAAACTGTTTCACCGGTTTTCCATTCTAGAATGTCAGCTTTAGTTAAACCATCAACATTAACACGACGTACATCTTCGCCAACTTCCCAAGTAATTTCAGGCCATTCTTCTAATTTAGGTGGTGTTAAATCTGCTGGACCGCTGCCGTCTAAGTGAAAATGTACATGACGAGTTGCTGCACAATTGGGGATCATAACCACAGGTTTAGAAGCAGCATGTGTAGGTACTGAGTTAATTTTCACATCAACTACGGTAGTTAATCCACCAAGACCTTGTGCGCCAATACCCAATTTATTAACACGGTCAAAAATTTCTAAGCGTAACTCTTCTTCTGCGTTTTCTGGGCCTCGTTCAATAAGATCTTGAATATTAACTGGGTCCATTAGGCTTTCTTTTGCTAATACACCCGCTTTTTCAGCAGTACCACCAATACCTATGCCTAACATTCCAGGAGGACACCACCCTGCGCCCATTGATGGCAAGGTTTTCACTACCCAATCAGCAATCGAGTCACTTGGGTTTAACATCGCCATTTTAGTCTTGTTTTCACTACCGCCGCCTTTTGCTGCGATCATGATTTCAATTTCGCCGCCTTCAACCATGTCGATATGCACAACAGATGGCGTATTATCTTTAGTATTTTTTCGAGCGCCAGCAGGATCAGAAACAATAGAAGCACGTAATGGATTATCTGGATTTAAGTATGCACGACGTGTACCTTCATCAACCATTTGTTGAACGGTCATATCAGTTTTATCCCACTGAACTGACATACCAATTTTAACAAAACAAGTAACAATACCGGTATCTTGGCAAATTGGACGTTTACCCTCAGCGGACATGCGTGAATTTATCAAGATTTGTGCAATCGCATCTTTCGCTGCTTGGTTTTGCTCTTTATTATAAGCTTTTTCTAGTGCTTGAATGAAGTCGATTGGATGATAATAGGAAATATATTGCAGAGCATCTGCAACACTTTCGATAAGATCTTGTTGTTTGATAATTGCCATATCTGTCTCGCTGCTTATTATTGGATTTTTGCTCAAACAAAGCGCAAACTTTTTATCTACGTGTTTGAGGTTATATCAATCATAGGTTGAAAGTTATAAAATTGCCGATATCATACCTTGCTTGCCAAATAGCTGCTACCCGAAAATAAGTGAAAGAATTGACTAATCTCAAGACAAGCTCATCAATCTTAATTAAACGCCTAAAATTTTCTCAAATAATTAAGCCTGAACAACTATTTTCCCCCTTATCAAAAACACCGTGGGCAATGTGGCTTGACTCGTCAAACAGCTCCCATGTTGATTGCCAATACGACATTTTTGTTTGGCAACCTAAAATCACCTTAGAAACAAACGGCAATAATACGCAGGTAAATTGGCCAGCAGCACCCACAAAAAATTATAGCAGTGAAGAAGAGCCGCTTGCGCTACTTTCAAAAGTTCAAACGAGTATTTTTAAATCCATCACATTACCGCAGTCTAAGTTGCCATTTATTGGCGGTGCAATTGGTTACTTTTCTTATGATTTAGGTCACAGATTCGAAACTTTACCCTTTGAAGCTGAACAAGATATAAAAACACCTGAAATGGCTGTAGGCATTTATACTCACGCGGTAATTTACGAACGTAAAACTCAAGATTACTTTCTTGTTTGTTTAGCCTCTGAGCAATCCCAGCTAACTGAATTTATTGATAATTTACTAGCACCTTGCCTTAAAAAAAATAGTGTACCATTTAAACTTAAAGCAGATTGGCAATCCAATATGGACAAATCAGCGTACGCTAAAAAATTCAACCAAGTTCAGCAGTATTTGTTATCCGGTGATTGCTATCAAATTAATTTGGCTCAGCGCTTTAGCGCAAAATACCAAGGTGATGAGTTCGATGCTTATCAAGCTCTTAGAACAAGTAATCAAGCGCCTTTCTCTGCCTTTTTACGTTTTGAACATTCAACTATTTTAAGTATTTCACCTGAGCGTTTTTTAAAAGTTGATGATGGCAAAGTACAAAGCAAACCCATAAAAGGGACCCGGCCTCGCGCTAACTCAGCTGAACTCGATGCGAAAAATGCTAATGAATTGCAACATGCTGAAAAAGACCGTGCCGAAAACCTAATGATTGTTGATTTACTACGCAATGATATAAGTAAAGTATGTCAGCCCGGTACAGTAAAAGTGCCCAAACTATTTGCGATAGAGAGTTTTCCCGCGGTACACCACCTTGTAAGTACGGTTGAAGGAGAGCTTGAAGCCCAGTTTAATGCTTGTGATTTGTTACGAGGCGCCTTTCCTGGCGGCTCTATTACTGGCGCGCCTAAAATTAGGGCAATGGAAATCATCGATGAATTAGAACCGCACCAAAGAAGTATTTATTGCGGCTCTATAGGATATATTTCAGCCTGTGGTAACATGGATACTAGTATCACAATTCGCACCTTAATATGTCACGACAATACAATATATTGCTGGGCCGGTGGTGGTTTAGTAGCAGACTCTGACGTTAATAGTGAATATCAAGAAACCTATGACAAAGTTGCAAAAATATTACCAATACTGACAAACCTGAATCTGCCATAAGTTAATAGCTAGGCTATTCGTTGTTGAAAGGATTTAAGTATTATCATGACCAAGAATGATTTTTTACAACGTTTTCAATTACTGAATTTATCAAAGTCTACACACATTTATCAACACCCGTTTGATGTTAAATCGGCAGCCGTTTTGATCCCGATTATTGAAAATAATAACCAACTCGAAGTACTGTTTACTAAAAGGGCAACTCATTTAAAGCACCATCCTGGACAAGTTAGCTTTCCCGGTGGCAAAGTTGAGCCCTCAGATAAAAACCTTATAGAAACAGCACTAAGAGAAACTTTTGAAGAGATTGGTATAAGTGCAGACTCAATTCAAATATTGGGGCAACTTAATTCATATCATACTATAAGTGGCTATGTTGTAACGCCAGTGATAGCTTTTGTTGATGCAAACCAGAATTATGCCATTGATGAAAATGAAGTAAGTGAAATATTTCATGTGCCATTACAACATTTTTTACATGAGCCAAATCATCATACGGTGAATTTGAAGCATAAAGGCAAAAACCACCCCGTTCACTTTATGCCGTATCAGGGCTACAACATATGGGGCGCAACTGCAGCAATGCTCAAAGATTTAGTCACTCATCTTAATTAAGCGCATTTTTCTTATAAAGAAAATACGCTTTCTTTGATTTTTTCTTCTACAATTTGTAACGCTTTCTGTTTCTCTATATGTTAACTTTCAGTTACTATTAACCAAATAAATTACTGATTTAACACTCAGCATCAAAGATAATTCGAGATTTTACTATGATTAGTGTATTTGATATGTTTTCCATTGGCATTGGTCCTTCTAGTTCACATACTGTTGGCCCAATGAAAGCGGCAAAACTTTTTGCACAGCACCTGCTTGAAAAAAATTTATTAGATAAAACAGACCGTGTAAAGAGTGAACTGTTCGGCTCTTTAGGGCAAACAGGTATTGGCCATGGCACAGGTAAAGCCGTGATCCTTGGTTTATCTGGTGAAAGTCCTGAAACAATTCCTGTAAATTCTATTGAAACCATATTAGCTGAAGTGGTTGCTTCAAAAAAAATATCTTTAATGGGCACCCATTCTGTTGATTTTCCAGCAAATGATGCAATTATTTATCACCGTAGAAAAACATTACCCGCACATGCTAACGCAATGACCTTATACGCCTTTGCTGGCAATGAGCTGTTACTTGAAGAAACTTATTATTCAATTGGCGGTGGCTTTATCGTAGAAGACTGCGATTTTGAACAAGAAAAAGATAAAGCACTGTCTTTACACTCGAATATTAAACGCCCTTATACTTTTAGGTCAGCCGATGAGTTAATCGATATCGCAACAACACATGGTTTAAGCATTAGCACCATCATGATGGAAAATGAAAAATGCTTAAATGACGAGTCAATTGTCCGTCAGCAATTGCTACAGATATGGCAAGCAATGCGAGACAGCGTCGACCGCGGTATGAAAACTGAAGGTATTTTACCCGGTGGACTTAAAGTAAACCGCCGCGCATCAGCTTTACATCGCTCACTTTGTGTAGAAAAAAATATAGACCCACTATTGGCAATGGACTGGGTTAACCTCTTTGCATTAGCTGTAAATGAAGAAAATGCTGCCGGCTCTCGTGTAGTAACCGCACCAACAAATGGTGCTGCGGGCATTATCCCTGCCGTACTTTGCTATTATGATAAGTTTATCAAAAAAGTCGAAGACGATGATTGCATCCGTTATTTATTAACAGCTGCTGCTATAGGCATTTTGTATAAAACTAATGCCACGATTTCAGGTGCTGAAGGTGGTTGCCAAGCAGAAGTAGGCGTTGCCTGCTCTATGGCCGCTGGTGCATTAACAGAAATAATGGGCGGTTCACCCGTTCAGGTTGAAAATGCCGCTGAAATAGGAATGGAGCACAACCTTGGCTTAACTTGTGATCCTGTCGGCGGGTTAGTGCAAGTTCCTTGTATTGAACGAAATGCGATGGGCTCTGTTAAGGCAATTAACGCGTCTCGCCTTGCTTTACGTGGTACAGGTACTAATAAAGTATCTCTAGATAAAGTTATCAAAACCATGTGGGAAACTGGCAACGACATGAAAACCAAATATAAAGAAACGTCTCGTGGCGGCTTAGCCGTGAATATTATTGAATGTTAATTTAATTGCCAAAGAGGATGGTCTTAACAGTCCACCCTCTTTGAACATTTTTGCTCATTTACAGCCATGTAACCGCAAAATACCGTTCGTCCTGAACACCTTTGCTCATTTACATCCATGTAACCGCAAAATACCGTTCGTCCTGAACATAAAAAGCGTAATAACTTAATAAGTTATTACGCTTTTTTATTGATACTTTTTAGCTAAAGCTTGTTATTTAAACGGCAAGTCAATATTTGAAAACATTTCATCTATTTCGTTATTATTCTTCAATAACACGGCTTTAGTTACCAAGTCTTTATTAAGATGTGGTGCAAAGCGCTCAATAAAATCAAACATATAACTACGCAAGAATGTACCGCGTCTAAAACCAATTTTTGTGGTACTTGACTTAAAGAGATGACTAGCATCAATTGTTACTAAGTCATTATCGATTTTAGGATCCATTGCCATTGAAGCAATAACACCAATACCTACCCCTAAACGTACATAAGTTTTAATAACGTCGGCATCTGTTGCAGTAAATGCAATTTTGGGCTCAACACCGGCATTAGAAAACGCCTTATCTAACTCAGAACGCCCCGTAAAACCAAATACATAGGTAACCAAGGAATACTTAGCTACATCTTCTATCGTAATATTTTGTTTCTTTGCCAGAGGATGGTCTGGACGAACAATAATGCTGCGATTCCAGTGATAACAAGGCAACATGATCAAATCGTTATATAAATGTAAAGACTCAGTTGCAATGGCAAAATCAGCATCGCCTTTTGCCGCAGAATCACTAATTTGTGCAGGTGTTCCCTGATACATATGCAGCGAAACTTTTGAATATTTTTTAATAAACCCTTGAATTACAGTAGGTAAAGCATAGCGTGCTTGGGTATGAGTAGTAGCAATACGTAATCGACCTTCATCGGGCTGAGTATATTCTCTAGCTACCGCTTTAATTGCCTCAACTTTCGACAAAATTTCGGTTGAAATATTGATAACTTCTTGCCCTGCAGGTGTCACATGGGTGAGATGCTTACCACTTCGACCAAAAATTTGAATACCTAATTCATCTTCAAGCATACGTACTTGCTTACTAATGCCAGGTTGTGAGGTAAATAAACTTTCTGCTGTAGCAGAAACATTTAAATTATTATTGAGTACTTCTACGATATAGCGGAGTTGTTGCAGCTTCATAATTGGCTTTTAGGACTTTTCTTATGCTAAAAATATATACTTAATTGAAAATATATTCCATATTATTTTTAGTATTTCTGTAAATAAATAATAACACAATCCTTGTAAGAGCAGTTTATACCGTACTTGAACTCTATTGACATCTTACTTTTGAGAACGGACACAAAAAAAATCAACAGCTTATGTAAATAAAGACACCATAAAAACTAGGCTTTATTGCACATTTTTTGTAGACTGGAAAACTGTAAGTTATTTTTTATACGTGAGTGGAAAATATGATAGCAATAATTGTTGGTTTAATTGTCGTTTTAATCATCATTGTTGTTGTGGTCAACGCTATACAACAGCACAAAGAAAAACAAGAACAAGAAAAGCGTAGTAAGGTTGCGAAACAAAAAGCGATTATTGATGAAACTGAAGAGCTGACTATCAATCTTGCGCACTTGCCGCCAAATGCTAATGTGGTGGCTATTCTTAATCGTCGTAGCTTAAATGCCGCTAAAGCAATGCAGCAATTAATGCCTGAAGCTAAAGGTATTAAAGGTCGTATTAATGAATTGGAGTCTCGTTTAGAGGCTTCCAAAGACTTAGCTTCTAGTCAAACTCAAACTGATGAAACTTTTATTTTGCCAGATAACGAGCAACAGCTTGTTGGTATTCTACAGTGCATTAAAAAAGTAAGGGCAACTTTAAAATCTGAGCAAACAAAAGGCTCTTTAGATGCACAAACCTTTATGCATGAAGACCTTAAGTTTGATGCTATGCAACTTAAAATTGGTGTCGAGAGTTTAGTTAAACGTGGCACGCAAGCCCAATCTAAAGAGATGCTTGGCTCAGCTAGACAATATTTAGAAAAAGCACTACAAACCATTAACGATCATCCTACTCAAACAGAATATACGGTAAAACGTAAAGCTGAAGTTGAAGACCAGCTAGAAGAAATTACAACGGCGCTTAAATCAACAAACGCCGCTGATAGAGCCAAGAAAGCTAAAGATGAAGAAGATGATTTAGATATGCTATTTCAACCGAAAAAGAAATGGTAAACTTTATTTCTTATTCTATAGCCAGCTTATAAGCTGGCTTTTTTATTTATTGCCTATGAACATTACTTCTAAAAATAAAATCACCTTGCCCTCCTTCCTTCGTCGATGTATGAAAGCTTACGCGATTAAAAATATTATCCGTTCAACAGGGGCTGAGTTGAGTCGAATTGGGCGCTCACGCAATTGGCAACTTATTGCAAATTTTGAGCAAATGGAACAGATTACCGCGCTAATAGAAGAAGAAAATGAGTCAACATGGCATTGGGTTGCAATACTCATGCGTAAACAATATTCATGCTTATCACATGATGCCTTGCTAATGATCGCTAAAAAAAACAGTGCGATTACTATCAATGAATTAATGGCAAAAACTGATTGTACGGTTGCTCAAGCACGTAAAATAATAGATGAGCTTGAATGGCCTGAATAACAGTAAAAACTAGATAAAATATATTCACTCGGTTACCGAGTAAATAGCATTATGCTCTGTTATACCAATCGGACTAATTTATTGATCACTTAGCGATAATTAAAAGGTTTAGAGGCAAGGCATTGATTGAAGAGAATGGTTATTCCCTTTTCAAAATCAATAACGCCGCATGTAAACCTT
>PJEL010002947.1_pt1 | contig 14998 bp, 8 predicted proteins | sample 1853271 | NCBI WGS metagenome assembly PJEL01 (sample SAMN08108733, study PRJNA415343) | Invertebrate metagenome, whole genome shotgun sequencing project. | host: Globobulimina | place: Sweden: Gullmar Fjord | collected 2015-08 | reverse complement strand
AATTAAATTTCTTAAAAAAATAGCATTTTCAATCGAAGTAAATAGATTTTATATTTTCACTAAAATCTAAATATTATTTCCTATTCTTATTTAAAATAAGGGGCTTCTATTCAGTTACTAATATTTTTTATTTTAAAAAAAATATATAAATTTATTTCAAAAATAATAATTCGTATTATTAATATGCAATATATATTATGATAAATTTAGATTTTAATTACATAATCATTGGCTCTTTTTTATTAATAACCTTGATATTAGGATTATGGGCAGGGAGAAATATAAAAACTATTGAAGATTATGCAGTAGCAAATAAATCATTTGGAGTTGGAATGTTAACAATGACTATTCTTGCAACTTTTATGGGAGCGTCACATATAATTACTATTCCTTCAAGTACATATAAATATGGAATTATTGTTACTCTACCAACTATTGCAATTGTATCTTTATTTATATTAATAGGCATCTTTATAGCTCCTAAAATAACTAAATTTAAAGGAATAATATCAATGGGGGAATTGGTAGGTACACTATATGGATATCATGCTAAAATAATAACAGGTATTATTGGTTTTTTATTTTCTATTTTTGTTGTTGGAGGCCAAATAATAGCATTAGGAAAATTAGTTTCAGGATTTTTTGATATTGATCCTAAAGTAGTCATATGGGGAATAGGCTTATTAATTGTAATATATTCATCATTTGGTGGTATTAGAGCAATTACTTTAACAGATACATTGCAATTTTTTACACTTACAATTGTTATTATAGCAATTTTAGGCAAAGTTATACATGATTTAGGAGGAATTCATTTATTTTATAAAAAAATATGTATTATAGATAAATCTAAAATAAGTATAATTTCTAATCAAAGATATAATACTTATTTAAAAGTCACATTTAAGAATTTGATGCCAGTTTTTTTATTATCTCCTCCTTTTATACAGCGTATGCTTATGATTGAAAATAAGATTAAATCAGCAAGAGCTTTTTTAATATCTTCTATTTTTTATGTTATCTTAAGAATAGCTATTGCAATAATATCAATAGGCATTTTTTTATTATTTCCAAATATTAATTCAAAAACTGTTTTTGTTAATTCAATAAAATTATTTCCTCTTTTTTTACAAGGTTTTATGATTTGTGGATTGATATCAATTATTATGTCTTCTATTGATTCGTTTTTAAATTCAGCAGGAATATTAGTTGCCTGTGATGTAATTAAACCCATTTTATTTAAAAATAATATCAAATTTAATGAATTAAAACAAATCAAGTTTATAACTCTAATTATAGGAATTATTTCTTTATATATTGCTTCTTTAAATTTTACTTGTCATCAAGCGCTTTTTTTTGCTATGAATATTCTTAGTACTATTATTATTCCTTTAGTCTTTGGTATTTTAGGTATAAAAGCTTTTAAAAAAGATTTTTATACTGTATTAATTATTTCAATATTATTTTATTTAATAATGATTTTTATATATGGATCTCCAACTAATTTGTATAAATCTAAATTAAAAAATTCTGTTATGACTTATAATTTAATATTATGTTTGATAGTATATTTTATATCACATATAAAAAATAATAAAGGAATAATAATTTTAAAAAATAATAATGATAAAATTTTAGAAACAAAATGGATTCCTTCTTTTAAGAATATTAAGCCTGAGATAAAAACTGAATATTCTACAATCTTTTGTATTGGGATGTTATTGATTTATATGATAATACACTTTATTCCTCAAAATTTGGATACAAATTTGTATATTTTTAAATCAGTAATTAGAATTACTGGATCAATATTATGTATTTTAACATTATTAAAAGATATTTGGCCCAGCAAATTAAAAGAGAAATTTTTCTATTTTTTTTGGTTATTTACTATTACTTATTGTATTCCTTTTTCATTAGGTATTGCTATTTCATCAGGAATAATAAATGAATATTCTGAAGTCTTTATTTTATTAGGAATAATTACGGTTTTTTTAATCACAAATATCAAAGGATTTTTTTTAATAAATAGTTTAGGATTATTTTTTGCTTTTTTAACTATATATTTTGGATATAATGAAATAGATTCAGTTTTTTTTTATAAGATTATTATAATATGTATACCCACTTTGTTAATATCTAAATTATTCAAAAATAAAAATGATTTTATTCATAATTTAAAATTAATTATAAATTATAAAGAGAATAATACTAAATTCACAGGAAGAAATAAAGGTTTAAGTGGTAAAGCCAAAAAAAAGGCTCAAAAAGCAGTTTTATTATATAAAAAAAATATTTTATCAACAGTAGAAATATGCGAAAAACTAGAAATATCTAGACCTACTTTTTATAAATATCTCGAACTTTCTGGAGTTGAATTAAAATCGAAAGTTTCTAAAAATGAAAATTCAAAGAAATAGTAAATTGTGTGTGATTAATTATATAATTCTTTCATATCAAATTTATAATTAATTTTCATTAATAATTAAATAACGGATATTCAGTCATCCATTTTTTTATTTCCTTTTTAATATTTTGCAATTCATTTTCATTTTCAAAATTGATAATAGCTCTATCAATAAATTCAACAATTTTAATCATATCAATTTCTTTTAATCCCCTTGTAGTAATTGCAGGTGTTCCCAATCTTATTCCTGAAGTAACAAAAGGAGATTTTTTATCAAAAGGAATCATATTTTTATTGACCGAAATCCCAGCTTTTTCAAGAGCATTAGAAGCTTGATTTCCAGAGATATTTTTATTTTTTAAATCTATAAGTAAAAGATGATTTTCTGTTTTATTAGAAACTACTCTATAATTTCTATTTACTAATTCTTCTTCAATTTTTTTTGCATTTTGCTTTACTTGTGTAATATAATTTTTAAATTCTGGTTTAAGATTTTCTTTGAAAGCAACTGCTTTAGCAGCAATAACATGCATTAAAGGACCTCCTTGAGTTCCTGGAAAAACTCCAGAATTTAAAATTTCTGACATCATTTTAATTCTTCCTTTGGGAGATTTTATTCCTAAAGTATTTTCAAAATCTTTTCCTATTAAAATCATTCCTCCTCGAGGACCTCTTAAAGTTTTATGAGTTGTAGTAGTTATTAAATGACAATATTTCATTGGATCATTACATTGTTTAGTAGCTACCAATCCCGCAATATGAGCAATATCTCCCATTAAAAATGCTCCAATTTTATCTGCAATATCTCTAAATCTTTTAAATTCCCATTCCCTACTATAAGCAGAACCTCCACAAATTATTAATTTAGGCTTTTCTTTTGTTGCAATACTTTCAACTATATCCATATCTATGGTTTCAGATTTAGGATCTACTCCATAAAATATAGGTTGATATATCTTTCCAGAAAAATTAACTGGAGAGCCATGAGTAAGATGTCCGCCATGAGCAAGATTGAATCCCATTATTTTATCTCCTGGATTTAATGTTGCTAACATTACTGCAGCATTGGCTTGAGATCCAGAATGTGGTTGTACATTTGCCCAATCAGCATTAAATAATTTTTTTGCTCTTTCTATTGCTAAATCCTCGATTTGATCTACTACTTCGCATCCTCCATAATACCTTTTAGTAGGATATCCTTCTGCATATTTATTTGTCAAGACAGATCCTAAAGCTTTTAAAACTTCTTCTGAGACAAAATTTTCAGATGCTATTAGTTCGATTCCTTCTATTTGTCTGTTTTTTTCAAGTTTTATTAGATCTTGAATTTGTATTGCTTTGTTTTCGGTCATTTGAATTATTAATTAAATGTAAGATTATTTCAAATTGCAATTAAAAATCACATTATAACTTAATTTGTATCTAATATATGAATTTACAATTTAGAAGTTTTATAGTCAATTATTTTTTAAAAAATAGTTCTTAATAAATTAGATGTTTTTTTAAAAAAAGGTTTTAAATAAAATATCTATTAAATTTGCATTTTTTTAATAAAAAATTATAATACATATTATAATTGAATATTAATTTGGATTTTTAAGTATATTTTTGTATCTTTGTAACAGGAACCAAATTAAAAAATTATGAAATTTAGTTTAAAAAACATATCTATTATAAACTTAATAATTACTTCATTTATTTTTTCATGTAATCAATCTGGTTCTAAAAAAATAAAAGATTTAATTGAATTAAATAATAAAAATAATATTTCTCAAGCTGTACAACAAAATGATAATAAATTAAGAATAGCTTTTAGAAATAATTTTAAAAAAGGGAATTTAAACTATTTTATTAATTGCGATAATGAAATAAATAGCTTAAAAAATCAGTTAGATAAAACTTATCAAGAAAATCTAAATTCTATTATTGGAAATAAAGCGATATCTGATGTAAAAGAGTTAGATCCTATAATTTCTGAATTAAATAATCAATTAAAAATTGGAAAAGATTCACAAAAACAAATACAAGAAGCTTATAAAATAGATTTAAATACCAAAAATAATAAGTTGGAAAATTTAAAAAATAGAAAAAAAATTAAAAAAGTTGAATATGAAAACATCGAAAAAGTAGAGCAAAATAAAATAAAAAAATTGACAAATGACCTTCAATTAAATAAAAAACAAGAATTGGAGAAAATTTGGAAAGAACAAAATGAAATTAATAATCTTAAAAAGGAAATTGATGAGAATATTTCGAAAGGATTAACTACTCTTTATGATGATGAAAAAATTATTAAAAATTATATAAATTTACCAAGAAAAAAAATAAAAGCATTTATTACAAATTTAAATTCTAGTAATAAAGAGATTTGTAAGGATTTTTTTGAAAGTATTTATAAAACTATTTATAATAATTCTATATGTAAACTTTTTGGATGTGCAGAATATGAAACTGCAAGAGATAAAAAAATAAATTTTATTAATGAAACTTTGAAAAAAATAAAAGATATTGAGAAAAGAGAAACTGATTTAAAGAAGATAATAGTAGAAGAATCAGTTAATTTTAATAATTTACAAAATGATATTTTAAATAAAACTAATTCTTTAGAACAAATAATTAAAAATAATAATGAAGATTTGAAAGAACGTAAAATCGAAGTTAATGCAAAGCAAAAAGAAAAAAATGAATTTGAAAGGAATTATAGGCAAAATATTTTACTAAATAAAAATGAAGAGATTAATAAATTAAGCAAGAAAATAAAAGATTTAAATGAATACAAAAACAAAATAATTGCTGATGAAGAATATAGAAAAAGAATACAAGAATTTAAATCATATAAAGAAGCTGCAAAAAAAGAATTGATAAAGGAGAAATTAAAAGATTTGCAAAAAAATATTAATATATTAAATTTGCTTATTAAGTCTCTAAATACATTTTATATAAATGACCCTAAAAAAATAACTGATAAAAATAAATTATTAATTGGAAACCAAGATGAATTAATATCAAAAGAAATAAAATATTTATATCAAATTATACAAGATTTGCCTGAATATGAATATGAAGATGATTTCGAAAAAATAATTTCAAAAAGATCTTATTTGCGAGATGAATATATCTCAAATATTCAATATTTAAATACAACATATAGTTTATTAACTAAGCATAATCCTAATTCTATAGGGGTAACAAATACTCCTTCAGATTATATCCATTTACCAACTCTATACAAAAATGGAAAACTAATTTTGAAAAAATATAAAAAAGGAGATACTATAAATTTTTCATTAAATAAACCGAATAAACCTAGTAAAAAATATAAATATACAATAAAGGATATTGTATTCCATGAAAATACGAGAATAGTAAATGGAGATAAGGGGCAACAAGAACTAAATACTTCAAGAGATTTTTATCTTTTATTTACAGAAAACCCAAATCTAAAGGATTGGGTTAAATCTAGTTCTATTCTTATTGAAGATGAAAGTTATTTAGAATTAGATGATCAAAAATCTGAAATAGTAGAAAAAGGGAGTTATGAATTTGAAATTAAATTTGGAAATGCTGGAGTTCAGTCATATGATGGAGGAATAGAATGTTCCATAATTGCAATTTTACGTTGCCACAACAAAAAAGCTTTAGGTCAAAAAGATGTTGAAGCTGCAAGACAAATATTTAGCAAAACTTATCAAGGACAGCAGTTTGAAGATTTAAATAATGATTTGTCAGTATTTGAATGTCAATTCAATACAAAATTATATAATATCTTTGTTGAAAAGTTGAAACAAATAGATGGAGATTTAAAAGCAAATTATATTTCTAAAAATAAAGAATTTCTTCCTAATAAAGATAATATTTTAGTAATAAGAAAATCTATTATCAAAAATGATTCAGGATATTCTAAATGTCCATTTTTTATAAATAATTTTAGTGATATTATAAAAGGTGAAAATGAATTTGAGATAAAAATAAAAGAATTTTTATCTAGTAATAAAAAGCAAATTTCTATTTTATATCAAAATAATAGTCACTGGAAACAATTTCAATTAACTAAAAATAATAATAAAATTTTAATTGAGATAAATGAAACTATGCTACCTTGGTATGAAAATCATAAAGATCTTATTGAAACAGCTAATTATATTATTGATGAAATAATAAGAATTAGTAATATGAAATAGTAATTATATACTTTAAAATTCTAAAAGGAAATATTTAAGAAAAATCTTAGATATTTCCTTTTTTATTTTTATAAATTAAATATTACCTTTTAAGTTCTTCTTTAAGAAATTTAGCAGTATAGCCCTTTCCCATTGAAACAACTTCTTCAGGAGTTCCTTCAGTAATTATTTCACCACCTTTATCTCCTCCTTCAAGTCCAATATCAATGATATAATCAGCGATTTTAATAATATCAAGATTATGTTCAATAATTAAGACAGTATTTCCTTTATCAGCAAGTCTATTTAAAACATTCAAAAGATATTGGATATCTTGAAAATGAAGACCTGTTGTAGGTTCATCCAAAATATATAAAGTTTTGCCAGTATCTCTTTTGGCTAATTCAGAAGCAAGTTTTACTCTTTGAGCTTCACCACCAGAAATAGTAGTTGCATGTTGACCTAAAGAAATATAACCAAGTCCTACATCTTGTAATGTTTTTACAATTTTTAAAATTCTAGGATATTTTTCAAAAAACTCAACAGCTTGATCAACCGTCATATCTAAAGTGTCAGCTATAGATTTACCTTTATATCTCACTTCAAGCGTTTCTCGATTATATCTTCTGCCTCTACAAGTTTCACAAGGTACTTTTACACTAGGCAAAAAATCCATTTCAAGAATTTTAATTCCAGCACCTTCACAGTTTTCGCATCTACCTCCTTTAACATTAAAAGAAAATCTTCCTGGTTTATAGCCTCTAATTTTTGCTTCAGGGATACTTGTGTAAATATTTCTTATTGAAGTAAAAACACCTGTATAAGTTATAGGATTTGATCTTGGAGTTCTACCAATTGGTTTTTGATCTATCTCTACAAGTTTATCAATATTTTCCAATCCTTCAATTTTAGAAAATTTTAAAGGTTCCTGAGAAGATCGATATAATTCTTTTCTTATAGCTACTGCTAAAGTATCATGTATTAAAGTAGATTTACCACTTCCAGATACTCCTGTAACACAAATAACTTTTCCTAAAGGTAATTTTAAATCTATATTTTTAAGATTATATCCTTCACAATTTTTAATTGTAATATATTTGCCATTACCTTCTCTTCTTTTTTTAGGAATTTCAATAGATTTTGTATTCTTTAAATATTGAGCAGTAATACCATTCTTTTCTAAAAACTCTTTAGGTGTTCCTTGACAAACTATCTCTCCTCCAAATTTTCCAGCTCCTGGACCAATATCAATAATATAATCTGAATTAAGCATAATATCTTTATCATGCTCTACAACTAATATACTATTACCTTTATCTCTAAGTTCTTTTAGAGCTTGTATAAGTTTGAAATTATCTCTTTGATGAAGTCCAATACTAGGTTCATCTAAAATATATAAAACACTTACTAATTGATTACCTATTTGAGTTGCCAATCTAATTCTTTGAGCTTCACCTCCTGATAAAGAGCTAATAGGTCTATTTAAATGAAGATAATCTAAACCAATATCTAAGATTAATTTTAATCTTGTTTTAATTTCTTTTAAAGGTTCTTCTGCTATAATATTTTCTTTTTTTGATAACTTTTCTTTGAGTTGATTTATCCATTCTAGGAGTTTAAATATATTTAAACTTGCAATTTCAGAAATGTCTTTATTATCAATTTTAAAATTTAAAGCTTCTTTTTTTAATCTTTTACCATTACATAAAGAACAGGTTCTTTTAAATATAAATTCATTTTCAGATTCTTTAGAATCTTTATTAATTGCTCTTTTTTTCATATATTCTATTACTCCTTTAAATTTAGAGTTCCAAGATTCTCCATTATATTCAATTAATATTGGTTCATTTGTTCCATATAATATTTTATTTAATATTTTCTCAGGAATTTGTTTAATAGGAGTTGAAATATCGATATTTTCATTTTTAAGTATATTCCTAATTATTTTAAATTGCCATGTATTTTTAAGCTTCCCTAGAGGAGCCAAACCACCATTTTGTATATTAAGGTTTTTATCAGGAACTATATTATTAATATTTACAACAATTTCTTCTCCTAATCCTGAACATTTAGGACATGCTCCCATAGGAGAATTAAAAGAAAAAGTATTTGGAGCAGGTTCATCATAAGAAAGTCCTGTTTCTGGATCCATGAAATGTTTAGAAAAATAAAATATTCCTCCTTTTTTATTAGTTATAATAATTGTTCCTTTTCCTTCTTTAAAACTTACTTTTAATGAATTTTTAATTCTTTCTAATTCTTCATTACTTATACATACTCTATCAATGATAATTTCTATATTATGGAGCTTGTACCTATCTAATTGCATATTTTTAGTTAAGGTTATAATTTCCCCATCTATTCTTGCTTTATTATAACCTTTGCTTTGGATAGTTTTTAATAATTCTTTATAATGTCCTTTTCTCCCTTTTACAACAGGAGCTAGAATTATAATATTTTTATTATTAAATTTTTTAAATAACTGTTCTAAAATTTCATCTTCTGATTGCTTTATCATTCTATTACCAGAGAGATAAGAAAAAGCTCGACCTATTTTAGCATATAATAATCTAAAAAAGTCATATACTTCAGTTGTAGTACCAACAGTAGATCTAGGATTTCTTCCTGTAGTTCTTTGTTCTATTGCTATTACAGGACTTAGGCCTTCAATTTTATCAACTTCAGGCTTGGATATATTACCAATAAAATTTCTTGCATAAGCTGCAAAGCTTTCCATATACCTTCTTTGACCTTCTGCATAAATTGTATCAAATGCTAAAGATGATTTTCCACTTCCACTCACCCCTGTTATTACAACAAATTTATCTCTGGGAAATTTTAAATTTATATTTTTAAGATTATGTTCCCTAGCTCCTATTACTTCTATACAATTATTTATTTTTGATTTTTTTTCTTTATTTTTTGACATATAATGATCTCATTATTAGAATATAAATTTATATCTTATAAAATTATCAAATTATTTTAGGTATTGCTGAAATTTAGTTCATTTTTTAATAATTAATTGAATAAATATGTACTAAAGATATGAAGTTGCAGAAAAAGATCGTTGATATATAGACTGTTACAAAATAGGTGGTTGTGCAAGGTAACCACCTCCATTATCCAGCAAAGCCAGATTTTTGTTTTCAAAATTTAGTTTTGCAACACTCTCATATAATGAGTTAAGATTGATTTTTCTTTTATCTTCAAGTAAGAGTAGTATATACTCAAAATATAAAAAGTTTTACCAGATTTTTATAAAGAAAGAAAAATTATTAAATTATAGGGATTTTTTTGATTTAAAATAATATCATATGTCTCTATATAAATTTATAAAACTCAATCATAATACATCTTATTTAATTTGGTATATAAATGAAGCAGAAGAAATTTTATTAGATAGATTAGAGCCTTCAGCTTATGAGTATAAAGAATTAATTAAAATAAATAATGAAATAGATAGAAAAGCTTGGCTTGCAGAAAGAGTAGCTTTAAAAGAGCTTTTCAGAATCGAAAAATACCATTACCCAGGTTTAATTAAAAAAGGTAAGAAACATTATATAAATGGCTTAAATATTAATGTAAGCATTTCAAATACTTCTTCCTTTGCAATTGCGTGTTTAGATAAGGAAAAACCAATTGGAATAAATATTTGTAATCTCGATCCTTTACTTTTAAAAAAAAGAAGTCAATTTTTAAATAGACATGAAAAATATATATATACTGATAATATTGAAGAGTTAACTATTTTTTTTTCTACAAAAAAAGCAGTTTATATAGCTTATGAACAAGATTATATTAGTTTAAAAAATGATATTGTCCTTGATATAAGACCAAAGGAGAAAATAGGAACTATAAAGGGTATTATTAATTATCAGCCTTTTATATCCAATTATTATATTAATAGATATTATATTATTTCACTTTGTAGAAAATTACTAAGAATATAGTAATTAAAATTTATCTTTTAGAATTTAAATTTATCTTTTATTTTAAAATTATATAATTCTATGCTTCCAATTTTAAATAATTTATTTAATTGGTTTATTTGTTTTATATAATTGTTTTTTAATATTAATTTTTCAATTTTTATTTTTTTGTAATTCTTAGGGATTGATTTTATTCTTTTATCTATTATTGCTAGTAATTTATTATTCTTAACTAAAAAAATTATATTTCTCCATATTTTAATTGGATATATTTTTTGTTTATTTATATCTTTAAAACTTCCATTTATTTTTAAAAAATATTTCTTTTTATTTTTAAATAAATGTATCTCTCTATAGCCGTATTTTATAGTTAAAAAGCTTTTTTTTCTTTTATCTATTATGATGAAATTTTCTTTTCTTTTGTTATAAATTTTATTTACTCTATTGATGCAACTAATAATAAAAAGTATATTTAATAAAATTAAAAAGCTCATTTTTCTAAATTTATTTATAAGTATCATTAATAAAATGGTTAAATAAAGTATAAATACATCAATACATTTTAAATTAAAATCATCCATTATAGAAACAGGAAAATTTTGAATAATTGATAATATAGAATTAGAAATTAGAATTATTTTAGTATTTACAAATCCTACAAAATTAGAAATAAATAATATTTTATTAAAAATTAAAATTAAAATTCCATTACAAATAATTAAAAAACCGATAGGTATCATTAACCAGTTTGCTAAAAAAGCATAAATAGGTAATTGGTTGAAATAAAATAAAATTAATGGAGAAGTTATAATTTGAGCTGATATAGAATAAGTAGTCATATCCCAAAAATACTTTAATATCTTATTTTTAAAAGTTTGTAGTTTAGCCAATTTTGGTTGAAAATAAATTATTCCCAAAACAGATAAAAATGAAAGATTAAAGCCAATATTATTTACTATAAATGGATTTATTAAAGTAATTATAAATATAGAAGATGCAAAAATTGAATATGGATTAGAATTTTTATTAATCATAAAAGAAATTTGAAAAATAGTGAACATTGTTGCAGCTCTAATTATTGAAGGAGATAGTCCAGTTATAAATGCAAATAGCCATACTGCTGAAATTGTAAATATTAATTTTGTTGCTTTATATTTTATTTTTCTCATAAATAGAGAAATTAAAATAGAAATGATCCAAATAATTATTCCAAGATGTAATCCTGATAATGCTAAAATATGAATGATGCCAGTATCTCTATAAAGATTTTTTATTTCAATATTTAATAATTCCTTTGAGCCTAATAATAGTGCTGATGTTATACTTAATGCTTCTAAATTTTTTATATTTTCTTTTAGAATTTTTTCTAATTTTCTTTTTATTTTTATTGAGTAATAAAAAAATATATTTTGAATTTTGTTATTAATAATGATATAAGAATTCTTTTGTAAAATTTTTAACATTTTGTCAGAACGTTTGTTTTTCATCATTAAGGAAGGATGTTGCCTTTGTAATGAATGCATCCATTGCTGGTTCTGCTTATTTAAATAATGTTTTAAATGGATGTTAATTCTTTTTAAATAATTATCAAAAATTTTATTTCCCATTTTTTTAGGTGAACTATTAACTAATAGTACATCTCCATATTTTAAGTTAGATTTTCTATTTAAAAATAACTTTATTTTAATCTTTTTTTGAATCCATCTATTTTTGAATTTTATTTTTTGAATTTCTGCTGTAGTAAAATCTGAATATTCATTAGTTTTTACTTCTTCTATAATTATAGCTTGATAAGCACTTATTTGCTCAATATATTCTGGAGGTTTTAATAATTTTAAATATGTGTTAGATATAGATAAAATAAATATTAATGTTAAGCTTATTATACTTAAAATTCTATTCAAATTATTTTTTCTATAATTTAAAATGAATAAGCATATATAAATAATGAATAATATTAATGAAAGTACAAATATCAATGGTTTATTAATATTTACAAAATGAGAAATATAAGTTCCCAATGTAAAAATAAATGAAATTATAAATATGATAGGCACTATAACCCAGATTTAGTGATTAAAAATTATTTTAAAATAAAAAAAGATTTCTATAAAATTAATTTTTGGATTTTTGTGGAGTGTATCTTCAATTTTAATATTTAAGATATTTGCAGTGGAGATATAAGCTTATTGCAAAATTTTAAGAATTTTTTATTTAGCAATAAGCTTATAATTATTTATAATTTAATTATTTTATCCCTTCCCTATAATATATAATTTTAACCCTATAACACATAACTTGAAGTAAAACCTCATAAAAAAAATACTGCCAAGTATAGCAATTATTGATAATCCCATTTTTTGAGTAAATGATTGATGATTTCTAGGCCAATGATTATCTTCAATATACTGGATAATGTATCCAAGAAAAGCACATATAATAACATCTGTAGATACAAACTCTATTATTCCTTCTTTAATCTTAATTATACATCTTTTTGTATTTTCGTTTTTTAATTTTTCATTAAAAGCTTTAAGAATATATTGTTCTGTGTCTATATCCCTATTTATAAGAGGAAAGTCTTTCAGAAAGTTTTTCATTTCTCTTGCTATTTTTCTGAATTGTTCTTCTTTATTATTAGCAATATCAATTTCATTTTTAAATAATGGATTTAAGGGTTTATAATTAGAAGGTAAATGTTTTATAAAATAATTTAAAAATAAATTAAAGTTACTTATAAAGTTACTTCTATTAAAACGATTTAAGTCAATAATTTGAAAATTCGGAGGAAGCTCATGAATAACAATTTTATTATTAATATCAAATGCACATTTTAAACCTTCAATATATGGATCTTCATTATTGTCTATAATATATTCCCAAACAAATTCAATAAAATCACGGACATTATGAGGATGATCTTTATCTGTACCAACAAATTGTAGTATTATATATTGTATGTCTTTATTGTATTTTGTATCTCCTAAAGCTTTTATATATATATTTTCATAGTTATTTGATCTGACTTCTTTTAACATATTTTGAGTTCTTATGTTTGCACAATAATAAAAGAAAAAGCTACTTATTATAATCAAACAATTAGATTTTATATTTTTTATATATTTCATAGTAATTAAAAATTCGGTTAATTTATTATGCAAAATTAAGAAATTATATTTTCAAACTATAATTTCTTAATTTTTCTATAATTATATATATAAATTCATATTATATAAGGATTTTAAAAAAAAATAATTTAATTAGATAAAATCAATATATTCTTTTAAAATTAAAAAGATATTTCTTTCATTATAAAGTAATTCAATAATTAAGATTCGAATAATAGATTTAATTTAAAAGTTACACAAATGTCCATTTTTTTACATATAAATTTATATTTGCAACATTTGATTTTTATTTAAATTTTAAAAGTTAAAACCTTCCAATATTCTAAAATAATTATTTCAAATTATAAAATAGTAATATATTTTTTTATTATAAATGAGTTTGGCAATACATTTTTGTTCAAATCAGATAGGAATTATAAGAAGCATTTAGTTTATTTGTAATAGCAAATCAGTATATTATATAAAAAGTATGATTTTAAATAAGAAAAGTTATATAAAATTAAAGATGCTACCTATAAAAAATATATAAATATTTAAAATAAAAGAACTTTTTTTAAATAAAAAGAGCTGCTGATTCTCTTAATAGTTTTGAAAATTAATGTTGAATTTTTAATAAATTTTTTTTAAAAAATGAATAATACAGGATTTATAGAAGCAGGAACAATAATTAGATCTCAAGGTATTCAAGGAGATTTAGTTATTAAATTGTGCATGGAGATTGACTCGAATGTCCAATTAATGTATTTAGATTTAACAGATGCAGATCTGGATAATAAAATATCCTATAATGTTAAAAATTTTAGTTTTTTAGATGATAGTTTGATTTTAATAAGATTTAGTGAAGTTAGTGGAAGATCTCAGGCAAGTTTTTTGGAAGGGAAAAAAGTTTTTATCAAAAATGAAGATTATTTAAATAAGTATGGGAGTGAAATTTATAATTCTAAATTGTCAGGCTATAAAATTTATGATCATGAAGAAAAAAAACATTTAGGTAAAATTATAGGTTTAAAAAAAATTAGAGTTAAGTATTTAGAAAAAACTTTAATGTTTGTTGAATATTGCAATCAGCCTCTCCCTATACCATATGAAGAAGATATAGTAAAATATATTGATCATGATCAGAAAGAGGTTTATATAACTCTCCCAGATGAATTTTTAGAAGTATTATTAACTAAGCAATAGGTTTAGTAATAATATAAAATCAAATTTAAATACCTTATTAGTTTTTATTATGATTTAAAAAAACAAATAATTTTATTGTAACTGAATAGAAGGGTCTCTTTTCAGATTTTTTGATTGGAATATTTTGAGTATAAAACCATTTTGTTGACTATAAATGCTACTAAAATTTATTCATCAAGTGATTTTTTA
>PJEL010002946.1_pt1 | contig 14999 bp, 20 predicted proteins | sample 1853271 | NCBI WGS metagenome assembly PJEL01 (sample SAMN08108733, study PRJNA415343) | Invertebrate metagenome, whole genome shotgun sequencing project. | host: Globobulimina | place: Sweden: Gullmar Fjord | collected 2015-08 | reverse complement strand
AAGACCTATATAAATCTTACCATTAACCTTATTTGTAGCTTTATAAATATTCATTATAATCCTTTTATTATATACTATCTAGACTTGAGTAACAAGTCTTATATACCATAGTATAGTATAAACTATGGATTATTCATTATGTTTAAGTAGGAATGTAGGATTCACACATTTAAACGATACTTTACTATCTGTAGCAAGTCTCCATACATCACCTTCTTGTTTCGTTTGTGCTATTGTACTACCGCACTGCGATAGTTCTACTATCTCTTGTACTGTCTCAGGAAGTAACACTCTATCTCGTAGAGGTACTGTCTGTAGATTTATTTTACCGCAAATCTCTTGCAACTTTGATGGTGTGACATACTCTTTCTTATCTATGTTATAGATACTAAAGCAGTAGAAGTCTAGTTCTTTAAGACCGTACTTATTCTTTTGAATACCTGGTCCTACTATCTCACCTTGAATAGCGTAGTTACCTTTAAGTTTTTTAAGCTTAGACTTGATGTTTTTTGTTTGAAAGATAGTCCAATAGTTATTAGCTTGTGGTTTCTTTAGATGTATATTTCTAGAACATACAAGGAACGTAGGATTGTATTGTATTCCTAAGAACTTTTTATACTTTATAGCATATGTTGCTGATTGTCCATCTAGCTTCTCTGTTCTGTAGAACAATGAATCTTTAAACCTTCTAAGATAAGAAGGACGTGATTGTATACGATCTTCATCTGTTTTTGGTATGAATGATGGCCATCCGCCTTTCTTCTTAGTTACAAATTTTCTAAACCATTTGTATCTAAGGAAGTATTTATACGTTCTACCATGCTTAGCAGCTTCTGCTTCTAAGGCTTTCTCATCTTTTAGTTCAGGATCATACTTAACTATCTCTAGTAGTTCTGAAACGTCATCACCTTCTTTAAAGGTGTCTGCTAATTGGACAGGGAATGCTGTTAAAGGAAGAGCTAGGCCTTGTGCAGTTTGTTGTAAAAACCTTGCTGTCTTCACACGGTATTTTCTTTTCTCCATGAACTCGAACTGCTCCCATGGAGGTAGTATAGAGTCTACTTCAAAGTATACACATAGGTCGTCTTCTTTAAACTCCCCACGTTTAACAACACATTCCCATCCTAGGATTCTAGCTCCTTGAATGTTCTCTGCTGCTTTACCGTTTTTATCGTTGATTTCAAATAGTTCTGCAACTTTTTGGATCGATGCTAGTTTTCTCATATTTCCTCTAAGTTTTAAGTGTTAAAAAGAATGCGGAAACTCACCTGTTTCTCGCACTCAGCTTTTTAGATATGGTGGGAATTGAACCCACAACACATAGATTAATAGTCTATTGCTCTACCAATTGAGCTACTTTATCTTGTACTCTTCGACCACATACGTGCAACTCCTTGATTAACTTGAAAAGTCTTACTCTACCGCTGAGCTAACCGCGTACGAGAGACACTCATATGAATGTACCTGGTACGCGATACAGGATTCGAACCTGTGACGAGACTGATTATTAAAGGATCACGTTAATGTTGACAATCGTTTCTGTACGTTAACTTGGAACAACTAATAGCTTAAACTTTATTTTTTCATGTTAACTTAATATTTAACTTTAACTTGTTGTTCGTTGTCTATTTTATATATTTTAACCTTCATTGATGAAGTTCAATAACTTCATTGCTATCTTCTGCTCTGTTACTTCTGTCTCGTTTGCTTGAGCTCTTGCTATCTTAAGTCCTACTATGACTTTGTCTAGTCGACCCATGATATCTGCTTTCTCTTTTGGAGAAAGTGTTCCAGTTGCTTCTGTTGTTAAGTACTCACCTATAGGTACGTTCTTAATTTTCTCAACAACTTTCTTAGGAAACTTTTCGCCTACATTTATAGTATCGAATGCTGCTTCCTTTTTTGATCTAACAGTGTGTAGTGTGTCTTTTACAACCCATGCTTCTTCACCTTTATTGTTAGTTCCTTTTACCCACATTTTTTCTGTGTCAAATGTAGGGATAGAGTTGTAAACACCTCTTATCTCAGTGAATATCTTCTCTAGTTGTAGCAGTGCACTTACAGGAATCTCTTTGTCTAACTTGAATAACTCGTTACCGTCTTCATCTTTTACTATGATCTTAGACTTGGCTACTTGATTAGTTGTTTCTTTAGATGTAAGTGTATCTACATACTTTACCATGAAAGGTTTTAAGTACTTAAGTTTTTCTTTGACTGTTGTTGTCATCTCTTTAACTTCAGCTCCAGGAATATCTCTGTCGCCCTCGTTAAAAGCTGTATATGTCTTGGCTAGTTGTACGAACTTTGTAGAGTTCTTAAAAAGCTTTGCTGCTTCTATTAATGTTTTTGTGTACTGATTTTTTGTGTCTTGTTCTACTGCTAGTAGTTGATGCTGCTTACCCATTACTGAGCTCCTTAATCTTATTTATTAACTTGTCTTCTGTTGTAAGTCCCACCCAACGATGTAACTCGTTATATTTATCATCTACTAAAATGACTGTAGGTGTTCCTGTTACATTATATTTTGTTCTATCTTTTTGCTCATGATCAGCAGCGTTGATAAGGTCTACAGAGATCTGCATCTTTATAATAACGTTATCTACAACTGCTGACATAAGTCTACATGGAGGACATGTTGGCTGTGAAAAGTATAGTAATCTCATAGTTTTTCTTTCATGTGTGTTAAACATTCTTTTATTCTGGCATCCATCTCTACAGTTTCTATTGTTATGAATTCTTTACAAGGAAACAGATTCTCTAGTATGAACTTGATCTTCGAGTCAGCTTTGGCTCTCCATTCATCATTGAAATCTCTTTCAGGTCTTACACCATCTGCGACAGGCTTTAACACAGGCGGTAAGTGAAAGATAATATCATACCTTTGAGGAGTATTAATACGAGTTAGTTTCTTATAAATGTCGTTCATCCATATAATATGCCTGGGATCATTGACATCTCTTAGTTCTAATGTATATAAATACCCAAGATGCACGGGGCTATCTGTGATAATCATGTCTACATCTTTTCCCACAGAATCCTCCCAATCTATCTGCTTCTCCATAATTCTAAACTGATCGAGAAGGTTCTCTACTGGTCCGTACTTAACTTGATAACGCCGAGCATACTCTTGAGTAAGCTCGATGTTTTTATAAGTCTTAATACCTCTACAGGTACCTGATAGTACTCTTGCGGTAGATGTTTTACCAGAACCTGGTGTTCCTACAAACCCTATACGTTTCAAGTCTTATTCCTTATCGTTGAATACTACAGTTTGATGTCTAAACATTCTTCCAACAACGTTCTGTGGTCCTAAGTAAGTTCTATTACTTTCTTGTGGAACAGTACCGTCGCCTATTTGGTTAAACGTATACATCTTTGTAGCATCGGTGATGCGTCTTTCAGGTGCGTTACCACATGAAACAACTGTTATTTTGTTGCTTCCTGGTGCTTCTACATCTGTTGCATCTAAACCAGCTTCTACGACAAGGTAGTATCCGCGTTTCATTTTATTTTCAGTTGTTAGTTCAACTTTTGTATCAAGGTGGAAAACGTCTCCGACGTCTACTTTACCTAGTCTTGGTGCACAATGTTTCATTGTTATTCCTTTTTAAAATTTTAGTATTGTATGTAGATCTATGTTTCCATTAAATCTTTTTATTTTCGATATTAGTTGTGACTTACGTGTACTATTAAGAGTTATATCGCCTTGTAATGCGTACATATAAGTTACGTTTTCTACGTCGCGGTTATCATACCCATCATTAGATAAATATATTTTTGTTATAACCACTTCTTTATCTTCTGAACCTGATAGTGTAAATTTATCTTCGACTTTAATAGTTATGCTATCTTTTAAAGCTATCCTTTGCTTTTCTAAGTTAGATTTTTCAAGAGCAAGTCGTACTATTTCGTCATCTATTTTAGAGATTTTATCGGTGATACTATTAAGTGTACTTCTAGGTTTCACTGATGGAGCTGGAGTATTTATGTCTTCTTCATTATCTCTTAGGTCTATCATCTTTTTTCCTATCTAATGATAATGTAAGAAGATTAGATTGACCTTTATCGTCTACTATTTCAACTTCGTATTCACCATCTTTGTATATATATACAATGGTTCCTTTGAGTGTTACAATATCGTGTTCTTTTAGCATTAGTGTTTCCTAAAAGCTATGTTGATCTTTTTATTGATTTTACACAGGTCACAGCAAGAACAGTCACCTGGACAGACGAGGTATCCTTTTGGTGGAATCTCTTCTTTACCTATTACAACTGTCTTACCGTTGTTACCTGCGTTATTCTCACTACCTTTCACAAGGAAGTGAACATTTTTGAAGCTTAGATCTGACCTGGCCGTGTAACCATACACCACAACCTTTTCAGCCTTTAACTTCTTGGCTATATGTGAAAGCTTTGTAACATCCGCTTGAGAAAAGAAATCTCCTGACTCGTTAAACCTGAGCCACTTTGTATTCTTCCTTCGTCTTGTTATCTTAGCTTTAATGTCTTCGTAAATTTCATCACCTGTCTTTAACTTCCAGTAAGCTTCTTGTTCTTTTCTGTAGTTAAGTACGTGATCTTTGTATTGTATTTCAGGCTTCCTTGCGTAACACCTAATATCTTTTTTGACTGTTTTACACAGTCCTTTTTTTAATGAAGGACAGGAGACTGCGGGACCCATATTAATGATCCCTGTGTCGTCTCCTAGCTTCATGTTACCCCATTTGATTTTTAGCATCTAGTTGTCCCATGGTACTGTATCTAATTTTGATTTACGTTTAGATATCTTAGCCACGGAGTCGTCGTTAGCGAAAAGGTCAACCTGCTCATCTTTTTCTATATCAAATAATGCTAACATCTTTGCGATCATTTGATTGTAATGAGACACATCTAGTTCGTCTTTAGACTTTACTAGATTTTCTATCGTGTAGTTTTTACCCTTAGTCTTCTTACCTTCATAGAACACCTTATATTCATCCCCAGCTACCTGGTTCTTGGTGATATAAAACGTAATAAGGTCTTTAACATCTGGAGCTTTTCCTGATACAACTTCTACCTGCTTGGATAGAAATGGTATCTGCCCTGTTAAATCGGAGTATCCTTCTACATCTTTAGCTAAGCGTACCCGTTCTTGAAAATCTTCTAGCTTATTTTTACTAAAATCAAAGGCTTCATTTATCACTTCTTCTTTAGGCTTTCCATAGAATACAGATTCTATGGCTAAGTCTCTTGTTTTTGTTTGTACTGCTGTCATTCTTGATGATTTCAAGGACGAACCGTGAATCTTTATCTTACCATCTTCTAATGTAACATAGTTCTTCTTAGAACAAAAGTAAGCTGGTCCTATCCTGTCTAGTTCCATTGCCATGTAGTTGTCATTGATATTAAACGTTGTTAACATAAGTTCTGTTAGCCAATCGTTAGTAGCTTTCTCATCTACTTTATCATTTACTACAAGACCATCGGTGTCTAGTTCTACAAGAATGTCTTCATACTTCTGAATAGTTTTTAACGTAGTCCATCTACACATACCAGTGATAGTGGCAGCTGTAGCAAACTCGCCGTATTTAGAAGGTCTTAAGCCCATGAAACCAAAGATACTATTCAATATAACTTTGATCGCTAGTTGTTGAGAATCAAGTCCCGCTAAGCGGTCCATCTCATCAGCAGCTTTAGCCTTTTTCATTTCAGCTTTTATAATAGCACGTTCAGCCCATAGCTCTTTGATATACTTTTTCAAGTAGCCATCTTTGTCGTGCCTTATCCTTATAATAAGGTCAGCTTGGAAGTTTTCATCTGGTATACGGAGCCAATTATACTTCTCATCTCTACTAAACTTGTACTTACCAGTATACTTTTCTACTGCCATCAGTTTAGTTGTATCAGGTCCGAGGTTCCATGTAACAATAGCAGAAGGATACATAGAAGTGAAGTCAATCTTATCTACATAAGGGAACCATCCCTTCTTATATATTCCTACTAAAGCTCCTTGGAATCGTAACTCTTTTCCTCGACACTTATTTAGTTTGAAGTAAGATCCAGTAAGACTATTATACTTACTGAAGTTACTTTCTGTAGAAATCAGTTTTGCCTTAACATTCTGACGTCCGCATATGATCTTAGGTATAAACGATGGAAAACCATTCATTGTATTCTCGAGCGGAACATGCATCTTATCGGCTAACATAATATCATTTCTGGTATATATGTGACCTAAGTGTTCCGTTCTTATTATATCAGCGTCAAGATAGTCAAGCATTAACTGCTTGTCTTCTCTCCATACTTTTATAGTGTTCTTAATAGCGTCGTTTAATTCAATGTCCTGCTCTGATGTTAGAGGAACACTGTAATGTCTTGCGACAACTTTTAAACCCTTACTATTAAGATCATACAATGACTGGTCCTTGAACACTTTCTTAAACATGTCGTAATGTATACGACCTGTAATATATATGTTACCTTCAGGAGATATCCAAGGTTCTTTATCACTACCACGATTAACCTTAGTCATGTCTACTTTCTTTATCTTACATCGAGTGTAAAAGAAAGGAAAGTCAAACATTTCAGAGTTATATCCGGCTATGACGTCAGGATCAAACTGTCCTACAATGTTTACAAACTCTTTAAGTACTCTTGTATCTTGTATATTGTCGTCGTCTTGGTAATCATTACATTGACCACGCGCAACAAGATCTCTAGTACCGTCATTGGCGTACGACCATACACTCCACCCTATACAAAGAACAGGATACGCATCAGGCGTTGGAAAGTTTCCATCCCCTCGCGTGACAGTTTCTATATCCCAGTACATTATTTTAAGAGGCTGTGTATTACCATACTCTAGCAATAGATCTGGTTTACTGATAAACATTTGCTGGTGATAACTGTTATGGTATATAAACCTTCCCATAAGTTGGTTACGCTGTATAAAGTCTCTGTGTTCACTTATAGAACTAAACGACATCTTAGTGTAGGCTAGTTCTTTATGATCAGGATACTTTGTCCATTGTTCTATGGGACCTTGGATGTTCGGGAATCTTTCAGTCTCACATAAAGCGAATGGTTTAAACGGAAGTGGCGCAACAATCTTTTTGGAGTTAGTGTATATTTCTAACTCATTATCCTTCGCTTTTACTATCAGTGGAACTTTCAACCAGGTTCCTTTCTATTACATCAAGCTCAAGAGTATTAGGATCTAGTGTATCTATATACCTTTTACAATCTTGAACTATATCATTTTCATCAAAGTTGTCTAGCGACAAAGTGATGTGTTCACTTATTACAAGTGATGTGATGCCATTATCTTTCATATATCTCTTTAGGTACATAAAGTTTACATATGTTGAGAGCATGACATTTTGTATCTGTATAACATTCTTAGCAAGAGATACGTATAGATTACCAACAGCTAACTGTGGTACAGATACGTCTGCTATCGCGAGATCTTTTGCTTTTCCTGTTATAGTTTCTACATGTTCCAAGAAGTGCTTGTAACCAGCGTCCAGATCGTGTTCAGCGACTAGTGTATCTAGTCTTACGATATGTTCATTGATTAAGTCTACACTACTCTTCGAATTTTGATTCTTCATGTGTTACATTTCTTTCTGCTTCTATGTATTGTTGAATGCCGTCTCTATCTACTACATTAGTAAGATCTGATATAGTTTTAAACATTCGTTCTACTTGTTCTTTTATTTCAGAAGGATAAGCGTCTTTTATACTATTCTTCTCTAGCATCTTACGATTACAATGAAGAAGTCTGTACATTGAAACAGCTATAGAAGAAGCTTGTGCTAACTGTTCTGATATTGATGATAAGAATGAGTGTACAAATGGTAATGTATTCTCAGGTTTAGAAAGATCTGCTTCTTTAGTTTTTTCGAAAAGTTTTTCAAACTTTGCTACTTCATTCTTATCGCTCCATAACTTATCTAGTATATCAGTGTTTTCTAGATCGTTATCTGGTTCTCTTAGATTCATGTTGTGTCCTTTAAGCAAACGCGAGCAGGAAAAGGAGTACCTACTCTAATAACGTCCACTCATCTAATTGTTCATTGTTTTTTCTATAAATAAGTTTGCCCTGTCCATAAGGAGAAAGTATTACTTCACCTTTATCATTCATAGCAGTGCATGTGTAAGTTGACTTACCGTCTACGTGATGATACACTTCGTCTTCTCTGTATATTACAGGATGTGCTAGTAACTTTGGAATTCCATGACCGTTAAATCTTCGTGTTAGTTCTACTCGATACTGTCCATGTTTATCGGTTTTACCTTTAAGAAAGTTCCATAACTTCATTGAACCTGTTAAGGTATATAAGTCTTCATAACTTATTCCGTAGCCTCCGTTATCTATCCACACTTGATCTCCGCTTACTCTGATTAACATCTTAGCGCAGCTCCAATGTTGTGTAACACTTCGCCGTCGTGTGTTCTTTCCATAGAAAGTCTTAGTTGCATTGTACTTATACACTTATCTATCTGATTATAGTCTCTATAAGTAGTGTGTTCTTTTTCTATTAACGTCATTATAGTCTTTGATATGTGAAAGATAACACCTTCTGTTACCTCGTTCATAGTAAGTACTTTGTAACTATTATAAAATGTATGATAGTAAAATACATAGATAGCCGATAAAGCTTTTATATATTCTTCTGGTTCACCATTAATAGGAGTGTAAGGTTGTAGAAATATATTCTTTATAACAGAGTTCACTAAGTGATTCTTATGATAAGTATCTATAAGTCTAGCTTTACCATTGTTAACTTTTAAAAGGAACGGATAGTTTGGATGGGACGGATTCGTCCATATATAGAACCCGTCGGCAAAAACTTTATTTGTATTATTAAATGCCGAAACACTTGCATGTACAGTTTTAGCTCCACCGTTATCGAGTTCTTCAAACTCATCTCTTGGATAACCGTTAGCCTCTATATGTGAGTATAGAGAATATACCATGTTATCCTCCTATTAGTTTGTTCATTACAGTGATAGTATTCTTACACCCTTGGACTATTTCAGGTGTAATAATGTCAGTTTGTATCGGAGCACCGTCCACGAATATAACTCTGCCATTTTCAAGCTCAAGATTGAGTCTTGATACAGCGTCGTTTAATTCTAGGTTGTGCTCTTTAGGACCTGTTGTTTCCATTATCTCTATTGTGTATTGCATATTATTCTTTCTTATTAAGTTCATCGTCAAGGTTATAGATTGAACTAGCTATCGTAGAGTCATGCTTTAATGCCATCATCTTTGATATAACTGTGTCGTATCCTATAGTACTCTTGATACTTGATTGATCTATCATACATATGTACTTCCCTTGAGCGTACACAGGAATGCCTGCGTAAGCTGCTTCTTCTTCCGGGTTTATATACACGAATGAATTCTGCGCGTCATACGCTACAACGTATACGTTTCCTGATGATCCGGTAACTTTAATACCTGAAAGTATTTTGTTCTGATGTGTCTCGTGATACTTTACGTGTTCACTAGCTGTATCTTTTACCTTCTTATCTAAGAATTCTTTAGATTTCTTAATGAATACCTTGTAAGACTGGTCTATTAATAGTCTAAACTTAATGTAATCATAAGGTGTTACAGATGACTTATGTATTATTTCGTTGATTGTTTGTTTGTTAGCGTACTTAACTAACATTCCTTCGAATAGATAGTTAAGTATTCGTTTGCCTTTAAGGTCTATCTCGGTGTCATCTATACAAAGCTTAAACTCTGAGCGTTTAGCGCCTTTCTTAAACCTATATAAATGATCACCGTTCATATATCCGGAAGTGATTCCAATATACACAGATAGACCTATCTTGGCTATGTTTTCTATGAATGTGTCTGCGACCTTCTGGTCTCTATAACATGTCATCTCTTTTAGGATAGGCATTATCTCTTGTTTATTAACTCGATGCCCATTAATGTAAGAGAAGTTATTGTTACCTTTGTTAGCTTCTATCTCTACAACAACACTATCATTGAATGTCATGTTAAACTTGGTGGTCATTTTACCACCTATTATAGAGTTATTAATAGTTTTAAATATCCACTTAAGTGCACTGTCTACTATAACTTGAGACGTATGTGCTTGATCCTTATAGTGTAGTCTCATTGCTTTCTTAGCGAAGTCATATAGTTCAGCTTTTAAAGCTTCATAGTCTGTTGCTATCGAGAAGTCGTTACATATTATCTTACCATTTTCATGTTCATATGTTATCTCATCAGTGATAGATATATCTTTTCCGTCAGACTTTTCTCGTTTAACAATGTACTTGTACTCATCTGCTAATACTTTAATAGCTTTTAACAATGAAGGCATACCATTTTCGTTTTGTACATACGATGATAGGTATATATCATCTGATCCTGTTAAAGGAAACTTTACACTTCCTGATGTTAGTCTTTGTTTACAATGTTTATCAGAGCTTATCTCTATAGCTTTCTTAAGGTAATCCATATGATTAGATTCAATCGCTGGATCTATACCACATATACTATATATGTTACGGTAATAGTTATTGTTGTGAAGTCTTACAAATATTCTTCCTTTATCTAGGAAGTTATATCCTATGTTACCATTTCGTAATGCCATTGGAATATTACCACATGCATCACCTAAGTCATAGAACTTTTCTTTATCGTGAACTTCTACTGATCTACCCTGACTATGAGTATGTATTTGAATATAACCTTTTTCTAATCTATTCTGATCATTACCAGCAGTATGGTACATAGTTTCTAACGAAGCTATACGTCTGTTTCCTAGCTCTATAATATCTGTTATAGTTGTTATCTCTATGTTCGTAGTCCTACCTATATCTAATTCTCCGAATGAAAACTGACCTTGTATCCAATGATCCACTTTGTTAGCTTGAAGAAATCTTGTAAGCTTTTTATTTACGTTAGTTCTAGATGTGGCTAGAGTATCATATACATGATTAATAAATTCATGGTTAGTAGGAGAGAACTTTTTCATATCGTTAAATGACATGTATATATCATCTGACTTTGCTTTTAGTTCTTCTAATCTCTTTGCTACACTTCCTATAACCTGCTTGTTGATCTTATAACCACGAAAGGTCTTCACTATCATCGATGATATAATATCTTCCTCTGACAGCTCTCTATGGACGTTTGATATTTCTGATATAAACTCTTTCAGATCTTCTTCATCGTTGTCTTCTTCTATACTAAAACTTAAAGGTACTTCTAGTTCACTTTCACTTGTTATACTAGCGATAGTGTATGACTTACGGTCAGCTGTTCCCCAAACATAAGGTATAATAAGTATGATGTTACGTATCTTATTGATACTTAATGACATCAATGTGTAGCCTTTAGTTTTTTCTATTGTTGTTTGTATTGCATTTCCGAGACTTTCTATTACGACTCTGTTATTTTTAAACTCTTCTAATGATATAGAGTTAAAGATAAGCATATCATATATGTTTTTCTCGTTATGGTAGTTGTTACATTGTATTCTTCTCATTGTATCCTCTTAAAAGTTATGCATGTAATCAATAGGTAATCGTTTTGTTCTACAGTATGATAATATACTTTGAGCGAGGATAGATGATATTATAACATTGCCTAGTTCTATCTCGTTCTTAGCGATCTGCCACGGATGTTGGCAAGATGATGACTCATCCGTATCGTCTATTGTACTAAGATATTCAGGTGTATTACTACTATAGATACCTACTGTTGTTCCATTAGACCTTGAGTCTATAAAAGGAACTTGATGTTTTATAAAGTTTTGATATGCGTGTCGTCTAATAATGTTATTATCTGCACATAGTACTACAAGATTATAATGATTTAAATCGTCTAGGCCTATTCGTTTATTAGTATACAAGTCTATGTTTACATATCTAAACGCTAGTGCGTCTGTTTTATAATCGTCTATGTCCTCAGGTGTAAAGTTTTGGTATAGTATATTTTTTAACTCTACTGTATCATCGTCAGCGCATTCTATATTGACGTCTTTTATTTGTTCGTGTTGAATCAGTTTGTCTAGATGTGCTATAGTATAGCTACCTATACCTCCTGCTCCTATTATTAATATATTCATTATGCCTTCCTGTTGTTAATACATCTATCGACATATTTCTTTCTTCTATCTTTGAATAGTTGTGAGTTATTGTATGTGCATGGATTCATCTCTGGACAAAATCCTCTGTATACACATTCTTTAACGCATATAGATACTAATACTGGATCTATATCTTGTAACTCTAAGAGTACTGTCTTCCATATGTATCTTGTATCTTGTGATGATTGACTACATAGTCTTCTTCTTGAGATAAATATTATCTCATTAGCGTTAACGTCCATGCAGTGAGTTGTTAGTTCATCTTGTGGTAACTTATCTCTATTTATGCCAGTTCTATCTGTTCGTTGTGTACCAACAAAGTGTTCGGCTCCATGTTTATGTCTTACTATATGTCCTGATACCCATCTTTTAATAGCGTTCATATCTATCCAGTATCTTACTGTTCTAATAGGACTATGTTCAGGGTATAGTACTCCTAACTTAAACTTCTCTGTTACTTTAGGATTTGTTAAAGGTTTCTTATTAACAGTTCGTCTTGCTGCGTTTAATGCCCAGTCCCAACCGCTTATTAACCTTGTTATTATCTTAGGCATATACCCTCATCAAATATGATCGGTTTCTTATTAAATAGTTTATGATTCAAGAATGCTGGTGCGTTATTTATTGTTAACTTTAATGCTCCGTTTGTTCTATTAAACGTTCTTAATAAGATAGGTTCGGTGCATAGATTAACAGTGTACGGTTCATAGCTAGATGTTCCTGATACACATGCGGACCAACATTGAGACTCGTTGTCCATGTATGATTGACCTGGTGTCTTCATGCATATTTGTTTTTCATTAAAAGTATTACTATCGTCGTCTGTACTAGTTGATACGGTACTTACTTTAGTGTCATTATTATCATATCGGTTAAGATATATAGTGTTAGATACCGTGTCCATGAGGTATAACTTTTTCTCACCAAACTTTTTTGATATTCTTACTGTTACTCCTCCGCGCGAGTGTGCCCACCTAGTAAAACCTCCGCACATATTTCCTATGATAATAGGATTTTTATAAATCGGCGATATATCGTATACTTTATCTAACTTAAAGTATATATGTAGCTTAGGTATTCCTACCCATGAGTCACCGTATAGTACAGATGATGATATCATATCTACCTGTGATATACATGAAACGCTTTCTAATGTTTTCATTATAGACTTAGTAGCATTTTTCATCTGAATACCGCGATTTTTTATTTGTAGTCTATCTATACCATCCCAGTCTAGATCTATAACACCCCAGTCTGTTTCATACATATTAATGTGCGCTGCGTATGTCCAGTTTTTATATATCTTACTGGTTTCTACAAATTTATTGTTTTTATAAATGTCTTTAAGATTATGAACAATACGATTACTATTTTCTACTTGTCCTTCTTTATAACGAAGTAACGTATCGTATGTCTCATATCTATTATGAGTTGAGTTTGTTACGTAGTTAGGAATCATATTTTAATCTATTTCTCTTTAATGTATGATTTGATATTGCTTCAGCTTCATCTTGTTTTAAGTATACAGGAGTATGAAAAAGATTTATCATACGATGTGCTCTAATTTTAGTCATTCCGTTTTCAGTAAACTTATACCATGACTTGTCTGTCTTACCATGATTAAGGTAGTATGTCTTACCAAATATTACTATTGGTTCTGCTCTTTTAACATGTTCTTCTGTTATACTTAGAAGTGATAATGCTCTTATACTGTTGATATTAAGTTCATCATATCGTTTAACAGCAAGTGCTATCTCTTTGTTAGTTAAACATGCTGGTCCTAATGATAACTGATAATCTTGTATGTATCCTGGTGATGCGTCTCTTAGACTTAAGTTTTCTTCTATAACTATATCAAAGTCTACAACTATATTTCTTGCAATAGCAGAAGTTTTATAAATACATATTTTAGATATATGCCATCGTTTATGCGATTCAATATTTAGTTCTTTTATGACGCTCCACGGTGTAGGAATAATAAACATGTTATCGTTTAATCTTTTTCTACTTCTTAATGATTTATCGTCACTTATAGTACCTGGACCATATTCGTTATGTCTATGCTTACAACATCTATACTCTGGATGTCCTTGTAGTTGTCTTATTATTTTACTTAGATTTTTTGTTTCCATATAACCTTACGCCATTATCTTTTACTATAGGAACCCCTGTCTCGTTGGAGTTTCCGTGTTTCCTTAAGTGTTTTTGTAATGCTGCACCCTTAAACTTAAACTGTGTAGCACCTATCTTCTTTGTAAGTGTTTCTTCATTGCATTGTGGACATTGGATCTCTGCTTCTGACGACTTCAATAGCACATCATTTTCCTCGTATCCGCATCCTTTACAATATGTATCATACATTGGCATTTATGGCCCCCTTATACTGTTCCCTGATGAAAGCCCAATCGCCTTCGTAAATATGTTTTTTATAACGCTCGTCTTCGTACCCTGTTTTCTCTTTGTAGTAGAGCATATCAAATGTAGATATTAAAGGTATCTTATCGAAATCTCCTACTATCGTTCCATGAGTGTCTGTTACTTTAGGTTTTCTACCAAAGAAAAGTTCTCCTGGATCCTCTCCTACTAGTACTATAAGTTTAGGGCGTACTATAGATAAGAGAAGTGTCACGTCTCCTACACAGGCTTTAAGATCTTTTCTTGATACATTAACCGATGGTTTAAGGTATGCATATGTGATAGCGTGATTAGTAATGTTAAAATACTTGATGCTATCTGATAGTAACTTATCGTTCTTCCCTTTAAGGAAGCCTTTAGGCGGTACATGTGATAAAATAAAAAGTGCACAGTTACCAAAGTTCTTAGGTAACCCTTTTAGAACTTTAAAATTCGCACCCATACCCTCAAGGATATCAATGGCGATAAAACCTACCGTACAGGTTT
>PJEL010002945.1_pt1 | contig 15011 bp, 16 predicted proteins | sample 1853271 | NCBI WGS metagenome assembly PJEL01 (sample SAMN08108733, study PRJNA415343) | Invertebrate metagenome, whole genome shotgun sequencing project. | host: Globobulimina | place: Sweden: Gullmar Fjord | collected 2015-08 | reverse complement strand
GATAAATCTGAATAAATTCGCGCATTCGTCGGATGATAATTGCCGGTGCCAAAATGCATATAGCTTCGTAGATGACGCCCCTCACGACGCACCACCAAGGAGACTTTGGCATGGGTTTTCAAATCAAGAAATCCATAGATGACCTGAGCCCCAGCCCGTTCCAAATCCCGTGCCCATTTAATATTGGCGGCTTCATCAAATCGCGCTTTTAACTCAATCAGGGCCGTAACAGATTTGCCGGCTTCAGCGGCCTCAATCAGCGCTTTGACAATGGGGGAATCTGATGATGTACGATAGAGAGTATGTTTGATTGCGACCACATTTGGGTCTGCAGCAGCTTGACGTAAAAACTGGACAACAACGTCGAAACTTTCATACGGATGATGAACAATAAAATCCTTGTTCCCGATTGCTGTAATAACATGTCCGCCCGCTTCCTTTACCCGTTCTGGATAACGCGGCTGGGCGGGTGTAAAACACAAATCTGGCCGTTCATCCGAAATGATCTTTGATACATCTGCAATACCCAGAATACCGTCAATTATCATAATAGCGCGGCTATCAATCTGCAACTCATCCGTCAGGAAATCAGCCAACTGTTTTGGCATACCAACATCGACTTTAAGACGGATCACGCTACCTCGGCGGCGGCGTTTAAGGGCGCTTTCAAAGAGACGGACAAGGTCTTCTGCTTCTTCTTCAACTTCAATATCGCTATCACGGATAAGCCTGAAAAGTCCCTCTCCTTCCACTATGTACCCTGGAAAGAGCTTTTGGATGAACAAGGTCACCAGATTTTCAAGAGAAATGTAGCGTATGGCAGAACCTGGCATTCGAACAAAACGGCGGATTGTCTGCGGCAAAGGCAACAATGCCTTCATATGCGCCTCACCCTTTTGTTCGGCCAGCTGAAGGATCATGCCAAACCCCAAATTCTGGATAAACGGAAAAGGATGGGACGGGTCAATGGCCATGGGAGTTAAAACGGGAAAAATCTGCTCATCAAAGTAGTTTTCCAACCATGCCCGATCATCCTTTGAAAGTTCATCGGCTTCCAGAACAGAAACATTTTCTGATCGCAGGTCTTTAATAAGTTGCTTCCAGATCCGCTGCTGCTCATCAATCAGTAGGGCTGCTTTTTCGTCCACTTTATCCAAGGTCTGACTTGGTGTCAGTCCGTCATCGCTTAATCTGGAGATACGTGCGCGTTTCTGCCCCCAAAGACCCGCAACACGAACCATGTAGAATTCGTCCAGATTGTTCGCGGAGATGGAAAGGAAACGAAGACGCTCAAAAAGCGGATGATTTGGATTGTTCGCTTCTTCCAATACGCGCCAGTTAAAAGAGAGCCAGGAAAGTTCACGGTTGATAAATCTCGAAGAGGTCGAAAAGTCTATTGTCTCGATAGCTTCGTTATCTGGTGCTTTAATGGGCGAACTCACATATCCTCCTAACCGCTGATTTTCAATATATCTCCTTTTAGCCGATAAATGTCACTAATTTATGACAACTCAATCAACTACTATCTTGAAATCCGTTATTGAACCCGGTTCCAAGTCTGTTCTTTGCAAAAGAAGAGAACACAGCCCTTTACGATCAACGTATTATCGTCAATCAATTCCATTTCTGAACTGTAGGTTTCGCCATCTTCTGGATTGTAGATATATCCATCGTCCCACTCTTTATCACCAGTTTTTTCAAGCCCTTTAAGTAGGTTGATTCCCAAGATATCGCGATCCCGTAAATTCTCATTGCGGTTGTTAATATCTTTTTTGGGTTGCCCCTCTTTATTGTTTGGCTCTTTCAACCATTTGATAGTGCCACAAAATTTATTTTCATCACACGGAGCGATCTCGACATGGCTTTTGCCTTCTACCGTCGACCAGGTTCCTGTCACGTCTGCATTTGCAACACCACTCAAGCCTACCGTCATAAACAGAGCCGCTGTCAATCCAATCAATTTCATCATATTTTCATCCCCTTATATTTTTTATAAAGTACCCGGAAATGAGCCACCATCCAAAAGAATATTTTGTCCTGTAATAAATCCCGCCTTGTCACTGCACAAGAAAGCACAGGCGGCTCCGAACTCCTCAGGACGACCAAAACGCCCGGCTGGGTTGAGACTTGCCCGCTCTGCCGCTACGTCCTCTATTGATTTACCAGATGCTTTTGCTGCTGGCTCCAGGGTTGATTTAAGGCGATCGGTATCAAAGGGACCAGGAAGCAATCCATTGATTGTGACGTTGTGCGCAACTGTCTTTCTTGAGATGCCGGCAACGAATCCCGTTAGGCCTGCTCTTGCGCCATTGGATAAACCCAAAATATCGATCGGTGCCTTTACAGCGGCTGACGTAATGTTAATAATCCGGCCAAATTTACGGTCCTGCATCCCGTCAACTGTTTGCCGGATGAGTTCAATTGCGGTGAGCATGTTGGCATTTATGGCTTTCATCCAGTCTTCGGTTGTCCAGTCCCTAAAGTCTCCTGGAGGTGGTCCGCCTGCATTATTCACCAGAATATCAGGATTGGGACACTCCTTCAAAACAGCGGCTCGTCCCTCTTCAGTTGTGATATCACCAACAATTTCGCTGACCTCAACGTCATAAGTGTCCCTGATATATTGAGCTGTTTTTATAAGTGGGCCTTCTGTACGGGCTGTCAGCACCAAGTTGACACCCTCTTCTGCCAATGCTTCCGCGCAAGCCCTGCCAAGGCCTTTGCTTGAAGCGCAGACAATCGCGCGGCGTCCCTTAATTCCAAAATCCATTATTCTTATCCTTTTTGTGTCAGAAGATCCCGAACAAGCGGAATAGTGATTTTACGTTTCTCTGATAGTGACAATCCATCCAGTGCTGTCACCATGCGCCGTGCTTCGCTAAATGATCGTTCAAGCCGTGTGATCAAGTATTGAACCACCTCAGGACTGACTTGAAGTTGTCGGTCAGAAAAGAGTTTTAAAAGGATGGAGGAAAAAAGCGTATCATCCACTTCCCGAATATGGGTAACCTGAATGGCACCCATTCGTGATTTAAGATCGGCCAGTTGAAGGTTCCAGTCTGCGACCGGGCTTTGAGACGTCATAAGCAGGAAGCCCTGTTTTTCCTTCACCAGATTATAAAGATGGAAAAGGGCTTCTTCAGGAATATCATCTTCTAAATCTTCGATCAGCAAAGAGTGATCAGCCAGTTCTGTAAGAGCCTCAACATCCATTTCCCTGAGATCATCCACTGTCAATGTTTTGGCGTTCGCATGTTGCTTCCAAACTTGAGAAAGGTGAGTTTTCCCGCTTCCCTCTGGACCAATGATCAGCAGAAAATTTCCGGGCCAGTCGGGCCAGCGGTCAATCCAGGCAACCGCTTCCTTGTTTGGGGCGGCGACAAGAAAATTTTCTTTTCCATGCGCCGTTCTAAACGCAAAATCCATTGGTATCTGAACAGCTGTCACTCCTCCTTCTCCTCGATGACATGTTGAGGTCCATAAATCGGGCTGTCCATATATCGTTTTAAGGCATATCGGCTGAGAACGCCGACAACTGCCGCAACGGGAATGGCGATCAACACGCCAACAAAACCAAAAAGGCTACCAAAGGCTAGCAGACCGAACATAACCCATACGGGATGTAGTCCTACTTTTTCGCCGACCAGTTTAGGTGTGAGGATATATCCTTCCAGCACTTGCCCCACAGCGAAGATTGCGCCAACAATTCCAATGTGGAAAAAATCCGGCCAAAATTGAAATAACGCTACACCGACGGAGGCGATAAATCCGACGATGGCACCAACAAACGGAATGAAGGAAATCAGGCCCGTCAGAATGCCGATGACCAAACCAAATTCCAGTCCAACCACAAGTAAGGAAAATCCGTAAAAGATAGCCAAGATCAGACAAACCATTGACTGCCCCCGGACAAATCCGGCCAGAACATCATCAATGTTCCGGGCTAGTGATCTGATCTCTTCCAGGTTTTTCCTGGGAAGCCAACTATCAATTTTTGCTGTAATTTTGTCCCAGTCCCGCAAGAGATAAAACGCGACAACCGGCGTAATCACCAACAAGGACAAAATATTGAAGATGGCCAGTCCCCGGTCCAGGACATTGGTGGTCAATATCCCCAGATTTTTGATGACATTCCCAGCATATCCCGTAACCGCAGCCCTGAATTCCTCACTTTGTTGCAAACTTGGAATATCCACTACCTGCGCAATAAGGGGCTTAACGAAGTCGTAAATGGTCGCAACATATCCAGGCAACCGTTTCAGAAGGCCGATCAACTGATCAATCAATGCCGGGACAAGGAGCATTACAGATAAAATACTGATGAATAAAAACAGTCCAACGATCAGTGATGTGGCCAGCGTGCGGCCCATCCCTTTTTCTTCCAGCTTGTCCGCCACCGGATCAAGAAAATAGGCAACGGCCATTCCAAGGATAAAGGGGAGTAAAATATTGCTCAGCAAAACCAGGAACAACACAAAAAGGACGACAAATATCGCCCAAAACCGCATATGTTGTTTTAACGTCATTGCGCGCCCTTTTTAGATCGAAGGTTGATTAAACTGTTTCATCCAGACTGAAACATAACTGTAACCGGAAAGAACGGTGGTTAGGGCAACTGTATATATTGTAATGCTCAAAGCAAGGTCCGCTTCAATCTCTAGTCCCGCTGATCCCAATACCATTGCAGCAAGGAGTATCTGGCAGAACGTGTTTATTTTGCTGATCATCACAGGTTTGATCACAACGCGCGTTTCCATCAAATAGGACAGCAATATACCGCCAACGATCAGAAGGTCTCGGCTGACAACAAGAATGACGAGCCAACTAGGAATATCTCCTTTAATACCAAGCGTTATATAAATGGAGACCAGCAAGATCTTGTCAGCCAGAGGATCAAGATATTTCCCTAGACGGGTGACAAGGTCAAATTGTTTGGCAATCAGACCATCCAATGCATCTGAAATACCACCAAGCAGGAAAAAAATGAAAGCCAGCATCATTTCCTCGCGCAGGATAAGCCATACGATAAGGGGTACCGTTACAATACGGGCCATAGTGATACTATTTGGGATATTCACTGCTAATTCCGGTTTTCAAAAAAGATGTCGATAAAGAATTATTCGTCTGATTTCGTATCCATTGTCCAATAACCTTCGCTATTTTGAAGCACAAGGTCTCGTTGTGCAAGAGCACCTGTCAGTTGATCAATTTCGCCGATAAACGAAAGTTCCCAGAACGCTTTGTCGACGGAAAGTTCCCTTACAACGACACCCTGAATAGCCGGAATTGATTTTACTTTTTGTTGAATTTGCATCCATTCGCCAAGATTGGATATCTGACTTGAAACAGCAAGTTTGTTGATCACATTCCGATCAAGAACATTCAGGTCTTTCCAACTTTCCTGCAAATTTTCGATCACATCGAATATTGCCGCTCGGTATATATCGAGATCTGTATCTCCGCCGGTGAAACTTTCGATAACCGCAGGCGAAAACAAGTCATTGCGCTGATAAGAAATATCCAATCGTCGGATATCTCCCTGATTTTGTAAACTCGCATAGGCCACAAGAACAGCCCCAGCGTCATACATATCGGAAATATCTCGCATAGCCTGATCGTTCAGGTTTATCGCATCTTCAACAGAAACCGTTTTGAAATCAGACAGCGTGCCTGATGGAACAAGGATCGGCAGAATTCTTGTCTGAGCCCAATCGTCCATTCGCTTCACATTACCGACAGGCCCTTCCTTGCGATCGAATATACCAATCCATGCATCGCGCCAGGGGTTCGGCTCATTCCAAAGATTTTTTACGCCTCCGTTGTCAAAAACTGGAAGCACAAGTAATGGTTTGCTGATTGTTTCTGAATAGGGAATAGATCTCGCATCAAGAATGGGGAGAATCATATTCCGTTTGAAGTCATAAGTCAGCTTCGCCAGGTAACGGGTGGAGGAGGTTTTTTCATTGGAGACTTGAAAGCCGGTGACCATCGGAGTCAGTTCCGCATCACTTAATTGCGGCAGTTCGGCATGATAACTTTTGGGTGTTAATTTTCTAAGCAGGGCCTTGAAGGCGCGCTGCTGACCTTGTGCAACCGCAATTGTGCGGGCATCACTGGCGGAATTCGCCGTAACATCGACCGAAATTCCGCGAATGGAATATAAATCGGAGGCTTCCGCAAATGCTTTTTCTCCTGAAAACAGGAAAACACTCGCAACAATTAAGCACAGGGCCGCGAGATAGCTTGAATTTAGTTTTGTTTCCGTCATTGCAAACCACTGGAAAATTCGTATGTTGACGCATCTAGAATCTTGTTCATTGGATACACCATAAAGCATGACTACCGATAGCTCCAAAAAAAGTTATAGTTACAAGGATGCTGGCGTTGATATCGAAGCCGGAAATTCCCTTGTAGATGCCATCAAACCTCTTGCCGCCAGTACAAAGCGCCCGGGCGCAAATGCTGATTTGGGTGGTTTCGGGGCCTTGTTTGACTTAAAAGCCGCAGGTTTTAAAGACCCATTGCTGGTTTCAGCAACGGACGGCGTGGGCACTAAATTAAAAGTCGCCATTGATATGAACAAACATGACACTGTTGGCATCGACCTAGTTGCTATGTGTGTAAATGATCTGGTGGTACAAGGGGCAGAACCCCTGATTTTCCTCGATTACTTCGCAACCAGTGGTCTTGATGTGGCTGCTACACGCGATATTGTGGCCGGAATTGCAGAGGGATGTCGTCAGGCTGGATGTGCCTTGGTTGGCGGGGAGACGGCTGAAATGCCCGGCATGTATGCCAAAGGCGATTATGATATGGCCGGCTTCACTGTTGGGGCCGTTGAACGAGATCAACTCTTGCAAGCGGATACCTTAAAAGAAGGCGATGTTCTTTTAGGGCTTTCTTCATCCGGTGTTCATTCTAATGGATATTCACTGGTAAGAAGACTTGTCAGCGATTTCAATCTTGATTACGACGCCCCTGCTCCATTTGATGAAAATATCAAACTGGGGGACGCGTTAATCGCTCCGACCCGTATTTATGTGAAAAGTTGCCTTGCGGGTGTTCGTGCCGGTTACATCAAAGCCCTATCCCACATTACCGGGGGTGGTCTATATGAGAATATCCCGCGTATTTTACCGGATAATTTGACTGCTGAACTGGATGCCAACGCATGGGAACTCCCTGCCCTGTTCAAGTGGTTGGCAGAACTTGGAAATATTGCGCCGCGTGAACTTGCAACGACCTTCAATTGTGGCTTGGGAATGGTGGTAGCTGTTGACCCTGCACACGAGGCACAGGCGATGGCATTGTTGGCTGAGAATGGCGAACAGGTTCAAAAAATCGGTCAGCTTGTAACGCGCTCTGAGGCTCAGGAACAGGTTGTCATCAAAGATCTTGAGAAGGCGTTTATCCAGTGAAAGTAGCGGTTTTCATTTCTTCACGTGGCTCGAACATGCAGGCACTTGTAAAAGCCTGTGAGACTGAAGGGTTTCCTGCTGAAATTGTCACAGTTCTTTCCAACAATCCGGAAGCTGCTGGCCTTGATTTTGCGAAGAAACATAATATCGAGACAAAAGTTATCAATCATCGGGATTTTGAAGAACGCGAAGATTTCGATGCGGCTCTTGGTGACTACTTGTCATCCAAAAAGATTGATCTTATTTGTCTTGCCGGCTTTATGCGCCTGCTAACACCTGATTTTGTTAATCGCTGGCGGGATAGAATTATCAATATTCATCCGTCTCTGCTCCCTGCGTTTAAAGGTCTGCATGTGCATGAACGGGCGATTGAATCCGGTACCCGCTTCACAGGCTGCACCGTTCATTTTGTGCGTCCGGAAATGGATGACGGACCTATCATCTCGCAGGCTGTAGTGCCTATCTTGGGAGATGATACTGCCGATAGCCTTGCTGCGCGTATTCTGGAGCAGGAACACAAAATTTATCCACATGCTCTGAAACTGATCGCTGAACGCAAAGTCAAGATCCATGGATCACTGGCGACAATTGAAGGCGCGTCACAACCCGAAACATCTTTGAGTAATCCGATCGCGGATCTTTAAAACACTGTCAGGCTCGCTTCTTTTTCCGCGCCTTTCTCGCAAGTGTGTTTAAAATTTCTACACCTGCAGAGAAGGTCATGGCTGCGTAAATGTATCCTTTTGGAACATGAAAGCCCAATCCCTCTGCAATGAGGGTCATGCCGATCATCAACAAAAAACTGAGAGCGAGCATAACAACAGTCGGATTTTTGGAAATAAAGTTAGAGAGCGGCGTTGCCGCCATCATCATAGCTGTAACTGCAGTGATAACAGCAATAACCATAATCACAATCTCGTTGGTCATCCCGACGGCTGTAATAATACTGTCGAGGGAGAAGACGAGATCCAAAAGCAGAATTTGAATAACAACGACCGCAAAACTCTTTGTGATTTGTTTATCCCCGTCCTCTTCAGCCTCACCGTCAACGGTATGATGAATTTCAGACGTTGCTTTCCACACAAGAAATAAACCTCCGCCCAGCATAATTAGATCGCGCCAAGAAAAAGCGTGATCAAAAAATGTGAAAATCGGCTCTATCAGTGTGACGATAACCGCGATGAGAGATAATAATGCCAGCCGCAGTATAAGGGCGAGACTAATCCCAACTGTTCGGGCCGTTTTCCTTTGATGTTCTGGGAGTCTGTTGCTGAGGATGGAGACAAAAATAAGATTGTCTATGCCAAGGACAATTTCCATCACTATCAACGTGAAAAGCGCAATAAAGGCCTCAGGTGTCGAAAAAACGTTCAAAAAATCCATTACGCACCGATTTTACAAGGACAAGGAAGATCATAGGTATTATCGGATACGTGCTGCTTCAACAGAAACCTTGAGATCAGACACAAAAAAACCGGGCGGCCATTTCGGCGCCCGGTTTTTTTTCGAGTTCGTCTCGCTTAAATTAGCGAGAGTAGAATTCAACGATCAGGTTTGGTTCCATAACAACTGGGTAAGGAACATCAGACAAACCAGGAATGTTGTTGAACGTTCCTTTCATTGTGCTGTGATCAACATCCATATATTCAGGAACATCACGTTCTGCACTTCCAGCAGCTTCAAGAACGAGAGCCATCTGTTTTGATTTTTGGCGAACTTCGATCACGTCACCTGGTTTAACCTGGTAAGATGCGATATTCACTTTTGTACCGTTTACTGTGACATGTCCGTGGTTTACGAACTGACGAGCAGCAAAAACAGTCGGTACGAATTTCATGCGGTAAACTACAGCGTCCAAACGACGTTCCAGTAGACCAATAAGATTTTCAGAAGTATCGCCTCTCAGACGAACAGCTTCCGCATACAGGCGGCGGAAAGATTTTTCGGTGATGCTGCCGTAGTAACCTTTAAGCTTCTGTTTCGCACGCAGATGAACACCAAAGTCGGAGAGCTTGCCGCGACGGCTCTGGCCATGCTGGCCTGGTCCATAATCGCGTGTATTAACAGGGCTCTTCGGACGACCCCAGATATTTTCGCCCATACGGCGGTCAATTTTGTATTTCGCTTGAATACGCTTAGTCATAAATCTTATTCCAATTAGAACAACAAAGGATAAGGCATGCCGACGAGGCTTGCACGGAAAGGCGCACTATACTTATCAAATGACTGATGTCAACCAGCTTTTGAGCGGGCTTGACCCTATTTTACCGGTTTTGCAATTCGCTTAAAAACCGGACAATTTCATGGCTTACCCGATCTGGATCTTCATGGGTTACCCAATGGGTCACTTCTGGCAGACGAATAACCTCCAAATCAGAGACAAACTGATCAATCCCGTCAATATTTTCCGGGATAAGCGCGTGATCTTTCTCACCCCAAATGACAAGGGTCGGTACTTTCACAATAAAATCTTCGGGCTTAAGTCCCAGTCCCTTTTTCCCGTTTTCTTTCGATCGTGGCTTTAAAGGAGAAGCACGATAGAGGTTCAGTGCTGACCGAATAGCATTGGGTTGTGACCACGCCTCAATATACGCTTTACGATCATCGTCATTCATCTGGCCCTTCTCATAATGGGTTTTAAAGGTCCAATCCCAAAGCCAGGCGCAATTATCTTTTAGAAGAGTATCTTCAATCCCTTCTTCCCTGAAATCCGACATATATTTGCTCTGATCGATCTGCTTTTGGTTTTCTTCAAGCAATTTGGCAAAGATATAAGGGTGCGGCCCGTTTAGAACAATCAACCCTTTCACAAGGTCAGGACAGGCAAGCGCGACCGACCAGGCAACAGCAGCCCCCCAGTCATGAGAGACCAGATAGAATTTTTCTTTTCCAAAATTCTTGGCGAGTGCAAGCACGTCCTTGATTAAGTGGTTGATCCGATAGTCTTCCACATTCTCCGGCTTGTCGGAAAGATTATATCCACGCAAATCAGGGGCTACGGCATGAAAATTCTGACCAACAACAGGGAGTTGCTGCCGCCATGTATACCAAAATTCCGGAAACCCATGCAGGAAGATGACCAGATCATCGTTCTCTGCCCCTGTCTCTGCATAATGCAAAGTTATATGTCCAAGATCTGCAAAACCTTGCTGAATATCCGTCATTCTTTTTCCTTATTGTAACGGTCCAGTAAATTCACTGTCCTCATTCTATCCCTCTGCGGTTAGGGATTACAGGAAAATTTCTCCAAATAAACTATGTTTGGTGAGGGATATTCATTAGGCTCTATATTAAGACTAAGTATTGATTGCCGGAATAAACATTCCCTCCTACTGAGGATCAATATGACTGATGGAATTGTGTCTGAGAGTAAAAACCGCTGGCAACCAAGTCAGCGGACAGCCCTGTTCCTATCCAGTCTGACATTATTTTTCTACAGCCTCTATATCCTGAGCGGTACTGCAGAATTTTTGTATCAGTGGTCGAAAGATCTCGCGCCCTATGAGGTTCGCCAACATCTCGGGATTAGTAAAAGATTTTTGCTTCAATATGGGCATATCGTTTTTCTGTTCATTCTTCTTTTTCTGTCACGCTATATATTTATTTCCTCAAAATCCCTGCCTTTTACGGGCCATTTCATTGGGCAGGTGGCGAAATATACGCCCGCTGTTTTTCTTATTCATTTTCCGGTGCTGTATTTCCTGGGAGCCGTAACCCATCACAATCCGCAAAGTGACATTGACCAAATTCTATTGCTGGCGGGAACACTCGCCCTTTCCATCCTTTTTGGGCGTCTTTGTTTTTTTATAAAACCGGCCTTTGATAGATCTTTGAATGGGGTCAGTCAGTGGATGATAAGAAAACAACCGAAGGACCAGGATAGACGATCCGCAGTTCCCCTATCCCTCACCTCCTCGCATAGTGAATTCCTCAATCTTGTAAAAATATTTTCTATGATTGCTGTGGTTTTGGGACATTTCAGCTTTCGTGAATTCACTCATTATACGGTGCCCGGATTTGACGGTTCTGCCCCCCGCTTTGCCGTGCCGCTATTCTTTATTCTCTCCGGATATTTTCTGATGATCAGTATAGATCGTAGCAAAGTCGGTGCATCTGTCCTTCTCCTGAAAAAAATCTGGAGCCTTTATTATCTGATCATCCCCATGCTAATTATTGTGCCGTTCCTGGATAATATCGGGTACGAAGTGAACGCACAAATCTATCAGTTTAAAGATTATTATGTTTTTGAACGTGAGAGAGGTCCGTTAGGCGCACCAATATTCATTGCGACCTTGGTCAATAGCCTTCTGTATTTGAACGAAATATGGATTTACACACTGATGGGAATGAGCGACATGAAGGGCGGTATCGTCGCGTTTAGCAATGATCCATATTGGTTCCTTTGCTATCTGATACCCTTCACAATTTTACTGATTATCTGGCGCATGTCTCACGGAGTGCAGAAATATGTGCTGCTGTGTATCGCATGCCTTATATTTGGTCCGCCCATTCTTCTTTTATCGCCCCTGTTTTTTGCGGGCTCCCTCGCCTATATTTTACATAAACGAGTAGGATAACAATATTCAATGACCACGAAGAAGCAGCTAATCCCTCTTTTTTTCCTCAGCCTGATGATCATTTGGACCTCACCAGTCGTCCGTGCAGCAGAATTTGGAATATTTGATGAATACTCGATCTATACTGCTGACAAAGATGGTTTTAAGGCCAAGATCCTGCTTCTCTTCCACGGTTTAAAATCTGCCCATCCCAACGGTACTTTTCGTAGGATGGAAAAGGCTTTTTCAAAAGACTATTCTGTCGTTGGTTTCAATTATGATTACTTTGATATCGACGGGAACAAACGAGAGCTCAATGAACTGTGGGAAAAATACATGAAAGGGCATGAGGTCACGGTACTCGGGACTTCTCTTGGTGGTTTTTGGGCTGATTATTTTGCCAACGAATATGATATTCCAAAGATGGTCCTCGTCAATCCGGTTATCAAACCGCTCACTGACCTAAAACAGTTCATTGGCCCTCAATATAGTGAACGTCGACAAAAGCATTTTGATGTGACCGCTGAGGATGTCGCGCGTTACGGACAAGTGCATATAAAATCCAGTCCTGTAACACAAAGCATGGTTTTTCTGTCCGAAGATGATCCTGTGATCGATTATTCAAATGCCCTTCACAAATTTCAGAAAAACAAAAGAAGTGAGGTTTTTGTTTTCAAGAAGGGCGGGCACTCTGTCCCCTTATCTGATCCGCGATATCTCACTGTCTTGCGCCTGTTTCTGGAAACGGATTATAGCCAGTAGCCGAGTGAATAGGCCGCGCTAATGTTTTGAACTGAGGGTGTTCACCATGTAACTAGATTTTAAATTTGATTGCATTTCCGATATAATCACCATTATCGTATATAACATCAAAAATCATACTAATGGAGATACCTTGATGTTAAAGAAGGTCAAACCAAATCAAACTCCCAAATTAGAGAGTGATGAACTCCCCTGCCCGGTTCCTGTTGTTGTGGATTTGATTGGCGGGAAATGGAAACTGCTGATCCTTCAAATTCTGATATTTCACGGCACAAAAAGATTTGGTGAACTTAAGAAGCGAATTGACGGTATCACACAAACAATGTTGACCAACCAACTGCGTGCGTTAGAGACCGATGGTTTGGTCTCACGAGAGATATTTGCTGAGGTGCCACCGCGTGTCGAGTATTCTGCGACGAAAGCAGGTATGGATCTAAAACCGGTATTTAACGCCATGCATCACTGGTGGGAAGAACAACCCCAGCTCCATCACCGATTGGATGAACTTGTCGCGAAGCTGGGCTGATGCATCACCTCCTGAGGCAACACTGATCCTTTTAGATTAAATTCAAACAGGATCATCATTTGGAAGAAGTGTGCCTGTTAGATTTGCGCCATCAAGTTTTGCATCAGTCATACGTGCATTAGTAAAATCAGCATTTTGGAGGTCTGCTCCTTGAAGGGTCGCCCCCACCAAATTGGCACCATTGCATTTGGCATTAACAAGCTTTGCACCCTCTAGTGTTGCCATCGAAAGATTGACAGCCCAAGCCCGACCAGAAGGTTGACCCGCTTTATCCATCAGTGTCAATGGAACGAGGCTTGCATTTGTCAAGTTAGCAGTTACCAAAGTAGCACCACGCAAATTTGCCCCATCCAATCGTGCGTTGGACAAATTTGCTCTAAAAAATGTGGTGCCAGATAAATCGGCATGATTAACCGGCTGCCTGTTAGATTAGCGCCGCTAAGGTCGGCGCCACGTAAATTGGCACCGTCCAGTATACTATTGGAAAAGTCCATATCCGTCAGATCGGTATTTTGAAAAGAGCAACGCTCGCTAGTGTCGCCATTACTTTTCACCCAAAGCCTGTGGGCTTCAAGTGTTACGGGCAACTCATCGCGAATACGGGTTTTGATCTGCTCTGGGGTCTCTCCCGACCCCTCTGGGGGAATTCCGGTTGCGCCATCAAGATTGGCTCCCGCCAGATTAGCGCCTGATAAATTTGCTCCGGTAAAATTGCAGTTTTGCTTCGCTCAGATCAGCGCCTTGCAGATTGGCACCACTTAAATCAGCGCCCGCAATATGTGCGCCGCGCAAGTTAGCATCTTCAAAATTCACTCCAGATAGGTTTGCCCCTTCAAAATCGCAGCCTCCTGATAATGCGCCGCGACAATCGGCATTCTTGAGCGAGGCACCCGCCAAACAGCCGCCGGTCAAATTTATATTCTGAAGATCGGCATCATCCAGCTGTGCGTGACTTAAGTCTGATGTAATGATCTTGACTGTTTTACCGGCATTATTCAAAAGAACGCCGCGGCGCAGGTCAGCATTAACGAGCTTGGTCCCATGCAATAAGGCTTTGAAGAATTTCGTGCCTCTCAAGTCGGCCCTTGATAGGTCACAATCCGTAAGGTCAGCTTGAATAAAAGAAGCACCAAAACCGTCTAGGTCCTGTAAATCCGCGTTATTGAGATCACAACCTTGTAAATCTGCTCCCACCAGTTTGGCAGACCGTAAATTAGAGTCGCTAAAATTGAAACCACTCAGGTCAGAGAAAGTGAGGTCAGCACGGCTTCCAACATTGTGATCCAAGAGCCATTTTTCATGTTCATCAATAAGAGCAACCAGACTTTGTGGATCCATCACGTATACCCATACAAAAATAACTCAAGCCACTATGGCAGCTCTACGCAAAGAATTAGTTCCTTTATCACTAAAGTTATATCCGATTACGGGATTTATTCCAATGATATTGGGTCTGGTCACTCTTCAGGGAATGGCCCTTTGAAAGGCGGCTTCATAAAAAAAACACTAACTACTGCCAACCGCAACAGTATTTTCCTGTTCTGTGTACTGCCCTCTCCATTCCTTAACCTTCGGATTCATGATCATAAACCAAAGAGGCGGCACCGTTGCAATCATCAACATACCTCCATATCCAAGTGGTAATTGAGGGGCTTCATCAAAATGCCGCAAAACCTGATATTTGCGGGATGCTTTGAAGTGATGATCTGAATGACGCGCCAGATTAATCAAGGCCAGATTGGACATCAG
>PJEL010002944.1_pt1 | contig 15015 bp, 8 predicted proteins | sample 1853271 | NCBI WGS metagenome assembly PJEL01 (sample SAMN08108733, study PRJNA415343) | Invertebrate metagenome, whole genome shotgun sequencing project. | host: Globobulimina | place: Sweden: Gullmar Fjord | collected 2015-08 | reverse complement strand
GTCAAATCCACACCGTCCGCGTCGGTTGTGCCGGTCCATTGGATTGTGACAGGGGCATCGACACTGGCACCGTCGGCAGGAGCAAGCAGCGTTGGCGCAGCGGGGGGTTGTACTACTTCCTCGTCGGCACTGATACTGATAGTCATGGCTTCTTCATATTGACCGCTTGAGTTGTCAGTCACCTGAATCCTTACACTGAATTCACCGGCTGCAAGACTGGTCGCGGTTGAAAGCGTGGTTCCACTGATCGAAAAGGAGGCATTGTCCGTATCTCCTGTTCCGGAAGCCAAAGCGAAGGTAAAAATGTCACCACTGTCCGCATCCGTGGCGCTTAACGTACCGACAGTCGTGCCTGATTCCTGGTCCGGCAACAAACTGCTGTTAGAAAGAGCAATATCTGTCGGGGCGTTGTTGGTGTTTCGATAAAATTGGACATATCCGTATTCGTCTCCGGTAAAAAGATCCAGATCGCCATCGCCATCGATATCCACAAGGGTGGGTTTGCTGCTGTTACCAACATCTTCACCGTCAAAAGGATTCTCTGTTCCAGTTATTTCTGTGAGGCTGAGGGTTTCAAAATCACCTGTATTTCTGAAATACCGGATTGTTCCGGCCTCGTTTCCAACAAGTGCGTCCTGATACCCGTCTCCATCAATATCAATAAACACAGGGGTCGGTATGTTATCGTTAAAATTCACGCCATCAAAAGGGTTCGCGGCGCCTGTCTGGTCTGCAAAGTCAGCGACCGTGTCAGTTCCGTCATTTCTAAAAAAATGAATCCCGGGTGTATCGTCTTCTCCAATAAAGGCGTCCATGTCACCATCGTTATCAATATCCACAAAGGTAGGGGTAGTATAATTATATAAATTCACTCCTTGAAAAGGATTACTGGCGTCATTATTATCAAATACTGAAAAAGAGCTATCCGAATTTTGTTGGTAATAATATATCGTCCCATTATTGTTTCCGACAAAAACATCTTGATCGCCGTCACCATCAATATCCACTGTCGCAAGCGCAGGATAATCGCCGTACCCAAAACCAGAAAAAGGATTATCAGCACCTCTTTTGACGATAAATTCCGGATTGGAGGCGGTCCCGTTATTTTCAAAATAGAAAATGTCACCGTAATACGACCCAACAAAAGAATCCATATCCCCATCGTCATCGAAATCCATAAAAATAGCACTACTATATCCATCCATTTCAAGAGTCGCGGCTAAAGGATTTTCTGCCGCTATTGTCTCATTAAAGATTGGGGCGGAAGCACTGCCCACGTTTTCGAAATAGGTGAGCAATCCCTCTGCAGCCCCCTTAAAAGCATCCTGATCACCGTCACCATCAATATCGACAAAGACGGGAGCCGCTTGTTGACCCATGTAGTCTCCGAAACGACCACCATTGACGCCGTCAAACGGGTCGTCAGCACCTGTTTGTTCTGTGAAGTTTTCGGACCCGTCATTTTGGTAATACGTAATCGGGCCACTATCATCCGTATCACCCCCAATAAAAGCATCCAGATCACTATCATTGTCAATATCAACGAAAGTAGGAACTGCATCATTTACAACATCTACGCCATCAAAAGGGTTCGCGGCGCCGGTTTGTTCCGCGAAAACGGGCGCCGCGGCCGTCCCGGTATTTTCGTAATGTTTGATCGTGCCAGTACTTTCTCCAATAAAGGCATCATAAATACCATTACCGTCAAAATCAACAAAAGTAGGTGTGCTGTTAGATCCAACATCTACGCCGTCAAGTGGATTATTAGCGCCGGTTTGTTCTGCAAAAGTAGGCGCGGCAGCGGTTCCGGTATTTTTATAGTAGCTGATGAACCCGTCACCTCTGCCATTAAAAAGATCTAGATCACCATCCCCGTCAATATCAACGAAGCCAGTCGCACTATTGATATCATTATACATGCCGTCGAGAGGGTTACCGGTTCCTTCAGCCGCATTCCAAACGCCGGTTTGTTCAACAAAGACTGGAGCAGTGGCTGTCCCAGTGTTTTTAAAAAATTTAATCCAACCGTCGAATGTTCCAATAAAGGCGTCCAAGTCACCATCGTTATCAATATCAACAAAGGCGGGTTTACTTCTACTTCCAACATCCACTGAGGTTGCCACCTCAAAAGGACCGTCCTGCTTCTCGAAAGCGGTTCCGGCCATTAGTGGCGAACTACTCAGGGCCAGCAGCAGGGAGGCGGTCAGCGCGGTTTTGGTGAGCAGGTGCTTCCACTGTCGCAGCAAGACGGTGGCGCGGGCGTACTTCAGCTGGCGGTTGATGAAATCTGTGACCAGCCGCTTCAGGCGCAGCAGGGTTTCCGTGCTGATCGGTCCTCGCCGTTCGGTGACTTTGCGCACCATACGCCTTAACAGTCTTTGTGTCAGTTTTGTTTTTGCTCTCAGTTCACGCCTGGTGAGCTGTCTGGGTGTAGCTTGAACCATGTAAACCCTCCGTAATTCAAATTTTATCATTCAGAGGCTCCCCTTTACAAAATAGGTCTCAACAGACTATTTTCAGTCGGTTGGGCACTCATAACCATTAATACCTACTTACTACAAGAGCCTGTTTGAAACATGTCGTCCGGGATCTGATAATTCGATGCCCTCCACAATTGACAGAACAAGCCTACTTCAATCATTCACCCCCGAGAACAAAATAAAAGCTCTGTTAGCGAATGGTACAAGTTGTTACACAAGAAAAGTATTTTATATCCAATAATTTCTGATGCTTATCTTTATTAGGCGGCTATCTGCAACAGCAGATTCTGGATTGAACGGTTAGGTTTGAGAATTTTTGGAGTGGTTCCATACCTGAACGGTACACGTGCGGACTCAGTCAAAAGAGTAATTACTTCATTAAACCAATTGAATACGCTATCGTGATGCCCAGTCAGAGCAAAATATTCTGGAATGAACGGTACATCTTCCCGGATTGGCTTTCGCTGAAAACGCAAGTGACCTGGCCAGGAGAATGTAAGCCTTCAGGGGGATAGAGGGAAGTGTGCCTGTTATTAGTGTGATTTCTGCAGGTGTTGCAACAATAAGGAGGATATCTAATTTCGGGGAATGAAGGACGTGGATATGCCGCTGTTCCTATTTTGAAAACCAGGCTGGAAATTTTTCTTTCAGCTTGGGAACCATGGTGCGGGAAATGGGGAGTTGAAGAGTGTCATCGGGAGAGTGGCCCAGTGTGACAAAGTATTTCCGATCCTGCAGCTGAATGCCGACGACCTTGGCAGGATTAATCAAGTAGCTGCGATGAATCCGGATCAGGCTGTTTTGATAATGATTCTCGAGTTTGTTCAGTGAGATCCGAAGGATTCGACTTTCCCTTTTTCTGAAGTCAAAAAATATTTTGGAATTCGGAGCGGTGGCCTGAACAAAAAGAAGTCTGAACAAAAGAGGTTCAATAATTTGAATCGCTCCTTGAAGCTCTTGATCCGAACCAATGGTGGTTAAATTTTGAAGCGCCAGTTTGTACTGCTTCAGGATGCTTTCAACATAGCCTATCTCCATCAGGCTGAAGAATGGCTTTTCGCTGTTTCTGAAAACCAGCATCAGGTTTTTACCTTTTGCCGGATGCATTGCCAGCAGATGGGCGCCTGAAATATCAAAAAGAAAATGTATCTTTGCAAACTCCGCCACAGGATGGTTTTCCGGCAAAGAGTCAAACACCTTGATTTCATCATCCCCAAGAGGAGGAATTGTTTGAAACATTTCCGGCTTGGTGAGCCATTTCTGTTTTTGCGACCCGCTATCATGATACAATAATTCTGAATCATCAAAAACGGCGATTTCTGTGAAAGATACACAGTTTTTAATTTCATCGTATAACGCCTGGAGCAACTCTTCTTTATCCGGCAAATGGGTTATTTTTTGTACAAAAAGCTGCAGGGATTCAAAACATTGCTTAAATTGTTTGTTTCGAAGCTGGTTTTGGAGGCGGGCGATTAACTCCTCCCTGGTAAACGGTTTGGTTAGATAATCATTCGCTCCCTTATCAAATGCTTCCTGTAAGTCTGATACCTGCGATTTCGCTGTTAGAAATATAATCGGCAATTGATAGGCCGGATTTGTTTCCCTGATTTTGCGACAGACTTCAAATCCCGATATGTCCGGCAACATGATATCTAACAAAACAGCGTCAAATGGGGGCCGAATTTTGATCAATTCCAGAGCGTCTTCACCATTTTCAACCGCCTCAATGTAGTTGTATTTGCTGGTCAGAAAATTTATCAGAACCTGACAGCTGACAGGATCATCCTCTACAACAAGAATTCGATAATCTTCCTTATGTATCAATTTTCGTTGCGAATCAGGTGTCAATGGCTCTATGTCGACAAACAGCTGCCTGCTGGTCTGGAGCAGCTGAGTGTCAGCCTTCTCCACGGGGAGCAAATTCAAATCGATCTCACTCATGGGGAGGGTAAAATGGAAACTGCTTCCTTTCCCGACTTCGGATGTCAGCCAGATTTCTCCTCCATGCAGCTCTACAATGTGTTTGCTGATCGACAAACCGATTCCGGTTCCACTCTGACTGCCAATGCTTTGGCGTACCGGTTGTTCAAAAGGGATGAAAATTTGTCCAAATTGATCCTCTGAAATGCCCATTCCTGAATCACTGACGGTAATTTGAACTTTACCCTCTTTCACGGCCGCAGATACATTAATTTCTCCTGATGAAGTAAACTTGATCGCGTTTGAGATCAGATTAAACAGTATTTGTTGAATACGGTTTTCATCTCCCATGAACAGGGGAAAGGTGTCTGCTATTTGATGTTGGAGCTTGATCGGCTTCTCACGAAGTAACGGTCGACATATTTCAATAACCAGTTCTGATAAGGATTTCAGATGCACCGGTCCCATTTGGAGTTGAATATCCCGGTTTTTCAAACGTGAGAAATCAAGAATGTCATCAACAAGGGTCGCCAGACGTCTTACGCTGAGTTCGACAATCGACAAATTGGATCTGATTTTGGGCGAAATTCTCCCATGGATTTCTTCCAGTAACGATTGAGTAATTCCCAGAATACCGTGTAGTGGCGTCCTCAGCTCATGGGATGTATTGGCCAGGAATTCATCTTTTAGTTTATCAACTTTTGAAAGCGCCACATTCTGTTCCTTCAGTATGACATCGTTTGCCTGCAACTCTTCAGACTGGATTTCCACAAGGTTAAAAGCTTTTGAAAAACGGCTGGAAAGAATCAGGGACTGGGCTAATATAAAAACAAACATACCGACAGCAAAAAGGTTGCCGGTCTGGATGACTTCAATTTGAAAAAGAAAATCGTGAACGGTTGTCAGAAAAAGAATGAAAAAACCGCCGATAAACAATGCAGCTCCTTCTCTTTTCCTGAAAAGCGCCAGAAACAAGACATATAATCCGTAGAGAAGAAAGGAGAACATGACTAACACATAAGGAAATATGGTATGAGAAGAAATACTGGCCGGCGAAAAAATAGTAACCAAACTAAAAAGAGAGCAGAAAACGATAGCAAGCCAAAACAATTTGGTAGATGTTTCTTTTGGATAGAGGACTCTGACAAAGCCGAAAAAAATTGGCATGGGTAAGAAAAAGCTCAGGTATTCTATTTTTACACCGAATTCCCAGGACAGATCGGCAAACATAACTGTTGAGAACCGTTCTCCAGTAAAGAGAATACGCACCATCAGAACAAGACAAAAGAAGCCAAAATAGAGAGTGGATCGGTCATTTCTGCGTGAGTAGAAAAGACCGAAATGGTATATCCCCATTATCAGGAGAACCCCCACTAACAACGTTTCAAAACTCAAAAGTTTGTGACGTTTTTTATGAATCTGGTGTGCTGTACCTAATTCCGAAGAAAACCAAAACCCCCCTTTGTAATGAAAAAAATTTGATACCTGTAAGACAACATAAAATGATGATTTATGGGTCTGGAAATTCACAATTTGGGGTAAATATTGAGGAATCATGCTTTCTTTATTTACGCCAACCTTGCCAACTGAAGTCAGTAAGGTATCATCTACCCAGAGAGAATAAGCCGTTGATTGTTCCAGAATTTTAAAGGCATAAGACCCCTGCGGGTCTTTGGTGATGACTTTTAGTCTGAAGGTCGCATACCCGTCACCCGAAAGCTGTTGGCCCTTCAGTTCGTACCCGTTCCAGGATTTGGGCATTGTGAAAAATCCCGTTTGGGGGGGCACTGTACCCGTCTCAAAGTCGCCGGGCTTCAACAATTGTTTCCAATAAAATTCCCATTCCCCATCCAGTTTAATGATGCCATCTCTTTCAAGATTCCAGCCTGACAAATCCAGAACACCCTGCTTGGCGATTGGTGCTGAAAGAGCTGAAGCTGTATTCAGGCCTGGGAAGCACATTCTGGAGCCTATTAAAAGAAGTAGAAAAATAATTTTTATGAAAAACAAATGCATCTGCACTTTTTGATTACTAGAGATTTACGAGGATTCATTAACAGCAGCAGCGAATCTGAACTGCTTTCCTGTTGCGCTATTCACAATATAAAAAAAAGACCGGCAAAGAAAGTTATAATCGTTCTCCAATCGTTCATCTTTTCTTCTTTTGAATTTGTTCCCATCACTTAAAAATAACTCCCCTGTCCCGCAGTTCTTCAATAATTATTTTTATGCATTCGTGCAACGGCTGGTTGCCGGTATCAAGTTCGATGTCAGGATTAACCGGGGCTTCGTAAGGAGAAGAGATACCTGTATAATTCTTAATTTTGCCTTCACGTGCTTTTTTGTAGAGACCTTTTTCATCTCGCTGTTCACATATTTCCAAAGCACAATTGCAATAGACTTCGATAAAATCATTCTCACCGATGATCTGCCTGATCTTTTGGCGGTCAGCTGAAAAAGGTGAAATAAAAGCTGTCAGAGAGATAATTCCAGAATCAAGGAACAATCTGATCATCTCGGAAATTCTCCTTAAGTTCTCAGCTCTTCCCTCAACACTGAAACCAAGATCACCGCAAAGCCCGTGTCGGACGTTATCGCCATCAAAAACATATGTCCGGCAACCGATCATGTGGAGCCTTTCTTCAACAGCATGCGCCAGGGTCGACTTCCCGGAACCGGATAATCCGGTAAACCACAGGTTAACACTTTTATGTCCATTCAACGTTTCACGCCTTGGCCGGGTGACAGTCGCGGCATGCCTGATAACATTCGGTGAAATTGTCATCTATAAACTCCCTGCAATTGGTTCCTTATATCTAAAACCAAATATCATTGATAATACTAACATAGCATGCCGACTAAATTCTCTTGAGCCGTACCCGGACTGACGTGGAACTCGGATTGCTGTCCATTAACTACTGCTCATCCCTGCTCTTCATATTCCGCTGCATCAGGGCTTCATGACTACAATATTAATCTATTTCTGACAAACAAATTTCCGGATGAGATCCAGAGCTGCGCTCCCGGGTGATCAGCGATAAGTCACTTGAATGATACCAAGCGCTGTTCTAAAGCTGTAATTAATTCTGAGTCTGATCTTGAATCTTCATTCAACTCTTCAACTCTATCGGATCGAACTGACCACAACCCTGCCCAGCCAGGCTGTTGTATGCAGCCAAATCCCATTCGAACCTGCCATGGAACATTTTTACGAACATTCGGCATTTCTCTGTTTGATTTCTAGTTTGCCTTATTGAATGTTCACTAAATTGGTTGAGTTAAAAAATCGGTTGTATCATAATTATAGACATGACCTTATTTAAATTCTAAAATCCTTTGCCCAGGAATGACGTGTTTTGGGGAGATCGTTACGGTAAAGTTAAGGATTCATTTGGACATTGTTGGGCCGTTGCTACTCATAATTGGGATTATACACCGGAAGAGTTAACAGCTGACCTGCAGGCAGATTTTGAAAACCAATTATAACGAATTCATAAATGACTGAAAATATCTCAACAGAAACTGAAAATGAAACGGAAAACCGCAGCCCCTGGTCAACTATTAATGACCTGTTGACTTATCTGTGGCCGGTTGGAAGAACAGACTTGAGAACAAGGGTTGTGCTGGCGCTCATCTTTCTGGGAGCTGCTAAAACGATCACGGTCTACGTTCCTTTTCTTTACAAAAGTGCTGTTGATAGTCTGAGTCTCGATAGTGTTGCACTTGCTTTGCCCCTGGGTGTAATCATTGCTTATGGCAGTGCCAGGGTTCTAACCCAGGTATTTGGTGAAATGAGAGATTTTGTCTTTGTCAGGGTTGCACAGCATGCTCAACGAACAATCAGCCTGAGTACATTCAAACATCTCCATGCGCTATCTCTGAGATTCCACCTGGAACGGCAGACAGGTGGGTTATCCAGAGTGATTGAGCGAGGAACCCGTGGAATTCAGTTTGTCTTGACGTTCTCACTGTTCAATATACTACCGACAATTTTTGAGATTATTCTTGTCACCACAGTCCTTTTTATCAAACTTGATATCCGTTTTGCAGCGATCACCTTTTTCACTATCTCGGGGTACATTGGTTATACGTTGGCTGTTACAAGCTGGCGGTTGAAATTCCGTCGCCAGATGAATGCAAAAGATTCGGAAGCGAACACCAAAGCGATTGACAGTCTTCTGAATTATGAAACAGTCAAATACTTTGGTAACGAGGCCCATGAGTACAAACGATACGATGAGGCCCTGGCTGGGTATGAGTCCTCAGCCATCAGGAGTCAGACCAGCCTCTCGCTTTTGAATGTCGGACAGGGGATCATTATCGGAATAGGCTTGATTGTAGTGATGGCGCTGGCTGGCTCAGGAGTGGTTCAAGGCCACCTCACCATTGGAGATTTTGTGTTAGTGAATACATTTCTAATCCAACTATTTCTGCCCCTGAACTTTTTGGGTTTTGTGTATCGGGAAATCAGGCAGGGATTGATTGATATGGAAAAAATGTTTGAACTGCTGGATATTAATGCTGAAGTTAAGGACCCGAGTGATGCCAATCCACTAAAAATCGAGAATGGTGTGGTGGAATTTAAAAATGTCTGTTTTGGATACTCGGCAGATCGTGACATTCTCAGACATATCAGTTTCACTGTCCCGGCAGGGAAAACTGTGGCGATTGTCGGACCCAGCGGGGCTGGGAAGTCAACTATTTCAAAACTACTCTACCGTTTTTATGATGTGAATTCAGGCAGTATTACCATTGATGGGCAGGATATCCAGTCTGTCACCCAGCAGTCACTGAGAGCTGTTATCGGTGTTGTTCCGCAGGACACGGTCTTATTCAATGATACCATTGCCTATAATATCCAGTATGGTGATCCTCTAGCTGGCCCTGAGATTATCAAAGAGGCTGCTAAGTTGGCAAGGCTCCACGATTTCATCGCAAAGTTGCCACAAGGGTACGAAACAATGGTTGGAGAAAGAGGTTTGAAACTGTCGGGAGGAGAAAAACAGCGAGTGGCTATTGCCAGAACTATCGTCAAGGATCCAGATGTTTTGATTTTTGACGAAGCAACGTCATCTTTGGATTCGTTGACAGAAAAAGAAATTCAACACTCCCTGGATGAGGTTTCCAGAAATCGAACTACATTGGTCATTGCTCATCGCCTTTCCACAATAATTGACGCAGATGAAATCCTGGTTCTCAAGGATGGAGAGATTGTTGAGCAGGGGAATCATGATGATTTAGTCGAGCTAGACGGTGAGTATGCATCTATTTGGATGCGGCAGCGGGAAGCCAAGGAATATCAGGCGCGGTTGCTTGATATCGAAAAATCGTGTTGGATTGAACCAGTAGAAGTGTAGGAGCTCCTCACTTCGATCAGCCCTCCTTTTTCCTCTTATTATTCCACCTCGTGTATGCTGTCAATTTAGCATCCAGCCACAGATAATTTTCCGAAAAATTTCAAATACGTTCATATGGCAAGAAGTTGCATTATCTTCTTTTCCTCAGAAGTGACATGTTTGCAACAAATGTCACTTCTGCATCAACTCGTGTTTAGCTAAAGTAGTTGAAATAATAGCGAATACTTTAGTGGCCTCCATATTGCTAAAGCTATGATCTGAAATTCAAACAGACCATGGTTGAGGGGAGGAAACAATTGCGGTTGACACCGTTAGAATTCTGTAATACATGTTACTCTGAGTTTCAGATGTAATATGCATTACATTTTATGGCTGACTTTTTACTGTCAGAGACTCGATACCAGTAGTCCACGAAATCAGATTTTTTCAATTACCTAGCCCTCCTTAAGAACAGCAATCATGCTGTTGCTTTGGTTGGATAAAAACCCAAACACCTAAAATGAGATAATATGAAAAGACGAAAATTTATCAGGAATGCAGGCGTGGGAACAGCTGCAGTGGCAACTGGGGCTGCGCTATCCGGTTGCGAAAGCGACGATACGGCAAAAGAACTTGAAGCAGCAAAAGCAAAAATTGCTGAACTTCAAGGCGGGCCTAGTGTGAAAACGTCCAAGAAGACGACCATCAAATGGCGACTTCAAACGTACGCGGGCGCTGCTCTTGCTGCACATGTCATCAAACCGTCAATTGACGCCTTCAATAAAGTCGCCAATGGCGAGATGAAAATCGATCTCTATTATGCGGATCAATTGGTCCCCACAGGTGAGTTGTTCAGAGCAATGGTCAAGGGTACCATCGACGCGGTTCAGAGTGATGATGATTCTATCGCTGCCCCGGTTGATGTGTCTGTATTTGGTGGATATTTCCCGTTTGCAACACGATACAGCCTGGACGTACCGGTTCTGTTTAATCAGTATGGCCTAAAAGAGATCTGGGAAGAGGCATATGGTGAAGTGGAAGGCGTGACCTGGTTGAGTGCAGGCGCATGGGATCCTTGCCATTTCAATACGGTGAAACCGATTCGCAGTCTGGCAGACCTGAAAGGCAAGCGTGTCTTTACATTCCCGACAGCGGGCAAGTTCCTGAGCCGGTTTGGTGTGGTGCCTGTCACACTTCCCTGGGAAGATATTGAAGTGGCTGTGCAAACGGGTGAACTGGATGGGATCGCCTGGTCAGGTATCACTGAAGATTATACCGTTGGATGGGCAGATGTAACTAACTACTTCTTAACGAACAATATTTCAGGCGCCTGGTGCGGATCTTATTTTGCAAATTCCGATGCCTGGGAAGGGCTTCCAGGACATTTACAAGAGCTGTTCCGCTTGTGTATGGATAGTTCACACTATTACCGCCAGCATTGGTACTGGGGTGGTGAGGCACATCTTCGAACCAAGGGGACCAAACTGAAGCTGACTTCAATTCCGGATGCTGAGTGGAAAACAGTTGAAGATGAAGCCTACAAATTCTGGGACGAAATTGCCGCAAAGAGTGAAAGAAGCGCCAAAGTGGTTAAAATCTTTAAGGAATATGCCGCCGTGATGGACAAAGCAGGGCGACCTTACCGATACGGATAACCTCGAACAAGGTGTTCCTCAGATAGTTCAAACCCTCTGCACTCCTGAATATAACGCAGGCGCAGAGGGTTGTGTATTTTAGCCTTCGATTAAAAATTAACAAAAAATAGAAAGGGTTAAGTTGCCAAAAGCAATTAAAGCCTATGTCAGGTTTGTGGATAAATTGAACCGGACTGTGGGTAAAGCAACAATGTATTTAATCTTTGTGATGATGGGAATTCTGTTTTTTGCCGCCATCACCCGCTCCGTCTTTAATGTACCGTACGTCTGGGTCATTGAAATGGCGCAGTTTACGATGGCTGCTTACTATATGCTCGGAGGAGGCTACTCCATGCAGCTCGGCGCGCACGTCAGGATGGATGCGTTTTACGACCGCTGGACACAGAAAAAAAGATCATTTACGGATTCCATCACCTCCTTTTTTCTTGTTTTCTACCTGATCGTTCTACTCTACGGCGGATATTCGAGTACAGAATATTCAATCATGTATAACCAAAAGAACTATTCAGCATGGGCACCCCCTATGGCTCCCATAAAAATCATTATGACATTTGGAATTTTTCTGATGTTGTTGCAGGCTATTGCCACATTTTTTAAAGATCTGGCCACAGTCAGGGGGGAGAAGATTTCATGAGTTATGAATTAATCGCTTTGTTGATGTTCAGCACCATGATGCTGATGCTCACTACCGGGCAGCGGGTCTTTGGCGCTGTCGGATTTGTGGCAACAATCTTTTCGTTACTCTTGTGGGGAAATGGCGGGGCTGAAATGCCTTTTAACTCAGCCATCACTCTCTTGAACTGGTACCCTTTGTTGACCTTGCCCCTGTTTATCTTTATGGGCTATATGTTGTCTGAATCCGGAATCGCCGGGGATCTGTATCGGATGCTTCATGTCTGGATGGGTCCTCTCAATGGGGGGTTGGCAATCGGAACGATTGTCCTGATGGTTGCCATCTCGGCGATGAACGGGTTAAGTGTTGCCGGTATGGCAATCGGAACCAGTATCGCGCTGCCGGAGATGCTGAAACGCAATTATGATAAAAAAATGGTCACCGGTGTGATTCAGGCCGGTAGCTCTCTGGGGATTATGGTACCCCCCAGTATCGTGCTGGTCCTTTATGGAATGATTGCCCGACAACCCGTGGGCAGGTTATGGCTGGCCGGTGTATTCCCGGGTCTGTTATTGGCAACTCTGTTCATCATCTATATTGTTATTCGCTGTAAACTTCAGCCTGAACTGGGTCCTCCTCTGCCCAAGGAAGAGAGACAGATGAGTTGGGAAGATAAAATTCGCTTGCTCGGAGCGGGAATTCTGCCGCTGCTGATTATCTTTTCGGTCACCGGTCTGTTTGTGATGGGTGTGACGAGCCTGGTTGAAAGCTCTGCAGTCGGAGCCATTGCGGCAATGCTGGCTGCCATGGGAAAACGCCGGCTGACCCGCAAGGTTGTGGATGATACCCTTCATAAAACCCTCAGTGTCAGCTGTATGTTTATGTGGATTATCCTGGCCGCTCTTTGTTTCGGAGCTGTATTTGACGGGCTGGGCGCTGTTCACGCGATTGAAGTTCTATTTTTGGACAAATGGGGTCTAAGTCCCTGGACTGTCCTAATCATGATGCAGGTTTCCTATATCATCATGGGTATGTTTCTTGATGATACCGCAATGCTTGTGATTGTAGCGCCCCTTTATATCCCATTGATTATTGCCCTGAATTTCAATCCGATCTGGTATGGTGTGCTTTATACGGTTACCTGTCAGATTGCCTATATGACACCGCCTTTTGGATACAACTTGTTTCTGATGAAAGCGATGGCGCCCAAAGAGATCTCGCTGGTTGATATATACGGATCTATAATCCCGTTTGTGGCTCTGATGTGCCTTGGACTGGGGATCATAATGGCCTTTCCCCAGATAGCCTTGTGGTTACCCAATTTATATTTTGGTAATTAAGGGCCGGCTCAAAAATTAGGTCACAATGGGGTCAGGCTTTGGTTTTTGGCTTATTCAGAAAAATAAGCCAAAAACCAAAGCCTGACCCCATCGGGGATTGATTAGAAACTCTGGAAATTTTTTTCCCTGGATTCCAAACGGTCTTTAACGTCCAGCCAAAGATCTTTGGTCAGTTTTGCAAGGATAAGATCGATCAGAGTCATGATGGCAACTGAGGAGTCCCAGTTTGACGGAACTTTGGTTCGCAAGGCGAACACATGATGGGCGATACTGGCGATCGGAGAAAACCATTGATCGGTAAATAGAATGATTTTTGCGCCCATCTTGAGTGATTTATTGGCAAGGGAGACAATATCATCCTGATATCGCCTGATATCAAAGACGATGACTAGGTCCCCTTTTTTAATATCCAGAAGGTGGTCTGCCCAGGTACTGGACTGGGCATCAATATGAGTTACGTTCGAGCGAATGGCGTGCAGATGCAGGTAAAAATGCTCTGCCATCACCATTGTATAGCGCCCACCAATCAGATAGACTGCTTGGTTGACATTTCCCAGGGATTGCGTGACAGAATTGATTTCTGAAACGGGAATATCATTGAGGGACTTTTTAATATTTCGGCAGATTGAATCACCAAAATCAGCAATAAAATCACTCTGAGTCACCGATTTTTTGCCATGTTTTGGGGTCTTTTGAGCAGGCGTTTCCAAGCGGGCCTGTAACTCCTGTCTGAGCTTATTTTGAAATTCCGGGTATCCGGTAAATCCGAGTTTGCTCACCAGCCGCAGGATTGTGGGTCCACTGACATTGGATTTTTTGGCAAATTGAGCAACCGTTTCCAATCCGACTATTGGATAATTATCCAGCAGGATTCTGGCCGGTTTTCTTTCTGTGGGTGTCAGCTTTTCAAAATCACGCAGGAGAACTTCCATCACAGAACTGTTGTCAGATAACACACGCTTTTTTGCCATTTTTTCCTGTATTTTTTAAGGACAACATCGATAGGGTCAGGCTTGCTTATTCGATGGGGTCAGGCTTTGGTTTTTGGCTTATTCAGAAAAATAAGCCAAAAACCAAAGCCTGACCCCATCGACTGGATGAAGAACTCAATTTGACTTCTCCAGCTTGCTGTATTATCTATTACGTATCGGATATGCTGTAATATTCGTTACAATAGTTTTCTTGTATCATTTACCATAATTAATTTCAACCGCATTATTCAAAATACAAAAAATTTGGCAGCTATTCAATTGACTTTGTTCTGTTTCGCCAGTTGCCAGCATGTACTTTCCTTCATACTGTCCCGGCGCGCAATTCGCTCAGCACTTTTACTTAAATTTTATCAAGCACCACTGTTGGGGCTTCAATTTCATTTGTAACCTTAGGGATCGTTCATAAATAACTTCACATAATCTGTTTGCAAAAGTCCTAAAAGCTGGACATTTTACAAACAGAATATGACAGCAACGTGTTTCTGGCGAAACACTGGACTAATTTATGAGCCGACCCATAGCCAAAGCGGTGAGTAGTCGCGAATAAATATTTTTTAAAAACCATCGCAAAACAGGAGAGAGAATGAGTTCGCTGAATATTAAGACAGTAGCGGATGCCAAAAAAATAATCAAAGATCGAAATCTTGATTATATAAAAATAGGTGTGTTTGATATTGAT
>PJEL010002942.1_pt1 | contig 15021 bp, 9 predicted proteins | sample 1853271 | NCBI WGS metagenome assembly PJEL01 (sample SAMN08108733, study PRJNA415343) | Invertebrate metagenome, whole genome shotgun sequencing project. | host: Globobulimina | place: Sweden: Gullmar Fjord | collected 2015-08 | reverse complement strand
TGCTCTATCTGCAATATGTTCTTAGTCGAAGAGGAAGAAGAGGAAGCAGGCCAAGATCATAATCAAATAGCTGAGCAAAAAACCTACTCCTGTCCCATGCACCCAGAAGAGACCAGTCATGAAGCGGGTAGTCGATGCTCTATCTGCAATATGTTCTTAGTCGAAGAGGAGGAAGAGGAGAAAGGTGAGATCGACCATTCAGCACACGAGCATCAAGCTCAAGATGCCACAACACCTGCTGACAAAGTATTTAACAGTGCAGAACCAGCCTCACTCGATGATGGAGGCACGATAAAATTTGTATGTCCAATGCATGCCCATATTATCAGTGACGTCCCAGGTACCTGCCCAATCTGTGGTATGAACCTAGAGAAGGTTGAAGTTGGAGGCAGTAGTAAAGAGATCCAAATTGATGTATCTGGTGGGATGCAGCAGGCGTTAGCACTTAAGGTCGCCAAAGTAGAAAAAGACACCCTATGGAAGTTTGTTCAGACTGTCGGCCAGATCGATTATGACGAGAGCCAGATCAATCATGTTCATGCCAGAGTCAATGGCTGGATAGAAAAACTAACCATCAAATCCGTGGGTGACAAGATCACTAAAGGCCAACTGCTTTACGAGATCTACTCACCTGACTTGGTCAATGCTCAAGATGATTTCTTACTGGCACAAGACACCCTGAGACGTGCGGGTGGTAGTGGTGACTATGAGGAGCTGCTCAGAAAAGCAGGGCTTAGATTAGAGCTGCTCGGATTTAATAAGGCACAGATAAAAGCTCTGGCAAAATCGAAGAAAACACAATACCGCGTACCCTTTTATGCCAAGAACGATGGCATTGTTAAGGCGCTTACTGTTAGAGACGGCATGTACATCCAGCCCTCCACTGAAGTGATGTCTGTTGTCGATCTCTCCAAAGTGTGGGTCATTGCCGATGTGTTTGAAAATGAGCAAAGCTGGCTAGCCGTTGGACAAAAAGCTGAAGTATCTGTTCCTGCAATGGGCTTTAAAGGTATAGAGGGGAAGATTGATTATATCTACCCTGAGCTCGATCCGGTAACACGCAGTTTACGGGTCAGAATTGTGGTTCAAAACAAGAATATCGAACTTAGGCCCAACACCTTAGCCAAAATTGATATCTTCGGTGGTCCAAACAAAGACACCTTAGTGATCCCACAAGAGGCACTGATACAGACAGGCAAAGAAAATCGCGTGATAGTAAAGCTTGAAGATAATAGCTTTACCGCACGTAGAGTCACAGTCGGCATGCTAAGCCAAGGGAAAGCTGAGATCATCGAAGGGCTAACTGAGGGGGAGCGAGTCGTGACATCTGGCCAGTTCCTACTTGATTCTGAAGCCAGTCTCAAAGGTAGCTTGATGCGCCTTAGTAGCGGCCACCAGCACTAGGAGGAGTTGATTATGCTTAACAATATGAATAACCAAGCCTCCATAAGCGGGATTAGGCTTAGCAATAAGGCAAGCACAAGCAAGCTAGTTGAAGGGGGCTTTACTCATGCTTAAGAAGATAATTGAAGCTTCAATAAAACAAAGATTAATGGTGCTTATTGTCACCATTATGATCACTGTTTGGGGAGTACAAGAGTTAAGAAATACTCCACTAGATGCACTACCGGATCTCTCTGATGTACAGGTGATCATAAAAACACCATTTCCAGGGCAGGCACCACAGTTAGTTGAAGAGCAGGTGACCTACCCGCTATCGACAGCAATGCTTGCTGTACCTGGAGCTAAAACCGTTCGTGGCTACTCATTCTTCGGAGACTCCTACGTCTATGTCATTTTTGAAGATGGTACCGACATCTATTGGGCACGATCCCGTGTACTTGAATACCTAAATCAGGTCAGCAGTAGCTTGCCACAAGGAATCCAACCATCACTGGGACCAGATGCTTCAGGGGTTGGCTGGATCTTTGAGTATGCACTCGTAGACAGATCCGGAAACTTAGATCTGTCACAGTTAAAAAGCCTACAAGACTGGTACCTAAAGCTAGAACTGCAAAGTGTTGCAGGGGTATCTGAAGTTGCCACTGTTGGTGGCATGGAGCAAACCTATCAGATCGTTATAGAACCTGATAAGCTCGCCATCTATAAGCTCGACATTGCATCTATCCAGAGTGCTATCTCCAAATCGAATACCGAAGCTGGCGGCTCAGTCATTGAGATGGCAGAAGCTGAGTATATGGTACGCGCTAAAGGTTATCGCCAGACCTTAGATGACTTTAGAGAGATACCACTTGGGATCACCAGCCCATCAGGAACACCACTGCTATTAAAAGATGTAGCAACTGTCCGTAAAGGGCCTGCGTCACGCCGAGGTATTGCTGAATTAGATGGCGAAGGTGAAGTCGTTGGCGGCATCATCGTAATGCGCTATGGCGAAAACGCATTGGCCACTATCGAAGCGGTCAAAGATAAACTCGAACAGCTTAAGTCCGGTTTACCTGAAGGTGTGGAGATCATTCCAACCTACGATAGATCTAACCTGATCGAAAGCTCAGTCGAAAACCTATTTCATAAGGTTGTCGAAGAGATGTTTGTCGTTGGTCTAGTCTGTTTACTGTTCCTGCTCCATGCGCGTTCGACCCTTGTAGCGGTGATCACTCTACCTCTAGCCATACTTATCGCATTTATCGTAATGAATAAAATGGGGGTAAATGCCAATATAATGAGCCTGGGTGGTATCGCTATCGCCATTGGCGCGGTGGTAGATGGCGCTATCGTCATGATCGAGAATATGCACAAGCATCTTGAACATTTCGAACAGGAAAATCAGCGTTCACCGAACAATAAAGAGCATTGGAAATTGGTGTCTGAAGCATCAATAGAGGTGGGCCCAGCACTTTTCTTCTCCCTGCTAATTATCACGCTAAGTTTCGTGCCGGTTTTTGCATTGGAAGCACAAGAAGGCAGGCTATTTAGCCCATTGGCTTATACCAAAACCTTTGCGATGGCAGCTGCGGCGGTGCTCTCAATCACCTTAGTCCCAGTGCTTATGGGCTTCTTTATCAAGGGCAAGATCCCCAAAGAAACCAGTAACCCCATTAGCCGTTTCCTCATTGCTCTCTATAAACCAGCTTTGACTCTGGTACTTAAGTTTCCAAAACTGACACTTGTAGTGGCATTAATAACCTTGATGAGCGCCTGGTATCCGCTGAGTAATATGGGCAGTGAGTTTATGCCGGAGCTTGAGGAGGGAGATCTTCTCTACATGCCGACAGCTCTGCCAGGGATAAGTGCAAGTAAAGCAGCGGAGATCCTGCAACAGACCGATCGACTAATTAAAACGGTTCCCGAGGTCAAACGTGTCTTTGGTAAAGTCGGCCGAGCTGAAACCGCTACGGATCCAGCACCGCTAACTATGCTTGAGACAACGATTATGCTCAAACCTAGGGATGAGTGGCGAGAAGGTTTCACGCTACAAGATGTGATAGATCAGCTTCAACAAACGGTGAAAGTCCCAGGACTCACTAATGCTTGGGTTCAGCCAATCAAAACGCGGATTGATATGCTTTCAACGGGAATAAAAACTCCTGTAGGGATCAAGATAACTGGGGCTGATGTCAATGAACTGCAAAAAATTGGGACCGAAATTGAGGGCATATTAAGCAATCTGCCCAATACCAAGTCAGCATATGCTGAGCGTGTTGGTGGTGGCCGATATATCGATATCACACCTAAGCTAGATGTCGCTTCCCGTTATGATATGACATTGACCGACATTCAAGATGTTGTCCGCTATGCAATAGGCGGTATGACGATTGGTGAGTCTATTCAAGGGGCTGAACGCTACCCCATTAACTTACGCTACCCTCGTGAACTTAGGGATAATATCGAGAAACTCAGAGAGCTACCCGTGATCACTAAAACGGGTCATTATCTACCACTTCGCAACTTAGCAGATATCGAGATCAGCGATGGTGCTCCTATGCTTAAAAGCGAAAACGGTCGATTGATCTCATGGGTATTTGTCGATATTGAGGGCACATCAATTGGTGAGTATATCCAAGAAGCGAGAGCAGCTCTGGATAATCAGCTAGTGGTTCCGCCAAGATACAGCTTTGACTTTGCTGGTCAGTATGAATATATGCAGCGAGTCGATGCCAAACTACAGAAGGTGATCCCGATGGCCCTTGGAGTCATCTTTATCTTGTTGATGATGACATTTGGTTCAACGCTACAGGCTAGTATGATCATGTTTAGCCTACCCTTTGCTTTGGTTGGTAGTGCCTGGTTGCTCTTCGCTCTAGACTTCAATATGTCCGTTGCAGTCGCTGTCGGTATGATAGCCCTTGCTGGGGTCGATGCTGAGTTTGGGGTGGTGATGCTGGTTTACCTAAACAATGCGATAAAACACCGAAAAGAGACCGGATCCTATAGCTCGGTGTCCGACCTGAAAGATGCGCTAATCGAAGGGGCTGTGATGCGAATTCGCCCCAAAGCAATGACTGTTGCGACCATCTTTTTTGGTCTGTTACCAATTATGTGGGGAGCTGGAGCTGGTAATGATGTGATGCAAAAGATTGCTGCTCCTATGGTGGGAGGTATGATAACTGCACCGCTATTATCTCTATTTGTTCTACCTGCCCTCTACCTGTTAGTGTACTCGCGTAAGCTTAATAAATAAGCGTCGGCAAATCATATCGTAAAACACCCGGCTACTGCCGGGTGTTTGTTTACCACAGAGCCTAATGAGCGATCACAACTCAAATCTCTTTACTGAACTTGTCAATGAGTGAGCAAGTTCATTCATCTCTACACTGCGTTTGGCCATTGCCTTAGCTTCCTCTCCATTCTCACCCGCGGCATCAGCAGCTTGGTTCATACTCGATACAATATTTTCACTATCTGTTAGCTGCGCCTGTGCCACCTGAACAATGTTCTTACTCATCTGCTCGATAGCACTCAAAGAGTTATCCATCAACTCAATCGCTCGACTTAACTCTTGGCTCTGTTCAACACATTCTGCAGCCTGGGATTGCCCTGCATCAATAGCATCTTGAGCCCTTGCTCCGTAGTCTAGATTGCTGCATTGACCACAGTACCACCAATGTTTTTCATGCAGTCACAATTCTTACTCATATCATTCTTAGAACATCCACTATAAATGGTGATCTATTGCCTATCAATCATCATAGCAAGAAGGTTTTAGCCGACCCAGAGCAACGTGATACTACGACTCATGGGATGATGAATCACCAACTCCCTGCAGATTGGGAAGAGTTTTGGGATGATTCAGGTATGCTCTATTGCCCCCCTCTATCGTTCTTCAATTAAAAATGACGTTAACCATGACAAAATATTCAGTTGGTGCATCATATTTCTTTAACGCAAGTACCCAAGAGGTGAGGTGTCAGCCTCGTGTGTGTTTGAGGAAATGTGGTGGTTCATCAGTCGTTGTTGTTGTTTCTAAATCGTTAAGCTACACGACAGGCAACTTGGACACTTCCAAAGGGGAGCAGCGGTGCAGAAGAAACTGCGCTTATTACAACCAGAAAAGAAGAGCAAGGAGAGGAGGTAACATCCTGAACCGGCAGATACTACCACTACTTTGTTGAAGTTTAATCTACAGGTAGAATAGTATACTGTCGATTACGCTTTAACTTCTCTATCTGCGATGCGCGAGTAGGATTGGATACAAGAATGGGATGAAGCATCAAGTCGACCCTATTGGTTCAATGCCAAGAAGTAAATATGATCCATTTCCTGCATACCATTAGGGTTAGGATGTAGTGTACTCACATCACTAGAGGTGTATATACACAGCACTCTCTCAGGCTTAGGGTTACGTGGCTATGGTTAAGGTTAAGGTAGAAGTCCTCACTCTCGTACCAACGGCAGTAGCAGTACTACCTGCCGTTCACCTCCTCCTTCTCTTACATTCAAACACTGAACCTTCATCCCCTAAAGGAATGCGACCACATGGGTAAAACCAAGCAACATGACGCAGAGTGAGAATAACAGTAAAGTTGCTGATGCCACTGGGGATAAAAGCGGTTTGAGTGTTGTACGAACAACAAACAACAATCCAGAAGAATGGGTTGCCTACCTCGATGCTGACAAAGGAGAAGAATATTGGTGAGAAGGGAATACCCCAAGTTCATTCTTAGAGTTCTCACACAGAGTCAAATCGTGCACATACAATGAGCCGCTAAACAATAAATCACCAATCTGTAGGTACAATACTATCACAGGCGAAGTAAAGTGGTCTTAACACTGCACATATACTTGGAGCTGGGTTTTCAGGAAATCATCAAATGCCCAGGCCACATGCGACCAATCAATCTGCTCAGCTGAACGGGTCAGCAGACATTTGGTCATTTTCACTTGCTTTGACTGGATAGTAAGCCACATTCTTATTGCCTATATGTAAGTAATAGAATGTAACATATTTATTAATGTAAACCTTACCATGCAACGTAGAATATTTCGAGAAAGATTTTTTCCCCTTGGTTGAATGCAGACGTGGTGATGTAGCAGCAGTACAGACGAAATACATACGTGGTTATTTTGTTAACACTCAGGTTCAGAAAGAAGTGAGAAGACTGTTTAACTTCTCAGTTTCTATTAACAGTTATTACGTTCCTACGTAACTGAAGTAATAATCCTAATGTTCCGATAAGAAGGGTTGCATCACTCAGCCCTTGTAACATCCTAGATCATAACATCCTCGAGACTCTATGTCGGTTCAATAATGGTAAACCGACACAGTGCACCAACACCCCAAGTGTCTTAACGGATACACATCTACTAAACCTCAATGATGTCTGCACAGGTTGAGATGATGATATCGTTGGTTTTCTGCACATGTATTCTCTCCCCTAACTGACCCCGCGAATAGAAAACACTTCCCTAATGGCTGCACGACCCTTTATAGGCGGCCTCATTTGTCAGCAATCTGTTCCTGTACTTCAAATGACTTCCATTTATTTGGCTCTCATTTCCATGTTCGTCTTTGAAGCTAACCTCAAGATCAATCGAATGCTTTGCCTGGAGTCATCCTCCAACGGTGCCTTTCAAAGTGGTGAAATGTTGCTCGCGTGCCTTCCTGCTTGGACATGGCTGGGGTAGCAATCATGTGGGACCATTTAATTATTTTACTTGCACATACACCAAGGACTGATAGACTTTATGACGACTTTGAGGGAGGAGTATTTTAGTATCCGTATCGAATGTAAATCGAACTCACTCACTCCAACATTGCCTGTAAGAGCAAACTAGAAAGGGCACGGTGTAAGCCACGGGAGGTGTGATTGATCCCTTCTTTGGCATTCACTAAAAAAATGCACTAACCTTGACGACAAAGACGATGTGAGAACTACCACAGAGTTATTCTACGACGACCACAAATCCCATTATTATAACCTTACACGGGAGCCAGGCCGGAAAGGATTATCCGTAAGCAGAAGAACACTTGATAGGTTATGGGCCCTGACAGTTTGGCGATAAATTTCGAGATGGGCTTTGCTTGTACAGCTTAGGCGATGGGTAGTAACCCTAACCTTAAATCTAAACCCTAGTTCTGAACCTAAACCCTAGCCGTAACTCTAACTCTAAGCCCTAATTCTAACCCTAACCCTAAATCTAGACCCTAGTTCTAACGCCTAAACCCTAACCCTCACCCTATCCCTAACTCTAAGCCTAATTCTAACCCTAACCCCAATGTGTGGATTGGTGGTTCCAGGACTCACAAGAGTTCCATCCTTATGAGTATCGGAGAAACGGTGAGAGAGACCTATAGAGTGAACTTGACTAGGCGCTCCTGGCGCTGGGCACTTTGGATTGGTCCGTTGTGATATGTGCGATTATGTGTCTAGGGAAGCTCGTTCCAAGCTTAGAAACCCGGAGAACGGCCGTGGCATTTATACATAGTTCTCATCATAAGTAGGAACATTTAGGGTTAGAGCATCAATAAGGCTCTGTATCCTTTGCGGAAAATGGGCGAGGAAGATACTACCGATGAAATCGTTGAAACACTTCTCGCTGAACTGCTAAATGTGAGCCACGATGACGGGTAGGTGGGATTGGGAGCGAGTGCAGCAGGAAATGAATGAGATACATTTAACTGGATTAGCCTTTGTAAAATCCTTCTCCCTCTCACACCTGCGGTGCATTTGTAATGTGGCTTACTTTACCAGGAATATGGACAGCGATTTTCTACACGATATAGTAGGTCTGATAGGTGACAATGGAGATGAAGCCATCGAGGGATCGAATGAAGAAGAGGTGGATATACTACTTAGTGAGCTTCTAGGAATAGATGAAAAACAGCAGCACCACCATAGTTCAAGCAGTGAATGGCAAAAGAACCGTAGTCGTCGGCAAAGAGCCCCATCACGCAAAGCAACAGTGCAATGGAAACAAGAATACCAAAAGGTGTAATGAGATATTCGCCTTTGATCGACGTGTGTGAATCCATTTAGCTCAAAATTATCCGTAGAATCATCTCAGAAAGGAATGTGAAGGTTATCAACTCAGACTTGAAGGCCAGCGCCAGGTGCGTAACTGCTGAACCGCATGGCGGAAATGTTCAAAATATATTTCTCTAGTAGTACACACTCCGCAGCACTTATATATATGTGCATATTAGACCATCCGCGCTCTAGAATGCACCGTCGGGGAGCTCAGAGGGGAGTTAAAGAGGGAACGGTAAGGAAGTCTCCCTCTTTGTATTACCCCAACCTCACTTAGAAGAGACAGACAGGCCTAAAACTGATGTGAGCTGCTTCATCGCTAGAGAAGCAACAGAGCGATGGAAAAGAAGGGCAACCTTACTAGCAGCAGGTGCCATGTCATTACACAACCAGAGGCATGAGAGTTGACTACTCCACTCAGCATTTTTATTGCTCGAATTTTCATCCAAAACCAGGAGCAACTTGTAGAGGGACAATAACAGAGAAACGAACAACTTTATCATCCACCACTAATTCGTCATTGGATGTAAAAGCAGCCGTAGAGGTGCATTGAATCCGCCTTGTGTTACGGCTGCTGTTGATCTTTTTTTTTTCGTGTGCTCATCACCTGAATGACGAATTCGCTGTTAGGCTGCTGTTTGTAGATATACAGAGAGCGTGGAAGATTGGAAGGCAAGAGAAAAACGAGCTAGAGAAATTTGCAGTGTCTATCGAAACAGGTGGTGGTTCGTCGTGTTGAAGTTCATTGTACTACCCTGTAGAGGACTGCTGTTCTCACATGCCATCATATCTTATGCACCACCATATGTGCGGTGATACTGCTTCGATGGTGTCCAGGCTGAAGTCTACCTACACTGATTTAAAGGCAACACAGGTATAATTGGTAATTAGTAAGAACGGTGCAAAAGAACAGTTATATATCCAATCCAGCTGAGCCGCCTTTCCTCAGGAGGAGCTAGTAGCTTTGCAGTCGGAGTTGTCAACATCAACTTCAACTGCACGGAAAACTATCAATGCGCATGCTTCTGGCACTGAATTGAAAGGGAGAGAGGTGGGCTCCTAACTTATCTCCTTTCCCATGTGATGCTGCATCCAACAATATTATTCCTGAATATTTTTATCTCTTAACGAAGCGCCAATCTGCTGCACAAGCTGCTGGTCGTATATCTCCTATATGTGACAATCTTTCAACAAAAGCCAGTGCTTCGGCCTACGATTCTTCACATGATAGTTTAGAAGCAGCCAATGAACTCAGAGAGCAGCTCTGCAGGACAGAGAGAGATAGGTGTATGCCTGAAAGCTCATCAGTTTGTCTTTTTTCTTTTTTCACCTTTTCCTTTACCAACTGCCTGCACAATAGGGACTCTGCAATTCTACAGGCATGCATAGCCAAGCGTGATGCAAGGCAGCTTAGGTAGTGGTCCTCCTGCACTCATGTACATATAATTAATTCGTTTAATTTACAGAACACCCTCCAATCACCCGTAGAAATCGTCTGAAAGGAGCGGAAATGGGTAATGTGACTTCTAAACTGCACGTGCAGTCTCCAAGCTTTAATAAAATTTTATCGAAATCTGACGTGATGGAGGAGAAGCAGTCTATTACTGCTATTACTACTACTACGAGCTCGAAGGCTGGGGCAGCAGCAGCTGAAATGATTGCAACAAGCACAGTGGCATCTGGAAAATCAGATCGACACGAGAGGCTCCAGGCACTGTATCATCGCGTATGTCAATACCAAGTATAGTCGTCCGGGAATATATGCTCGAATCATTTGCGACAATTCCCCCTAACACTGAGTCATCTACTTGCAACTGACAACGATGAATCATCATAACGATGAATCATCACAACGATCCCTAACACAACATTTTCCCCTAAGCAAGAACTGTTTAACTTAGTGAATAAATCTATTCGTTTGATTGATACACACTGTTAGCCTCTTTCATTGTAGCTGGTGGTTCAAAGAGTCTCGTATTCGCGACCTAAATACGAAAACCGCATGACACTACTGATTTTGTCCATGTAAAACTGTACTGATTTTGTCCAAAGATTTTTGTTCGGCCATTAGTCATCCCGACGTCGGTAGGCTGTTTGTTACTATACGTTTGTCTTGGGGGTAATACGCAGAATAGTGGGGGAGGGGTCCAGAATCAGGTCAATTGTGGGTAACCAGGACCCAGGGGAGCCACGAGCTGGCCTCAAATATCCAGAATAAATCAGTTACGTTCGTTACGGGTGAACCCAACGGGCGGACAGAGGGTAACAATTTAAGACCAAGTTAACGAGCGCCGCTATGGGTGAAATCAACGTCAATATTAGGTGAGGATATCCATGGTGTATATATAATGCTCTTATGGTGGTTATAATTTTATGTTGTTGTGTTTGGTTGGCCGTATTAGGGTTGTGGTTATGTGGCGAAGAATCTAGGGCTAGGGTTAGGGTTAGGGTTAGGATTTAGGGCTACGGTGAACTTGTATGTTATTGGGTTTGGTTGGCCGTATATTATATTATGGTGATGTGGTAAACTAGGCCTAGGTTGAAGAATGTAAGCGTTAGAGCAGGTGGTTGTAGGTCTGAAATATGAAAGGGAGAGAGCGAGAAAAAGTATGTATGTATGTGTGTGTGTGTATTAAGTATGAGGTATATATTTGAGATCTCAATGAGACTTGGACTCTAAAATGTGAAGGATGACTATCCCCACCTGTAGAACGATGGAGGTGAATATTGTTGTGTTGTGGGTCGGGTGTAACAGTATATGGAGGTAGGAAGCTTGGATGGTGATGACATCAATCGTTTGGGGGTGAGGGGGGGGTATATTTTCCTTTGGAAACTGCTTCATAATGATAATGATATTCATTTTATAATATATATGTATATCTGATCTCCTTCCACTTTAGGTGCAGCAATGCTACCAAGTTTTCTGTAAATGTAGATCCAGAAGGTACTTCTGTAGCTGATTTTAAAGAACGTATAGCAGAGGAGGCAGATGTCCCAGCACCGAATCAAAGGCTCATTTATAGAGGACGAGTACTGAAAGATGACCATCAACTTTCATTTTACGGTACGTATTACTTTACTGTAAATGCAGTCCGAGTGCCTTTACAGTCTCCCCTCCTTCATGCCTACATGCATCCTTACATGATAAGGTCTTGACTTTTCTTTTACAGGTGTAACGGAAGATCAGACCATCCATCTAGTAAAGGGATCCGGACCAGCAACAGGCGCATCATTATCATCAAAGAATGCGAGCGTAGGTACTGGCGGTACCACACAAGCTACCACCACCACTTCAACGTCGCAGTCTCCAGGCGAGGAGCCGAGAGGATTTTTAGGTTCGAATCCTGATGTGAATAATCCATTTATGGCTGCCGCAACGGGTGGTACGGGTGCTGGAGATGTAGGCATTCTTCGCATGCAGCAACAGCTAATGTCCAACCCAGAGATGATGGTAATTTCCTTCTGCCTTGGTCATATTTGCACTTGTTTATGCAGCACCACATCAGAGTGCACAGTACTCATTTACTTTCTCTCTCTCCCATCTTTCGTGGCCCTCCTAAGGCTAATATTATGAATTCCCCAATGATGCAAAATATGCTTAATAGCCCCGAGACTCTGCAAGACCTCATGATGAGTAATCCACAAATGCAACAAGTAGGTCAATGAACTTATGTATCTATTTGCCGTGTTTTGATAATGTAATTGATTTTGATTGTCACCACATATGTATGACCCTACCCTACCAACTGGCCTACCAACTGGGCAGTACATTCTTGATCACACCCGCCACTAAACAAGCTCTTTCTTGGATACATGATGGATGGCAGGTTATGGAGAATAATCCCCAGCTGGCACATATTCTTAATGATCCTGCCATAATGCAACAGACATTGGAAATGATGCGCAATCCCAATGCTATGAGGGAGATGATGCGTAACCAGGTGATTCCCCTCCCGTATCATATCATACCTACCTACCTTCTGCTGCCCTGGACTTTCCTGGTATATACTAACCTAACCCTAACCTTAACCCTAGAACCCTAACTTTAACACTCACTCTAACTGTAACCCTAACTCTAAAGCCCTAACCCCCTATCGATTCACACTGATAACAACAACTACTCACTGGTAACAAACGCACACTTTAGGATCTTGCCATGAGTCAAATCGAAAATCACCCAGAGGGTTTCAATTTTCTTCGTCGAATGTACACTGATATTCAGGAGCCTGTTATGCAGGTAAACATTCTTGGTGGGGTGCCAATAATCCACCCAAGCCGTTGATTTTGCCCTTACACTTGAGAGTGAACCCCATACCCCCCATACAGGCATCCATGAATCAGGCTCAGAGTATGCAACAAGGGCTAGGTGGGACAGGGAGCAGTAGACAGGCAGGACGGACAACTCAGCCCACAGGTGGTCCAATGCCTAATCCCTGGGCAACTACTTCAGATACCACACCATCATCAGTAGGGATGGCTGGAAGTGTTGGTGGTGTGGGGGGATTAGAAGGGTCGGGTGGAATGGGCACGGGTGGTGCAGGGGGGGGCTTAAATCCCTGGGCAATGGGTACAGATATGGCCAGAATAAACCCCCAACATATGATGGAAATGATGCAGGACCCTATGGTAAGAGCGGGGGTTTATGGTGGTTTGCGGGGTGTGGTGTTGTGTGTCCAGCCAATATTCTGAATCAACTCCTTTGGTCAGGTTCAACAAATGATGAACGGTTTCCTCTCTAATCCTAATAATGTGGATCAAATGATTGAAGCCAACCCCATGCTACAACAAGTAAGAAGAATAACCCTTGCATTTTGTGTATCAGCACAATCAACAAGACTATATTAAAATATCCCCCCCCTCTTCTATCTATCCCTAAACTACTTTGTGTTTCTGCTCGTGAAATTCTCCAGGCTGTGGCCGCTAATCCACAATTGAGAGATCAGCTCCCTAGTATGATGCAATCGATGGCGAACCCTGATATTCTACAGGCTGTTGTGCAGATGCAAGACAGCATGCAAACTCTGAGTAGAGCTGGATTCATGCCACCTGTAGGACCTAGTGGGGCGCCTGGTTTGCCGAATACTGCTGGTGCAGGCCCAGGGCCTGTAGCAAGTGGAGGAGTGGGAACTCCTGCTCAAAGAACGGAAGCTGGAAGGGCCAGCGGTGGCCTTGACTTCTCATCCTTGCTAGGTAGAGGGGCAGGGACGACAGGGATTGTAGCACAGCAGCCCTCTGTACCCACCATCACCAATACTCCTGCCACTCCTCTTCAACGCCCAGAAGAGCGATATTCAAACCAACTGGCACAGCTTAATGCAATGGGATTTTCAGATCGTGCAGCCAATATCAGGGCAATAGTGGCATCGCAGGGGAATGTCAGTGCCGCCGTCGAAAGACTTATTAGCGGTAGTACGTAATAATGCTTCACCAATGGTTTAGCGGGAGGGAGGGGGCATGTGGCACTACCACCTACACACTTCCAGTATGTAATTGTTTTGTTTGATTTCCATGGAAAAGCAACGTTTCATGGTAGTTTATTTTTCAAGGGCTAGAAAATATAAGTGCGGTACGGCGTATCCTTTAAGATGATACAACAGTATTAGTAAATGCCTTTTTTTCTGTCCAGTACGTGGGATGATTAGAAGTGGAAATGGGCGGATGAATCTCCAGCATGTCTGAAACAACTTCCAATCCTTGTGTAATTCCACCAAACACAAGAGTGGAGCCAGTGTTATTTCAGGTGGCAGCACAGTGTCCAACCAATCCGGCCTTCTGACTCATGTTTCAAATCAACTTTTTCCCATATACTGCGCTGCCATCCGTAATGCAACCATTATCCTTGCTGCTGGTATCATCATGGCCCCTTTGAGTACATGATGAGGGAGGGAGATTAATAGTGCGCTCTAGGTAGCTGTAGGGGCTGCTTTAGTTTTACCATCTAGTTCCCTTTCACCCGTCAATTCCCTTAGAATAGTCCAGTCCAAACGTTTTCATGAAGAGTAGAGTACACCTACCTACCTTCGAGCTTGAGGAGAGGTGTAGACCTTCCATATCTCTGATTTGAATGCGCTGCCCCCGTTCCAGCCCCCAAACGTTACACAATGTCGTATTTTTCAGAACCCTAACCCTAACCCACATGAGCACAACACGAGAACGGGGAATCTAGAAGTCTTGTCCAGGTCCTGTATTCATTTGCACAGGACTTACCTTAGGGTAGAGATGCGCGCGAGTTTGGTCTGCACGCAGGCTTTACATATTCGTATCGCCAGCGCTTTGGTGATTTTTTTACCAAGCAACGAGCCGAACAACAAAAAAATCTTCTCCCACAACACTCACCATTGTTGTCTCTTTGGCTTCAGGCTGGTGATGTGATGTAGTACTGTAAGTCTTACATCGTAGGGTTAGGGTTACGGTTAGTGTTACGGTTCAGCGCCGCTAGGGTTATAGGGTTAGGGCTAGGGTTAGGGTTTTGGGGTTAGGGTTACGGTTCAGCGCCGCTAGGGTTATAGGGTTAGGGCTAGGGTTAGGGTTTTGGGGTTAGGGTTTTAGGGTTAGGGCTTTAGGGTTAGGGTTGTTGTTAAGGGGTTAGGGT
>PJEL010002941.1_pt1 | contig 15026 bp, 14 predicted proteins | sample 1853271 | NCBI WGS metagenome assembly PJEL01 (sample SAMN08108733, study PRJNA415343) | Invertebrate metagenome, whole genome shotgun sequencing project. | host: Globobulimina | place: Sweden: Gullmar Fjord | collected 2015-08 | reverse complement strand
TAAAGCTTTACCTAACTAATACTTTACCAATAAATACTAATGCAATTAAATCAGAAATTGCTGAGATAACTGCAGAGAATGGATATCCTGCTGGAGGTGTTGATATTCAAAATGATTGGGGTCAGACTCTTGGAGTTGGAACTCTAACAGGAGTGGATTTTGTGATTACCGCAGCTGGGGGTACTATAGGTCCTTTCAGATATGCAGTGATATATAACGATACTCCAACTAGTCCTCTTGACCCTTTAGTTTGTTGGTATGATCATGGTTCAGAAGTCACACTTCTAGATACTCAGACATTTACTGTAGATTTTAGTACAAGTATATTAGCTATCAATTTTGTACCTTAAGCTAGATAGGGAAATAATGATAATTAAATACAAGTGTAGACTATCAACAGCTTCAAGGAGAACTCCATGGCACAAGTCATAAGATATATAGATCCAGATGCAACAGGATTGGGTAATGGTTTGACTCTTGCTGATGCTTATACTTCAATATATGATTGGGATACTACCGAATATCCATTAGCAGTCCCAACAGATGATCATATCGTTTATATTGCCAGCACCCTTGGTACAGTATTAACTGACACAGGTATAAATATTCGTTATTGGGATGTTAATACTGTAACAATGAAAGCTTATTCAGGTTATGAGGCTGTCACTGATGGATGGTCTACAAATGCTGTTCAATGGATAGTTAATAGTACTAATTCTCCCCTTAGAAACAGGGGCCACAATGTAACTATAGACGGATTGCAGATACGAAATACTGGTTCTGGTCCATGCTTGCAGGGGGAGATAGAGGGTGTTGATACTCCTGAACTTTATGTAAAAAACTGTAGACTTGAAACAACTACTGTTGGAAGTGCAACAGCTTCATTGTCTGGAACTATGTATGTTGAAAACTCTATCGCAGTGGGGGGTATAGGAAATACCTCTAAGGGCTTTTGGTGGAGTTCAGGGTCTCTTGGTGGATCAGTCTATAACAGTATTGTTATAGGTCCGTTTTCTGATGGTGTGGAAAGTGATGGACCAGATGTAGTAAGTAAAAATATTGCAGTAATAAATTGTACTCAAAACTTCGATAGTATATCTACGATTGATTACTGTGCTTCCGATGGATCAGAGGGAACAAATCACGTAACTATCTCTGACTGGACAGCAGAATTCGAAGACTATCTAAACGGTGATTTTACACTTAAGAATACAGGGGATTTATATCAAGCTGGCATTGGTCCATCTATAGATACCGATGTACCTGTTCTTGATATGTCAGGAAATACAAGATCTGGCGCAATTTCAGACATAGGTGTTGCTGAATACATATCTATTAAATATTTCTATATTGATCCTGATGTTGCTATCCCTGGGGATGGTTTAAGTTGGGCTACCGCTTATGCTTCTATTCAGGCATGGAATATAGCAGAACAAAAAGATTTAGTTTCCTCGAAAGAAAAAGTCCATGCATATTGCAGGTCAAGTGCTGGGACTGCTGATACTACAACCGTAGATTTTAATTCCAATTGGACTACTTCAAATACTTATAATATTACAGTTGAAGCCTTCTCTACCAACAGAGCAAAGGCCACAGGTTGGGACGATACTATTTATAGGCATGTTTCTTCAGCTAATCCAGGGTTCCGTGTTATACAGGACCACGTAAAGCTTATAGGATTGCAGTTAATTAATACAAATAGGAGAACTTTACAGGTTGTAGCTAACGGTTGTTTAATTGATAGTTGCAGAGTAGTTTCAGATAATACTTACCCTTCAGGTGGAGTTATTGAATCTTCTGGCGTAGGATTACATACTACTATTGTAAACAATATAGTCCATGGTACTTTAACAAACTATGTTTACAAATCTGGAATACTTATAGATAACGGAACATCCGACATTTATAATAATACAGTTGATATGGGAAATGAAGATCCAGGTACAGCTGGAACAGGTATATTTAGTTCTAATGATTCAGTTTCAGTTATAAATAATAATGCTGTTCTAGGTACTGATTTGCATATATCGTGGGCAGGGGCTTCAACCCTATCTCACAACGCTATCGATTATGATTGGGGTGCAGGTTCTATTATAGTGACTGATTGGGATAATGAATTTCCTAACAGAGCTACTTTTGATTATACTCCTACAAATACAGGTCAAATATACTTAGCGGGTCTTGGCCCAGCTGCCGATCCTGTCGTACCTATACTCGGTATGTCAGAAAATACAAGATCTGGTCTTACTGCAACTATAGGAGCTAATGAATATGCTCAATCTTCTGCATATTCACTAGAAGTTGATCCAGGATCTTTTAATTTAACTGGTTCAGATATAAATCTTATTAAGGGTTTTAATATAACTCTGGATTCTGGGTCCTTCGAAATACTTGGATCAGATCTAGATCTTACTGCAGGTTTCATTATGAGCCCAGAGTCAGGATCTTTTATACTAATCGGATCAGAAGTTACTCTGACAATTACAGGATATATTTTGGAAGCCGAATCTGGAGTCTTCACAATAGAGGGTCAGGATGTAGAACTAATATATTCTGGAGATTTTCGCCCAGAGATTGTTCCAACTTCTGGTCAAATTACATTGGAACTTCCAACCTCGGGAGCAATCACTCAAAATATTACAACCTCAGGAGACTTAGGATGAGTACAAATTATACAGACAGTTTGGTTTACACTAACCAACCTATTCCGCTATCTACAATTTTTATTGATCAAGATGGGAATGTAGTTTCCCTATCCGGGAAAACAGTTCGTTACGATTACTGGCTACCAACTAATTCAATCCCAACCCCAACTGGTTTTGTTAATGGCGTTATAGAGGACGCAGCTGCAGGATCCGCATCGGGAATCATTCCAGCTAGTGCTAATACCACTGCTGGTAAGAAATTCAGAGTGCAGGGAGTTGTTATAGAAGGCTCAGATGAGTATCCAGAAGATACTACTAATATTCCTATTCTTGAAAGGGGTAAGTAATTTGGGTAACTTACTTTTAACTTAGTTGTCAGTAAGTTTGGTTGTATAGTATTATACAATATAATGATGATTATAGGAGAGGACCATGGCAGATCTAAGCCAAGATAGAGAATTTTATTCCCATTTTCAAAATACCTTAGTTAAAGCAGTTGAGGAAGATGGAAAATGGAGAGTTTATCTTGAAGCCTCTAATGAGTTCAGAGACCAGCAGGATGAGAGAGTAGTGAGGGAAGCTATGGAAGAGTCCAAAGCTAATTACCTTCGTAAAGGTATCATCAGTTGGGATCACAAGCACAAAGAAACAGGAGATCCTCAATATATCATTGGGGAGCCAGAAGATGTTACCTTTGATGGTGAAAAGACTTTAGTTCAGGGATTTTTGTATAAGGAAAATAATCATGCACAGAGTGTATTTAAGCTCCTTATGTCAGAGACTAGCAGACTAGGATCCTCTATTGGAGGTTTTATTATAGATAAAGCTGACGAGATTGGAGGAAAACTAATCAGGAAAATACTCTGGGATGAAACGGCAATCACATACAAGCCAGTTAATGACTTCACCCTTGGTAAGGTTCAACTTGCACCATTTGAAGCTTTTGCAAAGGCACTTACTGCTGGATCTGGTGTGGATGCTTCCTCTTTTACAGGAGGACGGGCACTTACTAGAGAAAGTCTTCAAGGTACTGGAACAAGGAGGAAGGATGAAACTATGAAAGCCCAAGAGGATGGAGCTTTAGTCGATAACACTTTAGTGGTCGGCGATCTCACTGATTTATTTAGTGAGTTTTTTAGGAAGGTGAATTCAGGCGAGATCAAAGACCGCGAAGGTATTACAATGTATTTATCTGGAGCGGGCTTTCAGGAAGAGGCTCGTGAGTATTTAACTGAGTTCATGTATGATAAGGTATCAACGATAAAAATCTGATGGAGGATTAAATATGGATGCTGATAAAGTAGCTACTCTTAACAAGAGTTGGGACGCATCTCTCAGGACTTTGAGAAAAGCTATGGGTAAAGAAGATGATGTAGTAGAGCCCGAAACAGACGACACTGAAGTTATCAAAGCAAAAAAGAAAAAGAAAGATGACACTAAAAAGGCAGAGAATGATTCACAGTTAATCAGTGATGAGATGACCTCTCAGAAAATGAGTGTTGCCCCTGATGGTGGAACTGGTAGTGGTGGTGGAAGCACAACTCACGGAAGTGAGGGAATGCCTGACCCAACTCCAATGAGAAAATCTCTTATGGATCGAATGTCTGAGCTAGATAATCAGGTAAATGTTGAGCCCTTCCTTACAGATTTGGTAGAGAATCTAGATCAGACTAATGCTGAAACTGTTTCTTATATGCACAAAGAAATGGGAAGTCTGAGAAAATCTCTCAATGAAATGGGAACTATCCTTAAAGCTCAATCTGATTTTATAGTTGCTAATGCTGAGCTTACTAAATCAATGACTGGAGAAGTAGAAATCCTAAAAGGTACTCCCGTTCAGAGATCATCTATCTTAACAAAAGCTGAAGGTGTTGTTCAGGAAAGATTCCAGAAATCAGCTGATGAACAGGTTCCTATGAGTAAAGCTATGGTTTATAGCAAAATGCCAGAATTAATCAAGTCCTCCAAACTTGATATAAATGATGCTACTAAGATAGAAGGTAGATTGGAAAAAGGTCTCTCAATTGGAACTGAGTATGAGCACCTTTTCGTATAAAAATATAAATAGGTAAGGAGATACTATATGGATCCTAGTATGTTTAACCAGAGAATGGATGGATTTGGTCAGACCAATTCTCAGTCACTTGAAATGCTAACCAAAGCATTATCCGCAGGTTCTGGAGTAGACGCTTCCACATTTACTGGTGGTAGAGCAATGACACCAGAGTCTATGGACCAGACTCTTGTAAATGTTCTTTTCAATCAGGATGAAGCCCGATTGTTTCAGAGATTAAAAAAGAAACCAATTAAATCAGTTGTTCACCAGTGGAACTACAGAGATGCAGTTGGTGATGATGATGGTGCATGGGTACCTGAGGGTGGAGATTCTATTGAAGCTGATCAGAATATCCAGAGAGTTTATGCGCAGGCTAAATACCTCCAGACTAAACGTCAGGTTACAATTCAGGCTGCTGTTTCAGATATGATCGAAGATGCTGTTGCAATTGAGAAGAATGCAGGTACACTTTGGATTATCAGAAATATTGAAAAAGCTCTTTTTAATGGTAATTCAACAAATTATTCAAACCAGCCTGATGGTCTGGACGCTCAGATTCCAACATCAAATGTTCTTGACCTTAGAGGGCAGTCTGCTGCAACCTCTAACTTTGAGAATATATTTAATGAAGGTACTCGTCAGATTCGTGATAGCTATGGTAAAGCATCTGCTTTCTTTTCTTCTACAATGGTACTGCAGGATGTTCAGCAGCTCATTAGAGATAGAATTAGATTCCAGGCTGGAGCTACACTCGGTAGTTCAGTATTTAAAAGATATCCAACTCCGTTTGGTGATCCTGAGCTGATTGATGATATATTCATTACAGAAAGGGGAGTTCCAGTAGCTTCTTCTCTTACTTCTCAGGCACCTGCTGCTCCAACAATTGGAACATTAGCTGTAGGGGCTCAGACAGGTTCTGAATTTAAATCAACTGATATAGGTGATTACTACTACACAGTTGTAGCCTCTAATCGTTACGGTGATTCAGTTGCTGCTACTGCAACTGCTGCGCAGTCTATCACAGCAGCTGGTCAGGGAGTTTCTTTTGCAATAACTTCTGGTGGTGGTGCAGCTGCAAGCTGCTATAAGATTTACAGATCTCAGAAAGATGGTGTTAATACGGATCTCAGATTGATGGAAACTATTACTTATACAGCTAGTCCTCAGACTCATATTGACCTGAATACTAACCTGCCTGGTTGCTCAAATGGTTATCTTTTAACTCTTGATCCAACTTACGATGCAATTGAGTGGTTCCAGTTCTTACCTCTTATGAAGTTCGAACTATATCCAACAAATGCAGCCGTGTACCCATTCTTAATGATGTTATTTGGTGCTCTTGCAGTTAAGAAACCAACTCAGCATATTCGAATTAAGAATATCGCTCCCGACAACTTAGGCTGGTTTTAATTGATTGGTCCTGACTTCGGTTAGGGCCGTATCGCCATTTGGAGGATTTTTATGGCACGAAGTTTTAAAGAAAGATTAAAAGCAGCCTTTCCTGTATGGAGAGATATTTTTAGAAGAAATACTCCCTTCGTAAGATCGACAATCATTACAGGAGCTGCTGCGGGAGCCCTTACAGTTGCAGATATCAATGCTGCTGATGAACTAGTAAGTGTTCTGGATATCACTACTCCTTCTGATCTCAGTTCTGAGTTCACAGTTACAGGAGATGGTGTAATTGATAATACTGGTGGAACAGCTACAACTGGACTTAGTCTGATTGTAACTTGGTTAGCTTGGGATGCTTCTTAAGTTACCAGGATTGAGTATTATTACAGACTAAAGATTAAGCTCCTCCATTAATGGGGAGCTTTTTTATTTATGGAGGATTTATGTTAAGAATTTCCTGGAATCTAACTCAAGAAGATTTATACCTCCTTCTGGCTAGTGATTACGATAGAATTGCTTTTTATAGGTCGGACGGAGGAGAGACTGGAACTTTTACAGAAGTTACATCAATAGGTACTCGTGTATCTATGAGAGCAGGAGTTAGAAGATATGAATATGTAGATGATGTTTCTACAGAAGCTACAGAGACTTGGTATAAGATTAGTTATTTCCAGGCAGATGATATTACTGAATCTCCATTATCTAATGCTTTTTTAGCTACAGATCCTAGGGATAAGGTAGGATGGAGTTTTGACAACTACAAACCTCCTTCAGGCTTATTTGGAGATATATTAACTGCAGATGATATGAGATATACCTATATGTGGGGTATCGATGAAATAGCAAGTGATATAGATAGCTCCAGTTGGGATGATAACCAATATAAGTTTTTTGTAGAAAGTGCAATTCGAGATATGGAAGCTATTCTAGATATTGATATATATAGAAGAGTATATAAAACCCAAGAGCAAATAGATGAAAATAATGATTATCAAAAAGCTGATTTCTGGATGGAAGGTGTAGATTATACTGACATAGAACCAGCATATGATTTTGATCCTGACAGTTGGTTACAGTATGGATTTTTAGCATTGCGCCACAGACCTATTCTATCAATTGATAAGGTAGTTCTGAGAACTCCTTTAGATCAGGAATTAATGGATTTAACTGAGCAAGAATGGGTTCGTATTAAAGATGCAGATGCAGGTCAGATAAATCTATTTCCTAAAACTGGTCTGAACTATACTTATAGTCCTTACATTACTGGGCCATTTATGTATCAGCAAACTCAAAATGGAAGATATCCTCAAGGTCTAGATATTAATTATTCTACTGGTTACACAAATGCAGGTAAAGTTCCAGAGTCTATGAGAGATATAATTGGTAAGTATGCAACAATTAAGTCTTTAGCAACAATTGGGGATGGTTTAATTGCAGGAGTAGCTAATACCACTTTAACTATTGATGGAATAACAGAAAGTTTTTCCAGTACCCAATCGGCTACTTCTAGTTATTTTGGTGCACGAATTAATCAGTATACAAAAGATATTAACATTTGGATGAAAACTAACAGACACAGATTTGGTGGATTTCCATTAGCGTTTGTCGGAGGTAGATAATGGCTGAGATTATTGGGAAAGAAGGTCTTCCAATAAAAGGAGACCCTACCAAATTTGATAAACTAGTATTAAGACACGGACAGTATGTTTCGTGGTATAGAGGTAGTCCCTGTTACTGTATAACATTCTCAGGATCTGCGAATCCAGAATGTACGGTATGTAGGGGAGTAGGTATTCGATATGATCTAGCAACTGAAGTACCAGATAATCTTAGTGTAAGAGGCTTAGGAGTTAAATGGGTTAATCTAGGAGATACAGACGCCAGCTCAATTAATGAAGTTACCTCAGCCTATTATGGAGGGTATACTAATACTCTTATAGTAGATAGTATTGATACTATAAATAATAGGATTTACTTTACGACTGTTGTTCCAAAACATACTAGAGTAACTATTAATTACAATAAGTCCTTAGTTAAATCATTCTCTGGGGTAGGAACAGTTACTTCTACTGGAGTAATTGAAGTTGCAGTAGGAATATCGGATACTCAGGGATACTTTGTAGGATCTATCTATGAAGTATCTGAACTTAATTATATAGATGAGTTTGATGTAACTTGGGAATTAGAAGTCACAGATAAGTATAGAAATAAAATATTTACCTGCACTTCTATTCCGGATGAGGTTGTTATCAATGTAACTTGTACTTATATCGAACCTATTATTGTTTCAATTGTTAGTGTAAATGCTATTAAGTTGAGTGATAGTTTAAAAGGAGACCCTTATCTTGCAAAAGTAGAAGGTTGGATGACTTATCCTCAAGACTATCCCATAAGCTCCTCAGATTTATTTGAAACTATGTCAGCCCATTTAATCGAGTCTATGGTGTCCCAAGATGTAGATTCTATAGCTCTTCCAGCCTATGGAGTAGAAAAGATATTAAGAGTTGAAGATGAGGATGGTTTAATTGAGGGAGCTGAAATTCAAGCTAATAACAGAATAAGTTGGACCGATAGAGAACCGGAGGGCCCCTTTTCTGTTCTATATATGTATAATCCAATGTTCACGATTATTGATAAAGAACCTAATCTTCGGAATTATGAGAATAAAGCTTATCCTAAGCGAGTAGGTATCAAACGAAAGGTTTTTGGTAATATAGCAGACAATAGACCTACAGCTGAGACCTCTGGACAGGATGACTACTATGCCTGATATAAAAACTAAGATTATAGTTGGGGAAGGGTACCAGGCTCTTATTACCCACCTATCTGGCCTAAATATGAAAAATACTCATGAGGCATTAAAAGCTTCAGCTACTTTGGTAGCTTCGGTCTGGAAGATGTATGCAACTGGAGCTCCAATTGAGGGATCGTCTATTAGAATTAAGAAAGCGTCTGGGACTTATGCTCGAAGCATTAAGGTCCGTAAGCTGGGCAATTTTAATTACGAAGTAATATCTAATGATCCTAAGGCAGAATCTATTGAAAATGGTCATCCAGACATAGATTTAAAAAAGATTATTCCCTTTGGGCCTAAAAGTCGAATGGGGAAAAATGGTCCTTACGGAATCGTTCCTTTCTCTATTGGAACTCCTGGAAGGATGAGAACCTCAATGCCTTCTAGTTTATATAATAGAATAAGAAAATCTATAAAAGGAGGGGAGTTTCAACGAAGCAGGGTTGGTGAGCAGGTAAGATTTGAAGAGAATGCTGCAGGAGATCTAGTTCCGAGAGCTACTTACGATTGGGGATCCAAAGTATCTTCAGAAGATCCAAACCTTCAGAATATGGTAGCTTTCGAAGTTCCAGGAGGTGTGGGAGGAAAAGTTAGAAGTTCCTTTATGACCTTTAGGATTATTACTGCTAATAAACCTAAAAACTATGATAAGACTTCTAGAGGAAAATCCTGGGAAGACAGTTGGATAGTACCTGCTAAACAAGGACTACATATAACCGATCATGTTAAACGTAACACACAACAATATATAGTTGATCTCCTTGAATCAGCAGTCGAAAAAGACTTAGGAGTATAGAATGGCAGAAGACACCAGAGATTTAATAATTACAAAGCTCCCTTATGTGAAGCAAATCCTAGTTGATGCTCTTAATAATTATCTTCGTACAGATGTGTATACAGATGGTTTATTTGGAGATAACTTTAAAAATATTAGAGTTAGCGAAGATCATCCCTTTGCAACTTTAGTAGCTAGTCAAATGGGAATTAGTGATACAACTAAAGGAGCTACAGATTTATTCCCGTCAGTAACGGTAGTAGTAACAGAAGATAGATATGCAGCTGATAGAGCCTTAACTGCTCCTATACTTCAGGCAAATGTAGGACTTCCAGAAATAGCTCATATGACAAGTTATCGAAAAACTCAGTATGTTATGTCTACTACTGAAATTGATAGAATTCAGTCAGCTTATGACATTATCAATCCTAATCCCTCAGCAGTTCAGGTTCCAATCTCTTTTGAAGGAATTGAACAGGCTAGAGAAGCAGAGGTAGCTATAGAAATCTGGTCAAGAAACTCCCAGATTAAAGATCGTTTATTTGACCTGGTAATAGCGTTCTTTGCATCTTTCGGTCGCTTGAGCTTGAGGGAAGACTATAGTATTATAGTAGACAATGGTAGTCTAGCTGGAGAACGGGATGGGGTATACAACTTTGACTTTGGTTACAAATTATCAGGAGCGATGATCAAGTTTAAACTAGATTACAATATATCGCAGTATCGTTCAACCTATAACCCAGTTATAGGAGCGGGGGCTATCGTGGATGTGAACGATGCCTATGATTGAATTATAATTTTTAGGAGGTTATAGTGGCAGCATCTAAAGCCAAGACATCAAAAGTACTTATGGTTATCAAGGTCTATACTAGAGACTACCAAAAAGATATCCCTAAGTTTCTAAAAAGAACTGTAGAGGAACAGTTTTGTAAAGAGGGAGCTCATACTAAAAGTGAATGGGATGAGCTATATAACAAATTTATGAATAAGAAAGTGAGGTAATACATGGGTGTAGGTAAAGCAACATTCGCAAGTGGTGGTCAAATATCTCAGCATTTACGTCCCGGTGCATACTCTAGATTGGATTATGTTAGTGGTGCAGGGGGAAGTACTTCCATTAATAATGGGGTACTTATGGGAGAATCTCAAGGTGGGAAACCTAATGTACTCTATGGATTTTCTAACTATACTGAGGCTAAAGGCACCTTAATTGGTGGAGATTTACTTGAAGCAATCTTCCACGCATTTACTCCAGGAGGAGGATATGTTCCTCAGACCGTGTATGCCATGAGAGTTAATCCGGGCACCCAGTCTGGTAGAACTTTACAGGCTAGTACTGTAGACATTATTGATATCACATCAGTAGATTATGGTATTCAGACTAATCAGATCAAGATGATATTCAAAGCTGGGAGTACTACTGGATACCAGGTTACAATTGACTATGCCACTGATGATCAGTACTTTGTAGATAATATAGTACATGAGAGTTTAAGTATTGATTATAGTGGTACAGGAACTCCTACAATTACAGTAAACTCGACTACTATTTCAACTTCGGGAGCAGATGTAGATATAACAGTAGATCTAGCAACTTACCCCACTATCAGTGAAGTTGTAGCTTATATTAATGATCAATCTGATTTTACTAGTACAGTCTTAACTTCTGATGATACAGAAGCCTCTACTGAACTAGACGCAGTAACTGCTGAAGCAATAGTTGCAGGGAGCTGGGCTTTATCTAGCACAATCCAAGAAATTATGGATGTTATTGCAGCTAATGTCAGAATCGAGTCTGCAGAACTTGCAACTTCAGCTACTCGAATAGCGCCAGATCTGGATACTGATTATGTCTATTTTACTGGAGGGACTAAAGGAGATTTCACTGCAACTGAATGGACAGCCTCTTTAGTAGTTCTTGAGGCTGAAGATGTTCAACTTGTAATGGGAGTAGTTTCGGATTCTGGGATTCATGCGTTAATTAAAAATCATTGTGAAGCTATGAATGCTGTAACTGGAAAAGCAGAAAGACTATTCATCCTTGGATGTGCTGAAGGGGAATCTGTAGATCAGGCAATTGCCAGAGCCTCTGCATTAAGCTCAGATAGTGGAGCCCTCTGTTATCGAGATTTTACAGGATATGATATCAATGGAAACTTGAGATCTTTTGGATCTGTTTATTTTGCAGCTAAAGTTTTAGGAATGTTTACTGTTCTAGATCTTCCCGAACCAGCAACTGCAAAAAATGTGGATTGTGTTGCTTGGACTGGAGCTCTTACTAACTCTGAGATAGAGTCTCTTATTTCAGGTGGAGTACTTGTAGGGACTACCAAAAGAACCGGTGAGAGAATTATTGAAAGATCTCTAACCACTTTTCAGGGAGATCTGCTCCAGCGTAATGAGTTCTCTATGAGAAGGACTGCACTATATATTACTAGAGATACCAGAGAAGCTGTAGAGAGGGTTATTATAGGGCATGCTTTAACTAATACTCTGATGGGTAGAGTTGATTCGGTTGTGACAGGTAAATTATCAGGGTATTCTGATCTTGGTTTATTTAATGGTTCTCCCCCTTATTGGGGATATCAGAAAACTATTAATGGGGATATTATTACTATTGATTATTCTTGTAACTTAACCCCACCAGCAAACTTTGCTTTTATCACATCTCATATGCAAGTTTATGCATCAACAAGCTAGGAGGAATAAAAATGGCTGAAAAACTTATTGCAGGTGGTGCTTGGGTTCAGGTACTTGTCGATTTGGGAGATGGAGGTGGACTCCAAGCACTCGGAATGGCTAATGATGCTGGTTATGATGAGGATTGGGGAATTCAGGCCGCTAAGGTTTTAAATTATCTAGGACCTATATCTCTCGATAGTCAGGACTATAATTGTTCAATCAGACTTGGTACTTTTGTACCTGAGAAGACTTTAACATTATACGAAGATGGAGGTGAGATTACGATTGAAGATCTCTTACCGTATCGTGATGATGTACAGATAGATGGTAAGAGTAAAGAATTTGTTCAGGTGGTTTTTCAGAACACATCAACCAATGTTCCGATAAGATCATTCTCAGGAGTAGTTGTAGCCTCAAATGGTGATCAGATTACACCAAACGCATATGTTAGTTCCAATATTCGATTGAGAGCTAAAAAACGAGATAAGAAGATTTAGTATTTAGACAGGGAGTATAGATAAATGGCTAAACGTAAACTAGAAGATGATAAAGAATATAGAGCAAAGGCTGAAAATTATATTCGACTTTTGCTAAGTGGAGATAAAGTTACTGAGGATGTGACCTATAGTGGGTTCACATTCAAGGTAGCTTATCCTCTTCCTTCAGACCTCCGATTAATTGATCAACAGATGGCAAAATACTGTGGAGGAATGAGACCTGGAAGTTTTACTCCAAAAGCTTTATATACCTTTGAGGTCTATGCTACGTTAGATCATGTGGTTGTAGATGGACCTGACTGGTGGAAAAACCTAGCAAGTTCTGATAAGTGTCCCTTTGATGACTTAATTGCTCATCTCTACCGGAGGTGGCTTCGCTTTTATAGGAAAGTGCGAGTGTACCTTACCCCCGCTATCCTCAATACCCCAGATGGAGGATCTAGTACTAATTCTACCAGTGGATCTGACTCTAAAGTTATGGGCAATGACATATTTCAAGATCTTGCCTACGGGCCAGACTCTGGACAGTCTCAGTAGTGATTTTCTAGAGCTTCTTTTTGTATATACTGCCTCTTCGTTCTCAGATCAAGAACGAATGCAATTATATAGGATTAGATTACAGGAACAGGAAGATATGGATACTGACAAGTTTAAAGCTATGGGATATAGTGAGGAAGATTTCCAGGAGATTCTTGAAGGGATTGCTAATTCAAAGAGGTAATATATGGCATCAGTTGGTATAAGTGTAAGTGGAAATGAAAATATAAGTTCTGAGGTAGCCCCTAGAGCAGTTGATGGGTTAAAACGTATTGAAGAACAAGCAAATAGAACTAATAGAGCTACTGGTGGTGGTGCTGGAGGTCCTGATTACTCGGAATTCGCTGAAGAAGCTAGGCGGAGTGGTAGAGCTGGATATGGGGGAGGAGATGGATCTGCTGCCAATGACTCCAAATCAGATGATGAAAAAGCTGGTCGTACTACTGGGAAATATGGTAGAATGTTTGCTAGTGCTATGGGAGCTCCTGAAGGTGTGGTTAAGGATCTTAATAGAGGTCAAGGACTAAGTGCTGCAGGAAGTTCTGTGCAAGGTGGGGGTCAGCTTCTAACAGCCTTAGGCTTTGGAGGAGCTGGCCTAGCTGCTTTAGGAATCGGAGCCTTAGCCTCTGGAGTAAACACTTTAGCAGCTCCCTATGAACAAACTATGGAAGACCGTTTAGCTCTAACTGCTCAAAGAGGACAATTAGGTGGGAGTTATGAAGAGAATACTAATGCTCTATCTACTGCCATATCTTCCGCAGCAGATGCAGCAAATAAGTTTGGGTATTCTTTAGAACAGGGAATCGCTATACAGAGTGAGTACGCCACTACGTTAGGAAAGATTGAGGAAGCTCAGGTTCAAGCCCTATCTGAGGAAGCATATTCTTTTGCTAGAGGCTATGGAGTAGATATGAACGAACTAGCAGCTGGACAGGCAAGAGGAGTACGATTCGGTCAGAGAGATCTTCTAGGCTATGCAGCTGGAGCCACAGAGTCTCAGGGTTTAGGTGCAGGAAGATATGGTGAGCAGCTTGGAGCAATGCAAACTATCTTTGAAGAGGCTTTATCTAGAGGAGTTGTCAGAGGATTTGAAGACGTTGCTTCCACAATGACTACTTTTGGTCAGATGGGAGAAATTTTTAGAGGTGCTGAAGGTGCTGAACGAATATCACAGATGAGTGCAGATCTAACTGGAGCAACCGGACTCCAAAGAGAACAGGATGTTTTATTATTTCGAGCAGCTAGAAGTCTTGGTAAAGAAGACGAGAGCTATATTGAAACTATGCAAAGAATGGAAGGTGGGATGAGTGGCAAAATGCTGGAAGCCTTTGGGGGGCAAGCCTCTAGTATGACTGGGGGTAATAAAGAGGATATGGTTGCTATATTTCAGAGTACCTTTAGTGGACTTAATTATACTTTAGCCGAACAGGTAGTTGATTTAGTTCAAAGCGGAGACTTTACCCAGGGAGCAGGACTATTAAGCTCTGCCCCCACTGCAATTTCCAGAGATATGTCAGCTTTAGAAGCTCAGAATACTTTGATAACATCTATGAGCGAACTTGGAGCAGAGGCTGTAGATCTAAAAACTGAATTTACAAGAGGTGCCAATAATCTAGTAAATTCTATGGATAGTTTAACCTTAGCT
>PJEL010002940.1_pt1 | contig 15028 bp, 21 predicted proteins | sample 1853271 | NCBI WGS metagenome assembly PJEL01 (sample SAMN08108733, study PRJNA415343) | Invertebrate metagenome, whole genome shotgun sequencing project. | host: Globobulimina | place: Sweden: Gullmar Fjord | collected 2015-08 | reverse complement strand
AATAACATAAAAAATGATGACGTTCCCAAAAAAATCCGATCCTGTTCATATCTTATAGCGGCCTTAATTCTTCTGCCAAGCCTGGCCTTCGCTGCCTTGTCGGCCTCGCGGTCTGCGTTTGCTATATCGAGTGTGCTATCACGCAACCGCTCCATGAGTTCCTGCAGGAAGGTCAGCAGGTCAGTGGTCTTGACCACGTTACCTGTGAACTCCTCCACAAACAGATTGCTTGCGTCATGACCCAGCACCACCATCGCCGAGTCGAGCTCATCGAACTGCACAAGGATGTCCTCGAAGCCCTTGACCTTTGCTATCTCGGCTAACGCCTTGCGTAGGTCCTGGGCTGTCTTGACGGTGTGCTCACCTACCTGATTGCGTGGCCCTGTGTCCAACGGGCCGTCTGGTATGTTTGGGAATGAGCCACGTATCGTCAGTGGCAGTTGCTTGGTGCCGGCCTCCCGCAGTTTGTCGAGTGTGTCAATCTGTGCCTGAACGGATGCGGTCAGCACACCACCCTGAGATACCTGGGCACCTACATCACCTGTCTGCTGGGCACGCCTGAACGCCCGCGAGGCTTCCGCTGCCCTGTCGTACTCATCGGCTACATCGCTCGCCGCCTGCTCATTGATCTTCATCTGCTCATTGTTGTCTCTGAAGTGGTCAACCAGCAGGGACAACCCAGCGACCAGACCTGACACAGCGATCGCCACTGTCACGAAGGGCACGTTGAGCAGTGCGATGCGGAAGGCCAGTACACCTAACGCTGCCTGCCTGAACGCCCGGCCGATCTGGAAGATTGCAGTGAGTATGCCAATAGCAACGAATACCTTGGCTGCCGTCACTGCTGCATCAATCGCCTTGGCTAACAACTGCACACTCATACTGGCTTCGGATGCCTCATCACCCATGCCGGCGTACACACGTAGTACCTGTGTACCGAACTTAAGTGTGGCCTTCAATGACCCCACCAGACCGGCATCACCCATCTGCAGGAACAACTCCTGGATGACAGACACCAGCGCCTTGAAGCGCCCGATCATCGTGTCACCCATGATGTCCGCGAGCCGTTGTGCTTCACCTCCTGCGAGGATGTTGGCTGCTGTGAGCTCCCTCAACTTCTCAACGTTCTGTGTCAGTTGCAAAGCACCAGCCACAGACCGGCGGTTGAAGATCTTGATGGCCTGCTCGGCTGTCAACCCTGCGTCAGACAACTCTTGGAAGATATCCGTCAGTGAGTTGGCCGCAGGATTGATGTCAGACAAACTGACACCCATCTTCGCCAACTCGATCCTGGCCTGCTTGGTCGGCGACAGCAGTTGTGCCAGGATGCCTCGGAGTTGTGTACCAGCAAGCGATGCTTGGATACCGGCATCACCCATGACACCTAACGCAGCGGCTGATTCTTCAACCTGCACACCCAAGGCACCAGCAACAGGACCAGCGAACTTCATGGCCTCGGCCAGTTGCAGTACATTGGTGTTCGCACTGTTCGCTGTGTTGATGAGTGAGTCGACCACACGGACGGTCTCCTCGGCTTCCAACCTGAACTGGCTCAGGATGTTTGAGGCAAAGTCGGCTGCCTGTCCGAGTTCGAGTTGGCCTGCGATGGCCAGGTTCAGTGTGGCCGGCAGCGCTGCGATAGCTTCATTGACCTCGAAACCTGCACGGGCCAGGAACAGCAGGCCCTCGCCTGCCTCTGATGCGGTGAATCGGGTAGTGGCCCCCATCTCCCTCGCCGTGGCGATCAACTCACGCAACTGCTTATTAGTTGCGCTGGCCACACCCCCGACTACCGCCAGTGTTTCCTCGAACTTAGCCATCGTCCTGATGGCTGCGATGGCTGTGCCTATGGTCAACATCGCCGCGGCCATGGCTGCAAGTGGGGCCAGCATACCCTTGACAGCCTTGCTGAGCAACCCTGCCGTGGTGGCTGCCTTAGCCGAGCTTGCAGACATGGCGTTCTGTGCAGCGGTGACCTTGACGGCATTGGCCTGCAGGGCCTTTAGCCTTACATTCGCCTCAGCAACTTGTGTGCTGATGATCTTAAGATTTAGTACCGCTAGATCTTGTGACATTAGTATGCTTCAACCAAAGTTCGTCTATCCGTCGCAGCGTGTTCACTTCCCACGGTTCAAGTTCAACACCGGACAACTGCTGCCAACAGTATATCTCAGTGAAGGTGATGGGACACACTCCACCCATGCCGCTGCTGCCCCTGGCGTTGCTGAGTTCGATAAACCCAATCCAGATAAACTGGAGGTCCATCGGCAGCGCTGCTGGCATACTGAACGGCAACTCATCGACTGTGACTCCTTTCGTCTTGGCATACTGCCTGATGTGGGCGCCTACTGTTGCACCCCCTGAGCCCCTGTCTACATTGACGAACTTGAACTCGCCTTCTGCATAACTCAGGAGCTCATCAATCAGTTTCCCAAGTAGTTACTTCTGTCAAGGATGAAGGAATCGGCCTGCTCCTTCAACCACGGGTACTTCTCATACATCTTCCTGGCGTTGATCCTGCTGCACTCCAGCGACTCACCTTCGTCTTCGATGTGAGACCAGCCAGTGGTGCAGGCGGCGAGGATGTCCAAGGCATCACCCTCCATCTCCTCGGCGGATACCTTGGCTTTCTTCGACCGCACCGCCTGCTCCAACTGCTGATTCGTACGCTTGTGAGACAACTCACGATACACCTTGGAGTCCTTGCCGAGCAGTGTGATGGTCACAGGCTCGTCGTCATCCGTCAGGAGATCCTTACCGGTGGTTGGGTCTTCCACCACCATGACTGCTCCCTTGTCTGACAGGTCCTTCGTGTTGAACTTACTGAGATCCATGATGATACTTCCTTCTTGCTATGGGTCAGACCAGATCAGGCGTTGCTACGCTGCAACATGATACTAGTCGCTGCTGTCGTGTCATACAGTGCCCTGATGGGCAGGCTGATCGGCACGGGCCCTTCCTGCGGTGGGTCGATAGCACCACCGTTGTACTTCACTCGCGGAAGCACAATGTTCATGAAGTCGGTGCCGTTGATGTCATCCAACTTGAGCCACAGGCTGGACTCGGTCTCATTCACAAACTTGTTAAGCAACACAGCGTCCTCGAAGAAGACAGTCAGGTTGCCGGTGACATCCAGCGAGCCCTCAAACACGGACGGCGATGTGCTAGTACCAATGACCGGCTCGAGTGAGCGGCCGTTGTCCAGTGCGATATCGAGTCCGGTTGCTACAGCGATGGTTGAGCCACCCTCATACAGCGTCCCATCGAAGGACGAGAAGGGGCTGTTGGTCGCTGCGGCTGTGGGGTCGGCGTCGAGTGGTGTGCCACTCATGGCTGCGGCCACCATGCCCAGCAAGCCAAAGGTACCGCCGACAATGGAGTCGGGCTGGATACTCAGGCTCATCGTGTTCAGTGCAACACCACTGAAGACCTGATGTTGTACGAGGTCGAGGAACTGACGCTCGATGCTGAGGCCGGTCAGCGTCGTGCCAACCTTCAGCGTCTGGCCAGGCACCGTGATGGATGGGCCAGCGGCCTCGGCTTCAGTAACCAGTGTCGCGTCGACCGTGATGGCTGTCTCACTGTCCACGGACAGGACCCGCATGGTCCCATTGTTGGCGGGGTCGCTGAACCCAGCCACGGTAATGATGTGGCCTGCCTCGAGCCCGTCATCAATGAAGGTTGCCGTAGCACCACTGATAACGTCAGTACCAGAAGCAGCTGCAAGGTCAGGCGAACCTGTGATTGTGACAGCCGCCCAAGCCGAGGCGAACATAGCAGCCAGGAAGTCATCATAGGCCGCACGGGAGAGCTCAAAGGGTATCGTACCCTCGACGCTCGAGAAACCATGCCGCTCATCTGCGATCTGCCTGTCTGCCCTGATCTCACTCGAGCCGAGCACGTTCTTCGTTGGGTTGATGTTCATGCCAGTTGAACGCAGCACCTTCATCGCAGGCGTCCCTGGGGTTGTGCCCAGCGTAACTTCCTCGATGTAGACCAAACGTGTCCTGGCTCCAGATGCGATAGTCATTACAGTTCTCCTTTACTTACTGTCATAGGTTCTAAAAGTAAACTGCACTGGCAAGATGTACCACATACCTTCTGGGTCCAGTCCACCTGTCAGCCGTTCTGATCTGTCCACTACGATCTCCATTGCTCCATTACTGAAGGATTCGCCTGGCAGGAATTCTTCCAGCAGGTTCTTCGCCAACAGCTCTCCTCCCTCTGTACTCTCTCCCTTGGGTATGGCTATCTCAATCATGTAGATACCTACCATACCCATCAGGTCCCAACCTTGCAGCGACTGATCGCCAGGGAAGTATCGCTCCCTGGTATGGACAGCCGGCGGATCCGGTGGGGTGAACCCCACGTTTTCCCATGCCCTGGCTGTGGCTGAGAAAGTCAGAGCATCGAGTTTGGCGTTTAGCTTCACTCTGAATGCCTTCTTGACTAGGTTGTGGTCAATCATGCACCACCGCCCTTCGCCAACGCCTGCAAGTTACGCTGCACCTCATCCTTCAGCTCGGCTAAAGTGAGGGCTACCATCTTCGCTGACTGCTTGCTGTGGCCATCCTCCAGCGCCTGAGCGTAGGGCAGGCTGTTGGAGATATTCAGTATGTCACCAAACTTGGCCACCTTCAGCGCTGCCAAAGCCTCGCCTTTCTTACCGGCACTCGGCGGAGCACCTCGAGGTCTCTTGTCCTTTGCGTCATCGGTGTTCTTGTTGATCCTGTTGACGCCGACACGCCAGTTGGCACGGAAGCGTCCCGTGTCCACTGGTGACTTCTTCACCACACCACCGAACGCCTTGAAGCCGATCGCACGGGTAACCTTGTCACCTGAGATCTGTGTCTTCTTGACGAACTTCGCGATGTCTGAAGCAAAGGTCAATGTTATCTCCTGCACTGCAGTATGTATGCCGCTGGTGAGTCGCCGCCTTGTATCGGCTCCACACTCATGATCTTGTACTCTGTGCCTCCTACGGGATACACCAGTTCGTAATCCTCCGGTGTGGGCACCAACGATATACCTTTCGTCGCCATGATGAACTTAACGTCCGTGCTGAGGATGTTGACGCCGTCTATCTGATCCTCCGTGAAGTCCGAGGGTGGTGACACCTTGACCGTTGCGGTGGTGGTGGTGTCGATAGTAAAGCTGCCGGAGTTTGGACTGTAGTCCTTCAGCGACCGCTTAATGGTTGCTGTCTGCTCCAGCGTACCAAGTACGGCGTCGACTGCGTCACTTAATGGTCCGTCCAGCAAGGCCATGTCAGGTCCTCTGTAGCTTCACTTCACGCATGGAGCCACCTTTGCCTGCACCATCCACCAGTGACCCTAAGGGGGCCAGCATGACCAGGATGTAGTCAGGCACAAGTGCCTTCGTCTCGTCGTTGTCCACCTTGATCTTGATGACGTCAACGGTCAACTCACTCATGCCTTGACCCAAGATACCGGGCTCGTTCGTCCGGTCACCTTGTGCCAACCTGAACGCCAGCTCGGCTGTCGCATCCTTCAGGATGTCAGGAATAGCATCGTAGTCATACCATGTGCCATCGCGATCACTGACACCGGACCTGGGCCACCTCAACGCCTGCGTGGTGGTACGGAGCGATCCGTTCCAATCCATCACGTTATCTAGCATTGCTGTAGCCCAAGCCAGTGCAGTGTCTTTGTCTTCGTCTGATGTACCGTCCCAATCAGTTGTGCTGAGCCGGCTGTCCTCGAGATAGGCGTCGGCTTCAACTAACGTGAGATACGAGTTAGCTGCTGCACCGCCTGGCGTCGCGTCGATTGTAATAGCCATGACTCATCTCCTGATGGGTACAACACGTCGTCTGATTTACTCGCCGGCCTCGGACTCGGCATCGTTGGCCTCGAGCGCTGCGACCAGTGCCTTCTTGTTGCCGGATGCTTCGATACCTCGGTTCTCGGCTTCGGCTTTCAGTTCGGCCTTGGTCAGGTCGTTGTAGTCGTTGACTTCGGTGGTCTCCTCACCGCTGTCGTCGTCTTGGGGTAGTCCGCCCGTATCCTCCAACTCCACCTTCTGATGCTCCGCAGCATCAAAGTCGGCTTCGTTGATGGTGCAGACATGACCATCCTTACGCCTCACTGTGATTGTATTTACTGTGACCATATCTCTAACTCCTTCTTGCTATAGGTTACGCAGCGGCGATTACAACACCGACTGCCTTGACGATCGCTGCCCCTACTGCATCCTTCACCTGCCGCTGGGCAACAGATGAGGTAATGGATGCCAGCGAGGCCAATGTGGACAACTCGAAACTGATATTCTGCTTTGCACCCTCGAGGTCTCCGGTTGCTATGCCGGTCGAGGTATACATCGCTATACGGTCGAGTGCCGATTCTGCGTCCGCCTTGCTGGTCGCATCGACTTGAGCGATGAGATCTGCCAAGGCATCCTTCAACTCACTACCTAGATCAAAGTCCAAAGATCACCTCCTCAAGGAAGTAGGGATTGGTCTGCTTCCTTCTTGGCCTCAATGGCTCGACCAAAGGTCTCATGTGCTGTGATTCTGCTGTACTGCTCCACCGGCGTCAGCGTCTCATCGGCTTCAACATAGTCGGCCCATGATTCGCCTACCGTCTGGTGGTAGCTATCGGCTGCGTTGGTGAACGTGTGGTCCGCCTGACAACCGACGAGCATTAACAATGACAACAGCAACACCGGAGCGGGCTTTAGGTTTATCTTCGGGCTGTCTGCTGGTTGTCTTAACCATGTCCAGAAGCCCGATGCACTCGCTCCTAGCAATGCCGCAGACCACATCAGTGGTCCCATATCTCCCTGGAGCACACCCAGCACACGATTGGCTATGAGTACTAACACGATTGCAGTCCCGATGGCGTACATCCATGTGGGAATGCGGTTCAGCACTTTCACGCTTACCAGCAGGCGCTTCAACACCTCGACCACCAGGGTAGTTGCGGCAACGATACCTGTGAGTGTGGCCAGTTGTGGAAACGGGGACTGTGCCTCCTCGCTGATCGCCACGCCTTGCTGCATGGCGAAAACAGCCGGAGTTGCCGCCGCGATGACGGCAACCCCGACAGCAAGAAGGAAGAAAGTGCTCAATAGATTACGAGGCTTCATAAGCAGTCACTCCTTTGTAAGGATGTCCTACTCAACACCTACGACTCAGGCCTCGGGACGGAAGATCAGGAACGTGTAGGTCCCTGCATCCGGCGTCAGTGCCCCTGCCGTTGGGTTGATGAAAGTAATCGCCACCGTATCTGCCGCCGTCACACGGACGGCACCAACAACAACGGCTTCGCCAGTTGCTGCTGGGTTGCAGATAACAACATCGCCAACCTTGACACCTACGACCGTGAAGGTCTGAGTGTCAATGCCAACAACAGTTGCTACCTCGGCAGGTGTCACGGTCTGGGTGATAACTTTCCAGAACACGATGGGAGTGGCTCCCTCGGCTGCTGAGCCGCTTGGATACTGTCTTGGATCAAGTACCATCTCTGTATCTCCAGGTTAGGTAAAGTGGATCAAGCTACGCTACGCTGCATCAGCCGGCCAGCCGGGCTGCGAGCTCGGCCCGCACCAGCAAACCGCCATACAGGATGTCGTAGGAGTAACGCGTCCGCTTGTGCTCCCTGGTGACCTCGAGACGCAAGGCCAGTCCGCTGATGGGATCGACCGCGGTCTGTGTGATGGCACCCAGGCCTTCGGTCGCCTGATCCAGCGGCCGTGTGGCGAATGCGATCGCGTCACGGTGGAAGGCCAGGTTGACCACGTGGGCTGCCTTCAGGGTGATGGCAGTAGCACTGGTTGTGATGGCCGTCTTGAGGCCGGGCTTGAAGACCACGGTACCGCCACCGGAGACATCGGCGTCGCCTGTGATGACCACGTAGGTCTGTGTATCGCCGGCGATGGTGAAGACGTCACCCACAAGGATGGTGCCTGTACCAGCCGAGGCCAGTGTGATGGTCTCGACACCCAACGCGTAACCGGCATTGTCAGTGGTAGCACCACTTGCCGTGCCGGCGGTGTGCGTGGGCACGTTCTGGTTCATCCACCAAGCGAAACCCATCTTGCGGTTGAGCTGGCCTTCAATGAGGGCCTGCACGCTGCCGCTGTAGCTGGCATCCTGGAACGCCCTGAGGTTCAAGGCGTTGGCTTCCAGGTCGGGGTCCATCACGACATGGCGATCGTCGAGCGGAGCCAGCTGCTGGTTCAGGACCTTACGGACGCCGGTGGCGTCAGCGGTGGTCGAGGCCAGGCCAGTGGTGCCTGCGGTGCCTTGCCACCCGTAGACCTGCTTGTAGAGGGCCAGGATGTAATTGTCCACGTTGTTGGCGATGGCCTTGATGGCCTCGCTGGCTTGCATGGGAATGGTCCCCTCCATGGCTTCCAGCTTGTCCTTGTCGGTCAAGTAGAAGGGAGCCTCGTACCACTGATCCAGCGGGATAGCCACGCTCGTCGGTGCGATGTCTGAGGTGGAAGGGGGCACGGAGTTTGGTGTAACTGACTGTGCCGTGATGGCGGACGGGATGGGCACGTCGATGGTGCTGCCACGCTGACCTGCCATTGCTTCGTACTGGCGGTTGACCAGCCGAGGCATGATGCTGTTCTCACGCAGTGCCATCAGGCCCTGAGCGAGAAGCTTGTCGATAACTGCCGTTAGTGTATTGGCCATTGTCTGGCTCCTGTGAGTAGGACTGGGATGTCTAAACCTCCAAGCGGGAGGACACCGAACTCAATCGGCTCCTATCGGGAGTCTTAGGCATGGTCCTGACGGGGCCAGCCAGCGAGTTGTTACCCAGAATGTATTACATGCTATCTTTATCTGTCAAGGCGGTCTTAAGATACCTGTAAGAAAAAGCCCCAGCGGGTGTCGAAGGGAATGTTCTAAGACATGCCGCCGGGGCGGAGGGGAGAAAGCATAAGTTGCACTACACCACACCATACCAAGCCAGAAAAGATAGCCAAGAAAAAACCCCACCGCCAGGCCAACACCTTAACCTAATGCGATGGGGGAGCAACAATTTTCTGGGTCGAACTACACCATTATGCTACATGCAGTTAGGCGGATGTCCATGCAGTTAGGCGATGTCTTCGACTTTAATATCTAATCCTGCTGACTGAAAGCAAAACCGCCACTGCCGTGAGACAATGGCGGTGAGCCCCTGGATGGGAAGAAGGCTTAGTTGTTACTGAGGATCGCTTTCATCTTCGGAGCGTCGCCTACTGGCTGGTCCTGGTACTGGAGATGGCCCCAGGCTCCATGCTTGGAGGGCCTCGAGACATCTTGATACCACCATTCGCCGTCACCTCCTGCTGCTTCCCATGCGGCAAGGTTGTCGAGATACAACTGCTCCATCAATGGGTGGGACTGCACATCAATGTACGCCTGATACCAACTCACGCTGCCGTCACCGTGAGGAGTCAGGTGTTGACCACCCTCGTAGGCCAACAGCAAGGCGCCATGTTCATCAGCCAACTCACCGTACGCGATGAAGTCAGGTGTATTCTCCTCTGCGATATTGTTCGCCATCAGTGCGATGAGGTCAGCAGGTGTGGTGTTGGCATCCAGGTCTCGCTGTTCACTGCCCGTGATGCCAAAGTACATAGCAGGAGATATTGCATCGAACTTGCCACCGGCAGCCTGTGCTATCCTGTCACCTACATCGGGGTTGGCCAGTTGGGCACCGAGCACCCTGACCACCCTGTCTGCTCCTAACACCTGTTCCCATATCCTAAACGTCCTCTCAGATTCTTCGGCCCACACCCTGTAGAAGTCATGATGTCCGAGATCTTCACCGCCGGCCTGCTCCTTGACCCAATGGTAAACTGAGAACTTGCTGTTCCACACTTCATTGCTCCACTCGATATAGACCTTCGCATCAGGATCGAGTGTCTCCTTGACCAGCTCAGCAAACTCGAAGATATAGTTGTCACCAGCGAGGTGGGGCATACAGAACCAGGGATCCTTGCCTAACGTGTTGCACAACTCCACCATGTACTCGACTGGCATAACTCTGCCTGACCTGTAGTTCGCCGGTGTGGTCCGTGTGCCCCAACTCACCTGCTGCTGGTTGTTGGTCAACTGCCAGTCCATGAACCTGAAGGAACCGAACGGCCGCAGGGTGTCGAGATATACTTCATTGAAGGTGGACCCATCCCAATCCGCCTTAGCAATGACTAAGTTCGTCACAACACCATTACGCCTGAGCATCACTCCCTGGTCACCTATCTCAAACGTGTTGCCTTGCCTGTTCTCGGCTACCACGATGTCTACGCTGCCAGGTCCATCCCAAGACATCGTATACCGGCCCGGTGGTGCATGGCCTGCTTCCCAGAACAGGAACGCTGTGCCGTTGCTACGCCAAAGGTCCATGTGCTTAGCCAGGTTGTTGAAAGTCCAAGGCCGCTGCCAGTAACCAGGTGAGGTCAGATTGATATTCGCCTCGGCTTCTACCGGTGGTTCAATGGGTGGCTCGATGGGTGGGTCAGGATCAATGGGTGGGATAACAGGCCCGCCTTCATGCCAAGCCATGTGTATGTGAGTCGCACTCGCCTCGTCTGTCATGTGTATCCCATGATCTGACATCGTCTCCTCGAGTATGGCGACACGCTCGAGTGCACCCTCGTCGCTCCACATGGCTACGTTGAGTGCAGCGATGCTGGCCTGCACCTCCTGCATCTCCTCCATCAGCGCTTCCTGCCGCTCCTGCAACTGGCCTATCTGGTCATCAATGACCGAGCCCGGCAACTGTCCCTTTGCTTCCGGCAGTGGTATCAGCGACAACAGCACCGCCAGCATTATCAGCAGCAGTCCAATCACCACCATCGTCGGCCCACGGTTCCTGTCCTGGTTCATGTTGTGACTTCCCATATCAATATCTCCTTTGTGTTAAGGACAATGCCCCGGCATCAGCCGAGGCATCCTCCCGCATCAGTGATAGGGCGGATGCCCTTACAAGTTAACTGGTACTCCTCGCTGGACCTGCCGCCGCAGCATCTGTGACCAACAGCCATAGCCAGGATCCTTCACACCCTCGCCGCAGAAGCCAGGGACATTGGGATCATCGCCGGGCTCAGGGCGTGTGCGTTGTTGCTTGCTGGTCGATCCGCGTGGGAATGACTCACGCTTGGCTGCTGTGTCCTTCGCTCCTACCTTACTCATGATTACATCCTTGCTAATATCTGCTCACCGGGCCGGCAGTCATGCCACCAGCGAGCCATGAAAGACTGGTACGCCAAGCAACCACTGCACAGCGTATTCCCAGGTATCTGTTGGACCGCAGGGTACTGCTCACACAAGGAGCAGATGATGTGTGGGTCGGCTGCACAATGTCTGCACAAGACATCTGTGCTCCCTTCCGTCCCCATCGCATACCACCGGTGGCATATCTGGCACTCTAATGACTTCATCCTTGGCATACCCTGCTCCTTCAGTGTAGACATACAGCAGTCTGAGTGTATCTGTCCACCTGCTACCGCTGTATATCTTCTATCAATCTTTGAGTAGCACCATCGAGTGCTGAGATGTCGTCCATCCAATCTTCGGGGTTGCCCACAGGGTTCCCATTGTACTTTGACATCATGAGCAAGCATGCCTGAAGTGATGCGATGTGCTGCCTGTCAGGTGCCTTGATGGGTGCCTTGATTTCTTTGAGCACAGCACCTAGAAGTCCCATCATCAACAGCAACAGCAAGGACAGCCACAGCGTGACTACGATCAACGTGATTATGAGCCACATGAGGGAACATCCTCCGCCGGTGGCGGTGTTGTGGTGTCATCGCTGGATGGTTGGGCCGGCGGATCCGGCGTCGCAGGATGAGGACCTGTCAGGACCTGCTCAACGTACCGGAGATCCTTGCCGCACAGCACCAGCCAGCAGCCGATGCAGGCTCGGACAATGAGTTCCTTCATGTGTACGCTGTCCTTGACCACGCAGACATGGCTGATGGGTGTGTGTGCGCTCAATCCCACTGACTCCAGCCTGGGGCATTGGACAGATACGAGATAGCTGATGGCACCTGAGCTGTCTGTGCCGTCTTCCCTGACATGCAGTTCCCACTGGAAGCCTGTACGCTTATGCAGCGCACACAACAACCGCCAGATGTCTGTATCCAACTTATGCGGTACGAAGTGGGATGCCACCAAGTAAGCCGAGCCGATGATCTCGACCGCGGCGAACTTACTCAACTCATTGATGGGTCCATCTTGTACCCACTTCTCGGTGTCGGTGAGTGGCATGGTTAACTCCTCGGGGCCCTGAGGCCGTACTTGGCATAGTTGCAGAATGGGTTGGGGCTGACATGCTCGCCGGCGTTGGCCAGTTTGCAGGCACGGTGAAAGTCCACACGGATGGAGCAGGTAGATGTCGCCCTCCATGTGTACTTGATGTCTCTATTCGCCTTGGGCATGATCTTGACCCGGTGGGGTTGATGAGGGTGATCGTCCATCGGCCTGAGCAGCGAAGTGTTTGCTGAGTGCTCCAATGAGTTGCTCCTTGTGCTTGTGGTAAGGTTTGGTGGATTGGTATATCTCGACTGGTGTCTTGCCGGCTGCCCGCAACTCATTGCCCAACCGCATGAGTGTGTCGTGTGTGTCAGCGAGCGACCTGCAGACCGCCATCACCTGGAAGGGGGCCAGCGGTATAACGGCCGCGTTGTGCAGGGTCCGCATGTCAGTCAGTGCGGCCTCGAGTGTGGAGCCATATCCCACGCTGTAGTGGTCAGTGTGCCGCACCTCGTACATCCCATTCGTGTGCTTCATGGCGAACAGCCAGTCATCACTGCCGCTCAAGGTGTGTGCCTTGATAACGTCCTCCTTGGTAATGTCACCTGAGTTGAGCAGGTGCTCCATCCCTGATCCTGTGGACATACACGACATGCTCATGATCCTTTCATCTAATTGCTGGGCCAGTCCACATACGATAGCGTGGTCATGCTCCTGCACAGCACGCTCAAACTCAGACGGCTGGTAACCTGAGCCCGGTAGGTTGATCTCAACTCTTGTTAACTTCGACTGGTCCGTCATCGCTCGTCTCCTGAGGTGACAGCTTCTTCTCGAGGTCTTCGATGGTCGACTTGTGATGGTCAACTGAGTGCTGCAGCTTGTCGATGCCCATGAGCACCTCATACTGATCGTAGATGATGGAACGCTGCACACCGCCCAACTTGTCCTTGCACTGCTGCAGATAATCATGGAGGCATCCGGTGCACTCCTCACCGTGGAACTCACGGCGGCAGATGTTGCAGGTCTTGGTGTCCTCCCTGTCGTGGGCCATCACCCGCAGTTCCTCAAACAGCACACCCAACATCTGCAGCAGGGCGGGCTCGAGTTTAGGCATGTCCACCTCGGACCGTTCCGCAGCGTGCTTGACCACTGCTGTGCCTACCTGGAGGTGAGTGTCACCTATCTTTCTGATTGTATCTAAGTTGACTGCCATTACTAACTCCTACTTCTTGATTGATAGTTGATCCTTACGGAGATCCTGGTACACATGCCACACGAACTGTCTGTCAATCACGCTGCCCAGATGCATGTAGGCATCAGGCACAGGGTGACCCGTACCTACTACCTCGATGGAGTACGCCACCGGTTTACTGGCCTGCTCCACCTCCAACCACAAGCACACCTGGTCTCTCTGCATATCTACGTGTGCCAGCGTGGGTTGACCCGGCACCTCAATAGTAGTATGAGCCGTCTGGCCTAATGGCCGCAGTGGGTACTTGAAGACTCGTCTCATTGTCCTGCTCCTCTGATGGGTTTGCCTGTGTACCGTTCAATCAACTTGCCCAACTGCATACGCGTGAACCAGCGGCGAGCGTTGGGGTTTCTCAATGCCTTCTGGATGTCCACACCGTACTCCTCGAGGTCGGCCTCGACTGGGGCATCACGCATGAGTTTGACCAACGCCGAACTCAGCCTGACTATGCCTTGCAGTTCATCCATACAGTTCTGGATGGGTTTCATCTTGATATCTTTCCTGCACCGCACCACGTTGCCGGCCGTCCTGTACGTGTCGATCAACTGTGCTGCCTTCTTCCACCCAATGCCTGCCACGCCTGGGATATTGTCACCAGTGTCTCCGCACAACGCCTTCACTTCAGGCCACAAGCGAGGATGCACACCATGCTTCTCGAGTACGTCCTGGCATGTCATCATCTGCTTCGTGGCCATGTCATCAATGACTAAGTCATTGTCCGCCGTCAATGCGTACAGGTCCTTGTCACCGGTCAGCACCACAAACCTGAGCAGCTCCGTCAATGGCTCGGACTTCAACTTCTTACCTCGCTCCACACTCAGATGTCTGAACTGCTCATAGACTGATGCGATGAGGTCATCACCCTCGTACCCCTTCACCGTCAACCAACTCAAGCCGAGGTGCTCTGTCATCACCCTGCACAGTTTGATCTGTTGGGTCAAGGCGGCACGCAGCATCTTGGCCTCGGCCTTCTCTGCCTTGTTCATGGTCACTGTCTTGGCTTTGTACCCTGGGTATATCTCCCTCCTGATGAGATGCTTCTTCATCCCATCGAACGCCACGAACACGTACTTGGGCTTGTGCTTGGTCATCGCTGCCAGCAGCAGGCGGAAGTAACCGTACACCGCCTTGGTCGGTGTCCCATCCTTGGCCTTGAGTTCAGGGAGCGCTGCATGGTAGGCCCTGTGTATCAGGCTGTGCCCATCCACCAGCAGGAAGGTCGCTGTGTTGTCATCATTCTTATGCTGCTTCATCATCGTCTTCCTTGTACCAGTCCACACTGCACTCAAACTCACACAGCAGATCGTACATGATCCCTGACTTCTCACTGTCATCAACTAGGCCGAGTTGTGCGTTGAGCAGTACATCTTCCCTGGCCACGCCGGACTCCTCAGATATGTAGTCGAGCAGTTCACCTTCAACCTTGAACCACTCGCCATGCGACCGGCGTCCCTTAAACCTGAGATGTAGCAGGTCCTCGACGTCTTGCTTAATGACAGCAGCCAGAGCCAACGGTACAGGTGACCCCACCTGCATCTGCTTACGCCTGTACCAAGGATCCA
>PJEL010002938.1_pt1 | contig 15033 bp, 11 predicted proteins | sample 1853271 | NCBI WGS metagenome assembly PJEL01 (sample SAMN08108733, study PRJNA415343) | Invertebrate metagenome, whole genome shotgun sequencing project. | host: Globobulimina | place: Sweden: Gullmar Fjord | collected 2015-08 | reverse complement strand
CCCGTTAGTTTCATTATTTAACCTAAACACGATATAAAAACGTTGACGTTTTGTCAATGTTTTTATATCGTTTGGGGAATTCAAGACAATCGAAAGAGAATAATGATGTGGCAATTTTGGGTAGATCGCGGCGGCACCTTCACAGATATCGTAGCAAAAAAGCCAGGCGGATCTCTTGAATCTCACAAGCTTCTTTCCGAAAATCCTGAACAGTATAAGGATGCGGCGGTACAAGGCATCCGCGACTTATTGGGCCTAAATGTAAAAGAGCCGATCCCCAAGCATACTATTGAGTATGTGAAAATGGGCACTACAGTTGCAACCAATGCCCTTTTAGAAAGAGATGGTGATCGCACCCTATTTGTAACCACTCAAGGTTTTGGTGATTGTCTTCGTATTGGCTATCAAAGCAGACCAAAATTGTTTGCGCGTCATATCATCCTTCCCGAACTGCTCTATGAAAAAGCCATCGAAGTTGAAGAACGAGTTGATGCACACGGGACAATTATTGAACCGCTGAATGAAGCCAAAGCCCGACACGATCTTGAAAAAGCTTTTGATACGGGTATTCGAGCCGTCGCCATCGCCTTTATCCACGGTTATCGCTATACGGATCATGAAAAACGCGTTGCTGAGATTGCAAAGGAAATCGGCTTCACCCAGATTTCTACAAGTCATCAAACAAGTCCCCTCATGAAACTTGTCAGTCGCGGCGATACAACCGTTGTTGATGCCTATCTCTCTCCCATTTTGCGCCGGTATGTAAAACAGGTTTCAGATGCCCTCGGATCGGATACGGGCACAGATGCCCGGCTGATGTTTATGCAATCCAATGGCGGCCTGACAGATGCCAACATATTTCAAGGAAAAGATGCAATCTTGTCCGGGCCCGCGGGCGGTGTTGTGGGCATGACCCGAACAGCCGCAATGAGTGGATACACCAAACTTATCGGATTTGATATGGGCGGAACATCCACAGATGTCACCCATTTTGACGGTGAGTATGAACGCAGCTTTGAAACGGTAGTTGCTGGCGTTCGTATGCGCGCGCCCATGATGCATATCCACACTGTTGCCGCGGGTGGCGGCTCCCTCCTCACCTTTGATGGAACACGATATCGCGTTGGACCAGAATCCGCAGGGGCTAACCCGGGACCTGCAAGTTATCGCCGTGGTGGCCCCCTCGCCGTCACCGACTGCAATGTTATGCTCGGAAAAATCCAACCAAAACACTTTCCAAAGGTATTCGGGCCAAATGCAGATGAACTTCTAGATACCGAGGCCGTTCGGAGAAAATTCACCGCCCTTGCTGAAGATATCTCAACTGCGACGGGCGATGACTTGCAAAGCCCTGAAGAAGTTGCAGAAGGCTTCTTGAGAATCGCCGTAGAGAATATGGCCAACGCCATCAAGGAAATATCTGTTCAGCGCGGATACGATGTTACAGATTATACATTAAACTGCTTTGGCGGGGCTGGCGGTCAACATGCCTGCCTTGTTGCCGATGCTCTTGGTATGACCCGGATCTTTTTGCATCCTTTCTCCGGTGTTTTGTCAGCTTATGGTATGGGGCTAGCGGATATCCGTTCCATGCGGGAAATACAGATAGAAAAAACATTTGCAGAAGATGCAGAAGATGTCTGCCTGACCGCTGCTCAAGAGTTGGAAATCCAGACGAAAGCCCAGGTAAAAAATCAGGGTGTTGAAGAAGATCAAATCTCTCATATTCATAAAGTACACCTCAAATATGAAGGAACTGACGCCGCTATGTTGGTTGACCTTCAAGCCAGAGATAAAATGAAACTGGATTTTGAAGTCGCGCATCAACAACGCTTTGGTTTTATTGCAAAAGACAGAAATTTGATAATTGAAGCCCTATCCGTCGAGGCTGTTGGACAAACAGATTCAGTGTCTGATCCGGTGTTTGAGGCAGAAGATAATCCATCACCTCTTGCCTCAATTGATGACGTATTACTTTATACACTTGGTAGCCGCCAAAACGTGCCGCTTTATCACAGAGATACTATGCGCCCAGGACAGTTCATTATGGGGCCAGCCATTCTTGTGGAAAAAACGGGAACAATTGTCATTGAACAAGGCTGGCGCGCGACTTTGAACAACCGGTTGCATTTAATTTTAGACCGGTTTGAAGCAAGGCCACAAACTGAAGCTATTGGCACGAAGGCTGACCCGGTAATGTTGGAGGTTTTCAACAATCTCTTTATGTCCATTGCTGAACAGATGGGAGCAACGCTCGCCAACACATCGCAGTCCGTCAACATCAAGGAACGGCTTGATTTTTCCTGCGCGATTTTTGACAAAGGCGGAAACCTTGTTGCCAATGCGCCTCACGTGCCGGTTCATTTGGGATCCATGGGCGAAAGCATAAAAGCCATTATTAGTGCGAACGAAGGTACAATGGTTCCGGGCAACGTTTATGCTTTGAATGACCCATATAACGGCGGGACACACCTTCCGGATGTCACCGTCATATCACCAGTATTCGATGAGGGTGGGGAAAACATTCTCTTCTATGTAGGGTCACGCGGTCATCATGCGGATATTGGCGGCAGAACTCCTGGCTCATCCCCACCCGATAGCCAACATATCGATGAAGAAGGTGTTCTTATTGATAATTTCCTTCTGGCATCCAAAGGAAAGTTTCGGGAAACCGAGACCCGAAAAATGCTGGCCAGCGGTAAATATCCATGCCGCAATATTGATCAGAATATTGCTGATCTGACAGCACAGATTGCCGCCAACGAAACCGGCATTCGGGAACTAAAGAAAATGGTGGCACATTTCAGTATCGATGTTGTCGCAGCTTATATGCAGCATGTTCAGGACAATGCGGAAGAATGCGTTCGCCGGGTACTCGATGTGCTTAAAGACGGTGAATTTCTGTATCGTCTGGATACCGGCGCGAAGATCAACGTTCGTATTTTCGTCAATCATGAAGATCGCAGCGCCGTTATCGATTTTACCGGAACGAGCTTACAGGATAACGGCAATTACAACGCCCCAATCGCCATCAGCAAGGCTGCTGTTCTCTATGTTTTTCGGACCTTGGTCGAAGATGAAATTCCGCTTAATGAAGGCTGCATGAAGCCACTAAATGTCATTGTCCCAGAAGGGTCAATGCTGAACCCAGCCTATCCAGCGGCCGTTATCGCCGGCAATACAGAAGTTTCGCAATGCGTTACTGATGCTTTGTATGGGGCACTTGGAATTCTCGCCTCTTCTCAAGGGACGATGAACAATTTCCTCTATGGAAATGAAAAGGTCCAAAATTACGAAACCATATGCGGCGGAACCGGCGCGGGCCCGGATCATGACGGTACAAGTGCTGTGCATAGCCATATGACCAACACCCGCATGACTGATCCTGAAGTTCTGGAATGGCGTTTTCCGGTGCGCGTAGAAGAATTCTCCATTCGCAAAAATTCTGGGGGCGCTGGCAAGTTTTTGGGCGGAAATGGCGCGATTAGACGAATGAAATTCCTGGAGCCCATGACAGCCACCTTCCTCACCCTCCACAGAGTTACTGACCCCTATGGCTTGGAAGGCGGGAACTCTGGGAGACGCGGTAATAACTTTATTATTCGCGCAAATGGCACGAGGGCCAAACTCAAGGGGAATGATGAAACTGATCTGAAACCCGGTGATACGGTTGTCATTGAAACACCCGGCGGCGGTGGCTTTGGATAACTTGAAATAACTATTGATTACAATTATTATAAATTAGCATTTTGAAAGATACATCATCAGCCCTATACTGAAATGACACTCTGATTTTTCGACCCTTATCTGGTCGCTTCAGATAGGCTATGTTCTATATGTAACTATAGTAGGTAGCAGGCTTTAGGTATAGGCTTGCAGGTGATTGAGGTACGGTATGAAACAATGGATAGCGTTAGTCAGTTTTGCTGTTCTTTTTTCTATTTTGCCAAATCGATTATTCGCTGAAAATTTCAAATTTGCTGTTGCTGCAAATACGATTGATACCGTTGTCAGCGAAGTCATTATACAAAAAGCCTATGAGATTCTGGGCCATGATATACAGATCGTTCGCCTCCCCCCCAAAAGAGCATTGGAGGATGCGAATTCCGGCATTTATGATGGGGATGTCCAACGGATATTCAGTGTCGAGGAACACTATCCAAACCTGATCCGGATTGAACCCGCTATCAATTACATAAATGGTACAGGATTTGTTCTTAAGGAATCTGGTATCAAAGTGTCTTCGTGGCAGGATCTCAGAACCCATAAGGTAGGAATTATTCTCGGGATCAGGTTTGCCGAAACAAATGTTCCAAAGGAAAATTCCTTTGTTTATTACAGTTACACTAAACTTACCGAAGCCCTAAAAAGTGGGAAAATTGACATCGGTATATATCCGGAGAGTAATGGCATTTTTCAAACTCTTCTCGCTGGAGAAGAGACAATTGTCCCACTTGAAGCGCCTTTAGCAAGATTTGATTTGTTTCATTATATTCACAGCAAAAACAAATCATTAAAGGATGATCTTCAACAAGTATTTAAACGCTTTAAGAAGGAAGGTCTTTTACAAAAGGTCCGCCAACAAGTCCTTGAAATTTCCTTTGCAAGAGCCAGACAGCAAAGGCAGCCTTGTTTCGAAGACTATAAATGCTACCAATCCGTTTGGAACAAATAGCCAATCTCAGTTGATGTATTTTTCCAATATTTCCTGATATTTACTCGTCTTTTGAAAATCAGAAAAAGCTTTAGTGACCATTCTTGCTATTACCTGCTTTTTCTTGGGAACGACTGCGTAGCGCATGACACTATCCAAAGAATATCCGACCTTTTTGATCATCTTTTCCAAATTCAGATTTTTGGCAGCGAAGCGGATTACTGTCTCGTCACTGATCACCAATTCGTACCGCTTGGCATGGATGAGCCTGACAAGCATATTCGTGTTTCCGGTAATCATCGCCTTTTTTAGATAGTCAGCATTTTCAAAGCTGGACGGATAGGCAAACCCTGAAATACCGGCGACTGTCTTTCCATCCAGATCGTTAAGTTCTTTCCAAGATATGGTTGAATCTTTATGCGCCCAAAAATAGGTACGGCTTCCCTGTTTCGTGAAGGGGCCAATCATATTGAAATTCTTAAACCGTTCGGCTTTGGATCGCCAGGGAAGTGATAAATCCAATTTACCTTGCTCGCTAAGCTCTTTGATACGTTTCCAAGGCATCAACAATATTTCAAATTCAATACCTGCATTTATCAAAGCGCCTTTAGTAATCTCCACATGCAACCCATCTGCCTCTCCCTTACTGTTTTTGAAAGTAAAGGGAGCGAAAGCTTCATCCACGACAACAAGCAGTGGTTTAGCACCAACTATTCCTGAAAATGGAGTGAGAGTGAGAACAATAACGGCAGCGAATATCCGCAATACTACCTTTATGACAAATATTCGGCGATATTTGCTAGCAAAATTTAATATACTGTCGATCAACGACTTAATCCAATAGATAGTTTTTGTGGATACAATATATACTAATTTCATAATATAAAAATATTATAAATTTAGTATTAACTATCTAGAATGTAATGCTCTTTATATTCGCCTGAATGCCTGCCGTTTTTTCTTGAAAGGGCTGCAAGAAAACAGCCCTTTACAAGCAGGATCAGGAAGAAATAGCACCGCTGTTTTTCATGGAGGATATTTCATTGTCTGAATATCCCATTGCAATCAACACTTCGTTGGTATTTTCACCAATGGTCGGGCTATGTGCCAATGCATCTCCATTTACAAATCCATCGAAACCCGGAATACGCGGCAGCGGAATTTTACCAACGGTTTCATGATCAATCCAGCTGTAACTATCAACGGATTTCGCCTGCTCATTTTCCAGATAATCAGCATAGGTATTGATCGGACTTTGAATAACACCGCCTTCATTCAAGGCTTGAGACCAGTCTGTCGTTGAGCGTTTCAAGAACTCGTTTCTGAGCTCTTGCATCAGTGGTTTTTCATTATCGACCCGTTTTTCGCGAGTATTGTAATCGGGATGATCGATCAGGTCTTCTCGGCCGATAACGGTGCAAAGAGATGTGTAATGATGCTCCCTCATGACAGCGATACCGATATATCCATCTGAAGTTTTCATAGTCCCGGCAGGAACGTAGAGAACTGTTGGTTGACCACCTTCCAGATGATGCTCCAAAATTTTGGCGCTTTGAAACGCTGCGGCTGTCTGCATCAAATTACAGTCAATATATTTGCCTTTGCCATTAATACCTCGCCCAATCAGGGTTTTAAGAATACTTTGATAGGCAAATAGCCCGGTCAGAAAATCAATCGCCACCATTCCGGTTTTCATCGGCGTTCCGTTTTCATCCCGTGTGATTGACATCCAACCGGAGAAACCCTGGATAGCCCCATCTGTAACAGGTCGGTCATTATAAGGGCCTTCCTGACCGTACCCGGTGACAGATAGATAGATGACGTTTTTGTTGGTTTGAGAAACCGATGCGTAATCAAGGCCAAATTTCTTCATCACGCCGGGCCGGAAAGACTCAATAACAACATCAGCTTCTTCGGCAATTTTGCGGGCAACTTTCAAGCCGTCAGCAGATTTCAAATCCAGTGCGATGGATTTCTTACCCAGATTAACAACAACTGCGTGGGAGCAATAATCACCGAATGCAGTCCCCAGCGTTCTTGCCCAATCCCCGTCCAATGGTTCTACTTTTGTAACAGAAGCACCGGCCTGTGCCAACATCATCGCAGAATACGGTCCTGCTACGCCTTGGCTGAAGTCTGCGACTTTCAAACCACTAAGCTCTTTTGTATCGTCCACTATATCGTCCTCTTAATGGGAGTGTTTTTATAATTTTTTGCCAAGTGTGAGCTCATTAGTACCCTGAATATGAAGAAAATTCTATCTGAAAATCTCTCGACCAGCGTACTTATGTTAAAAGACAAAACGCAGGGGATTCCATACACCTCATTGAGAATTGTAATCTTGGTCAAGTTGAATATATGCTTGAATTTAGCGGACAAATCAACAAAAACATTCAATGGTGAATGTAATTATTGCAAAATCAAGGCCCCATTGGTGCTGTTGTGAAGGTTCACGCTTTCAAGACGGTTTAATTTTTCTGGATTACGCATGATAAAGATATTATCCAGTGCTCCATCCTGATCATAACCAAAGGAGATAGATGCGACGATTTCGCCGTCTTCATTCAGATTTAATCCCAACGTTCCATTTATTTCAGAGATTTCAACTTGAAGGTCATTCCAGGCATAACGCAGCGTTTCCACTATAAATGAGAGAACTGTTTCCTGACCGGAGAGAACTTCGCGAACTGCGATCACTTTCCCTCCGCTATCAGCTCTAAGCTCAGCGCCTTCGGACAACAAGGTTCCAAGAGATTGGGACGATCCTGTTTTTAGCGCCAATTGAAAAGCATCCAGTAACTTTTCCTGTTGCTCCGCGGTTGGTGTGTTTCTCACTTTATCCTGACCAACAAACTTTTTAGCACGCGAGACGAGCTTGCGGCAGGCTACAGCCTGAATTCCCAGTGTTTTTGAGATATCTTCATAAGGATAATCAAATATCTCATGAAGGAGATAGGCGGCTCTTTCTTTAGGGGTCAATCTTTCAAGCAGGAAAAGAAAGGCGGTTGTCAGAGATGAATTGAGAACCAGATCTTCTTCAGCATTTCTCTCTGTTTTTGTATGCAAAGGTTCGGGTAACCACGGCCCAATATAGCTTGTCCGGCTGCGTCTCGCTGACTTCAGCATATCCAGAGACAAGTTAGTGCAGCAAGTGGTCAACCACGCTTCACCATTGCGAATAACACTCTTGTCAACCGCCTGCCATTTGAGGAATGTATCCTGAACAGCATCCTCAGCCTCCGCGACAGAGCCCAGCAATCGATAGGCCAGCCCCAAAAGTTGGGGCCTGACCTTTTCATATGTATCGATATTCTTTTTTTCCATCATATCAATGCTTTGAGACCTGAAAGCGGTTCCACAGGTTTATCATCGCCACAGCGGTTGTCAGAACAGTAATGTCTTTTTCCGTATAATGCTCTCTCAAATCCGATCTTAATGTTCCGTAGTCGGTTTTTTCATCCAATAGGGTCAATGCTTCGGTCCAGGCGAAAGCCGATTTCTCTTCGGCGGAGAAATCGCTGACATGGCGCCAAACAATAAGGCGGTCCAGCCTATCGTTGCTCTCCCCGTCAGTTCTGGCTTCTGCGGTGTGCATTTTCACACAATACGCACATTGATTAATCTGGGAGGCGCGAAGTTCAATGAGGTGGATAAGGTGTTTATTAAATCCCTGCTTCGCCATTAATTGATGAACAGACCCGAGAGTTTGAAAAATTTCCGGGATGACTTGTTCGTAGATAATTGCCTTGGCTTGTACTGACATGTGTTTCTCCTGTTTGCTAAATCGTTCGTTCCGTTATTGATACGACGAACAAGCCGGCGGAGAAGTGACGCGTGGTTTGAAAATTATCAGGAAAGACGATAAGTCAGCCTCACCAATAATGGCCGAGGTAGAGACTGACTGAAACCGCCGATTTATTTTGTAAGCAGCGAAATGAGTTTCGTATACTTTACGGGCATCAATCGTTGAAGACGATCCAGTAAACGGGCATCACTACCGATGAGGATACGTTTCTTCTTTTTAAGAACACCTTTCAAAATAACATCTGCGGCCTGCGTAGGAGTAGTCTTTGCAAGAGCATCAAAGGCTTTTTCAGAGTCAGATTTCTTCATGCCTGGCATACCTGAATTTATAAAACGCGCATTTTTGGCAATATTCGTCTTGATACCACCTGGATGCACACTACTGACAAAAACATCCGTGTCTTTTTGTTCAATGGCCAAAGCTTCCGTAAAGCCACGTATGGCAAATTTACTGGCGTTATAAGCACTTTGACTTGGAAAGGCGATCAGGCCAAACAGGCTTGAAACATTAATAATATGGCCGCTTTTTTGTTTGCTGAAATGCGTCAAAAAAGCCTTGGATCCGTATACCATACCCCAGAAATTGATATCCATGATCCAACGGAAATCTTCATACTTCATGGTTTCCACGCAATCCATCAATGCGACGCCGGCATTGTTGAAAATGTAGTCAGCACCGCCCATATCCTTAACTACTGTATCCGCCCATTTTTCAACATCCTCGCGGTTTTTGACATCCAATATTGTCTTATGACAGCCGACGTTATGATTTGCGACAAGCTTCGCTGTCTCATTCAGCCCCTCTTCGTCAACGTCACTAATGGCCACTGAACATCCTTGCTCCGCCAGTTTAATGGCAAGCGCACGGCCAATCCCTGAACCGGCCCCTGTAATGGCCGCAATTTTTCCACTAAAACTCATAATTCCTCACTTATTCTTCAACCAGTCCTTATTCAGCCGCATTAACAGCAGCAACCGACTGTGGTTGTTGTTTGGTATTTGATTTTATAAAACTCGACAGCTCATCAACCATCATATCCACTTCAGGAAAAATGGCGGAAGCCCCTATAAATCCATGATAAAGACTGGAATATTCCTTTATATCCACTTCTGTTTTTAAGCTTCTCAATTTTTCAGCAATGAGGTGCCCATCATCTCGAAGTGGGTCAAACCCACAGGTGCGTATCCAGACAGGTCCCATTTCACCAGCCATTGCCCCATCAAGAGGTGCCATATATTTATCTGCCGCGCTGAGATCTTCGCTAAAGAAATTATCCGAGAACCAGTCCAATAACTCTTGTGTCAGAATAATATTCTCTTTTGAAAGCAACTCTCTCGAAGCTGTTTGCGGCGTTGTTGTCATAGGCGGATAGATAAGACCTGAAGAGACAGGCTTCGCGCCCATCGCTCCCTTGGAAGCCTCGGTTGAAATAAGAATTGCCAGTGCCGCCCCTGCACTATCGCCTGCAACTGTTATTCTGCTGGTATCTATATCGAAAAGGCTGGCTTCATCCTGTATCCATTTCCATACATCGAGCGCATCATCAAAAGCTGCTGGGAAATAATGCTCTGGCCCTAAACGGTAATCAATCGCCAAGACAGGTTGTCCCGTTCCGATCGCCAATTTTCGGCAAAGTCGATCATGGCTTTCAAGGCTACCGATAACAAAACCACCACCGTGAAAATACAGAATACAAGGACGGCTTTCAGAAGATTTCATTTCCCCATAAAACCTGCCTTTTATATTTCGCCCCTCCAACTGGATATCAATATCTTCAACAGACGATATGGCTGCTTTCGCTCCGTCAAACAGACCTGCAGATCGATCATATCCACTGCGTAACAGATAGGGCGTCCATTCTGCCACCGGCGAAGAAAACATGCTTTGCAGATTTATGAGGGCCTGTGCTTTTGGTTTCAACGTACGGCCATCGGCTTTCAACACCCGGCCCAGCATTAGCATATTCCAAAATCCGTCCCCTGCCTTAATCAATAGTAATCGGGCAATAAGAAAATAAGGTATTTTCAATATAAGCTTGAATGACATGGTTGCGACCTCCCGTTCGTTCCTGTCTTGATCGTTATTATTTTTCTATTAGCTATGACATTGGTCCGGCTGTTTTTTTGTTAAATTAAAATCGGAAAGTTTCAATTTGGATTTTTCTTTGCGAAACCGCCTCGCGGAATGGGGATAAAGCGTGTGAATTTTTCCGTTTTCATCTTTATACCAACTTTGGCATCCGGTTGCCCAAACAGTGCCATCAAGATCCTGCTGCAATATTCTATTTTTCTCAGTAACAACTTCAGGTTTTGGTTGTAACAGATTGTTTTGTCCCGTCTTTTTTAGGCAATTCATGATGAACTTCACCTGTGCTTCAATCATGAAAACAACCGATGTTGACCCGACACCAGTATTGGGACCGGTAACAAAATATGCATTTGGAAAACCGGGGACCATGACACCTTCATAGGCAAGCGTATCTTTCTCCCAAAGCTCTTGCAGTGAAACGCCTTTTTGTCCTTTCAGGTCAATGGATGTCATTTGTTTCTGTAGATCAAATCCAGTTGCAAGAACAATTACATCAGCTTCATGAAAATTCCCGTTTCCATCTTCAATACCTTTTTCACCTATCTGTTTGATGCCGTCTGTCACTACTTCAACATTATCTCTGTTCAATGTGGCGTAAAAGTCATCGGATATCAGGATGCGCTTGCAGCCTAATTCAAAATTTGGCGTGAGTTTCCTGTGAAGTGCTCGGTCTTTGACCTGACTTCTCATAAAGTTAAGAATACTGCGTGTAGCACCCGCTCGCATAAAGGATTTTCGCTTGAACAAAGGGGTCAAAATCAGTTCAAATCGCCAGAACATTCGCCACCGAAGCAGTTTCATTTTCCAGGGATGTTTACGGAATGATTTTTTCTCATCTTCTGTATAAGCGCGATCATTTCTTGGAGAAATATAATTAGGTGTCCGCTGAAACACGCTTACCTTTTTAGCAATTTCAGCCAGCTTTGGTACGGCCTGAATTGCGCTTGCGGCACTTCCAATAATGACAACATTCTTATTCTTCAGGTCTACGTTATGCTGCCATCTTGCTGTATGAAATGAGGGTCCTTTAAAGTCTCCGAGCCCCGGAAGATCGGGGATTGAAGGTGTGTTAAGGCCACCAGATCCAATCACCAGGTGACGCGCCTTGTATTTTCGTCCGTCAGGCAAACCAACAGTCCATAATGCCGAGGCGTCATCAAACTCTACTGTTTCAACAGAACTATCAAACTGGATATAGGGCGTAACTCCCAGTTTATTGGCACATTCTTCGATATAAGCCTGAATTTCCTTTTGCGGTGAATAAACCCGCGACCAGTTTGGATTAGGAGCAAAGGAAAAACAGTAAAAATGTGAAGGTACATCACAGGCCGCACCCGGATAGGTATTTTTATACCAGGTTCCGCCGATCCCCTTGGTTTTCTCCAAAATTACAAAGTCGGACATCCCGGCTTCAAGAAGTTTGTGTCCCATACACACCCCTGAAAACCCGGCGCCAATAATCAGAACATCAAGGGTTTTTGAAATTGATGGCGTACCTGCTTTTTTATTTGACCCACTTTTATCTTCGGGTGCGTCTTCCATTTGAACTTGATAATTCATGGCCAAAACACTCTCTGCTAGTTTGCATATGTTTTATTTCTTCTAATTAAAGAGTAGCCAAATGAATTTTTAAGTCAATCGCTTTAATTTTACTATCCCGCTCTTTTGTCTTTTTTTATCGTCACATTTTGCTTATCTGCGAATAAAATGCCTTCTGCAGCAATAACAAGCTCCTCCAACATTTCAGTTCCCGTCCATATGGGAGTATAAAAACAATCGGTCGAGAGTGCTTTTTCTCTGGTTGAAAGAGTAGTGAAAACGAATTCTTGAAGTAAATACAAGCGCCTTTCACGTGTCCCCTTATCCATATAGGCCATAAAAGTTCTAAGGTGATTAAGGCAGCGATGATAAGCAGATTCAGTCGTATCCCCGATGGTATCCAAAACAAATTTCGGATCATCCAGAAAAGCTAGTCTGAACAGTCTGACGTTACTCAAAGAACGAGGATCTTCTCCCGGAATGACGGCACATTCAATAAAGATCCTTAAAATTTCCTCAGGGTTAGATGGGCCCTTGCTTGCTTCCAATTCATCCAGAAGAACAGTGCGCCTGCTTTCGATAGCGTCTGCCGCATCAACAAGGAGCTCCCGCGCGAGCTCCTCTTTCGTTCTGAAATAATAATGAAGCGATGCCATATTCTTCTGGCCTGCTGCTGCAACAATCTCGCGAACACCAACGGCGTCGATGCCTCTTTCTGCAAAAAGAGTTTGGGCCGCAATTTTGATGCGATCTCTCGTCTTTATTTTTTTCATATGCCTGCCTTGTTTTCTAATACGCTTATACAACGCCCCACTGCATTCAACCAGACGTATCTTGGGCACTAAATTCCTCTACATCTTCAGGCTTTAAGAATGTAGAGATTTGAGAATGTGATTACTCTGCGGCGGACGGTGTTGATCTTAACGCTTCCAGGTTTTCCGCATGGTCTTGACGGCTAAGTTGATATTTACCTGCAAAAAGATACGTCATCCAATAGAGAAAACATATAAATGGAACATATAGGACAGCTATTGTTTCCATACTTTCAGCATCAAGCACCTCTCCCGAAGCACTTGCAAAGCTGATGAAAAGACCTGAAGCAAATATACCAAGGCCGGAGACAATTTTCCGGGAAAAGGAAATGGTTGCAAAATACATCCCCTCGACCCGGTGACCGGTTTCACGTTGAGTATCTTCCACCAGATCGGCCGCCATGGACGTAAACACTGACTGCAGGGAGACCAGAACCGCGGTTGAAATCAAAGCATGAAAAAGTAGGACCGGCATCAATATAGGATCCCCGTTCGACGGCAACATATCCATCAATCGAAATACAACAGGAATATTGGTCACAACAATTGAAATCAACGCCAAAAACCTGAAGACAGTGCGTTTTTCGTAACCACGCGACAAGATGGGGGTGAGAGCCAGCGAAAGCAAAGCCGCAAACACCATAACGACAGGAAATAAGGAAATCTGTTCGTTATTGAGGCCAAAATAGAAGGTTCCAAAGTAAACCTGCAACGTCAGAATTACGCCGAAAGCCATCATTGAGAAAAGAGCCGCAACGAATAACGATCTGAAAGATTTATTTTTGAAGATAATCTTCAAAGTTTGAGTAAAGGAAGGTCCCTTAGACTTTTCCCGATTTACAGGCTGCGGCAATTGAGGGATCAGTTTATGGGTGGATAGTGCGGATATCAGCATAGAAAATACCATGACTATTGCGGCAACTACGGCAAAGGATTGATATCCTTCCAGATTGAGAACCCCTACTGAATATTTTTCATTTGGAACAAGGAAAACAACATAAGCGACAACAGCAATAAGTACCCCACCAAGCCACGCAGTCGTCACCCTTAAACTGGTCAACGTTGTCCTGGCGTCATATGCGTGGGTAAGTTCGGCGATCATTGCAGAATTCGGGATTTCAAAGAAAGTCACGAACAGACGAACCGTTACAGCCATAACAGTTAAATACGCAAAAAGCATCAAATCCGTCATCTCTGCGGGTAGATTCCAAAGAAAATAATAGGATATCGCCACAGGTATGATCGCTGCATACATGAAAGGATGGCGGCGGCCCATCTTTGATCGCCAATTGTCGGACAGATGCCCAACATAAGGATCTGAAATAGCATCGCTGGCCAAGGCTATTAATATGGCTAACCCTGTATAAAATGCGGAAAGCCCCAGCACCTGATTGTAATAAATCATCAGGAACGTAGTAAAACCATTGTCCTTAACGCCGAATGCAATTGAGCCAAGGCTATAGAGAAATTTATCTCTTCCTTTAACATTGATTGTTTGCATGAATTCCTCCCCAGAAATCACATCGACAGGTTCATTGTTTCCCTATTCCGCACGCCTCTCCATCCATAAGACGTACGAACACAATTAAGTCGATCGCTTTAAAAAAGGTGTCATACATTTTTCCGTAATGCAATTACTTCTTCATTAGAATAATTAAATTTTAAAACTGAAAAAAGTCGAGAGAGATAGTCTATCTTTGTTTCAGACAATTTAGTGCAGGTCTAAATATGTGAAGCAATTGACGATTTCGCTGAACCTAAAGAAATCGAATATCCCCGGCGTTTCGCATATTTTTGATACATCTCCGGAAAATCATATCCAGTGACCCCGGCGGGCATATCGGAATCATCGGCAATAATTGCACCTGAAATGAAATCAAATCCATTTCCAATGGCAGCTAATGTCATGCTGGATGAGGGTAAATTAAAGACATAGGTCTTGAGGCTCTGCTGTTCCGCTTTTTTACAAAATCCAGCCATTTTTCGTATTAGATCCACTTCACTTTCAAGCGATTTACTACATCTAAATCCAACAGCATCAACACCCATAGAGTTAAGGTCATTAAACTGTGGATGGTCGGGCTCAACTTCCAGGCAAATCATCCGGCCATAAGGCTTGATAGCGCCAATTGATG